>Ga0007798_10000588_pt1 | contig 13315 bp, 17 predicted proteins | sample CryBogmetaGMA17M_FD_60370 | JGI IMG/M metagenome (GOLD analysis project Ga0007798, IMG submission 60370) | Freshwater microbial communities from Crystal Bog, Wisconsin, USA - MA17M | ecosystem: Environmental > Aquatic > Freshwater > Lake | place: Crystal Bog, Wisconsin, USA | collected 2009-07-06
AACATAGGCCTGTCTCTGGCGGGCTTTTTCCATATACAGGAAGGGAGAATAATTACTGGGCGCTTTGGGCAGACCGGCCAGAAGCGCCGCTTCGGACAAGGTCAAATATCTTGCACTTTTTCCGAAATAACCCTGTGAAGCGGCTTCTATGCCATAGGTGCCATGGCCAAGATAGATATGATTCAAATAAAGGGTCAGGATTTCTTCCTTCGTGAGATAGTGGTCGATCTTGTAGGCTAAAATGGCTTCCCGAATTTTCCGGATATAGCTCTTCTCCGATGACAGGAAAAGAGATTTGGCGACCTGCTGGGTGATCGTGCTTCCCCCCTGGACGATATGTCCCGCCGCAAGATTCTTAAAAAAGGCCCTGGAAATGCTTTGCATGTCGAAGCCCTTGTGGTAGAAAAATCTCGCATCCTCTGCAGCCACAAAAGCCTGAATGGCCACCTTGGGCACATCCTCATATTTGATAATTTTCCGGTCTTCTAAAAAGAATTCATCGATGAGTTCGTTATGATCATCGTAGACCCGGGTGGCAATACTGGGACGATAGTCCTTAAGTGCGGCCACAGACGGCAACTCTTTCAGCAGCACATAATAGAGAAAACTGCTGGCAGCAACCGCCAGAAAGATAAAGGACAGCAGCAGGATGATCATGACAGTCCCCAGACCGGAATGACCGAGGAGCTTTCTGTTGAGTGTATATTGAAAAGATCTTTTCAAGGGGTTCATGCTGCTTCTTCACCTGGACCGCTTTTTTTCTTTTCCGCGAATTTTGCCACGTAGATGCTCAGTTCGTAGAGAACGATCAGAGGGATGGCCATGATACACTGGGTAAACGCATCGGGTGACGGTGTCAGAATCGCCGCAACGATAAAAATAATCAGAATGGCGTATCGCCTTTGCTTTGACATCATCCGGGAATTGATAATCCCCAGCTTGGCCATGAAAAAGATAAAGACCGGCAGTTCAAAGGATACCCCGAAGGCCAAAAGCAGTTTCAACGCGAAAGAAAGGTATTCTTTCATGGTGAACATCGGCCGGAGGGTATCGGAGGAGAATTCTACAAAAAAACCGAACGCCGGCGGCAGGGCCAGGTAATAACCGAAGGTCACCCCTCCGATAAACAAAAGGGTGGACGTCAACACAAAGGGGACGACGTATTTCTTCTCACGGGGAAAAAGTCCGGGGGATATGAATTTCCAGATCTGATACAGTGTAAAGGGAGCCGTCAGAAACAGCGAGGCATAAAAAGCGATTTTCATGTAGGTAAAAAAAGCTTCCGGCAGGCTCGTATAGATCATATAGCTGTTCTTGGGCATGACGTCCATGAGAGGCTTCGTGATGATTTTAAACAACCATTCCTTGAAGTAATAGCAGGCGCCAAAGCCGATCCCGATGACGATCAGGGCGCGGACCAGTCGTTTTCTCAACTCTTCCAGATGCATGGTAAGCGGCTGTTTTTCTTCTGCGGACTCATCCATAAATGATGATTTATTCCTTATGCTCTATCGTTTCCTGATTCTGAATCGATGGGTCAAGATTGAACTTTGGAAGTGGCATCCTTAGGGGGTGAAGGAGACGTTTCATGATCCGCGACTTCGTCCTTTTTTCCATAAAGGAGCGAATTTTTTATATCCTCTACATCATTTTTCAGGTCATCGGGGTTTAATGATTTCTTGATGCTATCCGTCACTCCATCTGTGGCCTTCTTAAATTCCTGGAATCCTTTTCCCAGGGATTTTGCCAGATCGGGCAACTTTTTGGGACCGACGACGAGTAGCGCAACGACCGCGATCACAATAAGCTCAGGCATGCCAATACCGAACATGATTTCCCCCAACGATTTTATTCGACGCGAATATACATATTGTTCTAAATGTTTGTCAATTGTTTTTGTAGGACCCCGGGGCAGAACCTCAGGAATGATAAATGTTTTGCATTTTATAGGGGGCTGTGGTAGATGCTTTTTCCCCGTTTTTTCAGGGAATGAAAGGCCGTATTTTTGAGAAGAACAGGGATTGTCAAAGATCAGCGTTATTTAAGTCATGGCCTGCGTTATCATCCGGAAAGTCCCGCGAGGCTGGAAGCCATCTACGCGATGATCGAACGGCCCGATATGGCTGGTCATTTTACGGAGATTGCCCCTCGCTACGCCGACGGGAAGGAAATTGAGCGGATTCACAATCCGGCCTATATCGAACTGGTTGCCAGTACCGTTGGGAAATCGCATTTTTACCTGGATCCCGATACGGAAACCACTCCTGAATCCTATGATACGGCGAGACTGGCTGTCGGGGGTCTCTTCAACGCCATTGACAACGTCATGACCGGTCAGGTCGATAATGCCTTTGCCTTTGTCCGGCCCCCGGGTCACCATGCCGGAGAGCATGAAGCAGCAGGTTTCTGTTTGTTCAACAATGTTGCCCTGGGCGCCATGCACGCGATTGCCAAGTACCATTTGAATCGCATTCTGATCGTCGATTGGGATCTGCACCACGGCAATGGCACAGCCGATAGCTTTTACAATGATAACAGGGTGTTATACTTTTCCACGCACCAATCCCCGGCCTATCCCGGAACGGGCGCCATCAAGGAAATCGGCCGGGGACCGGGGAAGGGTTATACGATCAATGTCCCCCTGAGGCCCGGCACGGATAATGCGCAATATGTCAAGATTTACCGAAGGCTGCTGGTGCCGGTGGCGCTGGCCTTCAAACCGGAACTGATCCTGGTTTCTGCCGGTTTTGATATCTATTACCAGGATCCCCTGGGCGAAATGAAGGTTACACCCCGGGGCTTTGCTTATCTGACGCGCATCCTGATGGATATTGCCGATGCCTGCTGCCAGGGCAGACTGGTTTTGACTCTCGAGGGCGGTTATCATATCGAAGGGTTGACGGATTCCGTGAAGGAGGTCCTGAAGGAACTTCGCGATGAAAGCCATGTGACGGATGAGGAGCTGTTCCGGATCGAAAATGAAGTCGAGGAGCGGTTCAGCCCGACCAATCCGGTGATCAACAGCGTTATTGAGCAGATCGAACCCCTCTGGCGGGTCTTTAAATGACGACATCGTAAAAAGTCCATATGCTGCGTTGTGCGTCTTGCCGCTGAAGCTTCTTACGTCGTCAGAATATGGATTTTTTTAGAGAACATCAGGAGAAAAGTCTTGAAAATTCAAAAGGATGAAGTGACCCACGTCGCCCATCTGGCGCGCCTGGAATTCACAGAAGCGGAGACGGAGAAATTCACCGCTCAACTGAATAATATTCTCATCTATATGGATATGTTAAACCGGGCGGACACCACCGGCGTGGAACCCATGACCCATGCCATTGCCCAGAAGAATGCCTTTCGTGAGGATCTGGTGAAAGAATCGCTCAGCCGGGAGGCGACGCTGGCCAATGCCCCTGATGCCCGTGGCGACTTCTTCCGGGTACCAAAGGTCATTGAATAGAGGAAGATATGGAACTGAATCAACTGACCATTCACGAATTGCAGGAAAAAATCAAAGCCGGGGAAACCACTTCCACGGAAATTGTCCAGGCGGTCTTCCGGAGAATCGATGCCGTGGAAAAGGACGTCCATGCCTACATTCTTCTGACGAGAGAAATGGCCCTGGAAGGAGCAGCACGTGCCGATGAGGAGATCAAAAAGGGCAACATCAAGACCCTTACCGGTATTCCGATTGCCCTGAAAGATCTTCTCTGCACGAAAGGGGTCACGACGACCTGCGCGTCCCATATCCTCCATAACTATGTGCCGCCTTATGATGCCACGGTGGTCGAAAAACTCAGAGATGCCGGCGCTGTCTTTACAGGCAAAACGAACATGGACGAATTCGCCATGGGATCTTCCACAGAGACCTCCTATTTCGGCATCACGAAAAACCCCTGGGACCTGGAGCGGATCCCCGGCGGTTCCAGCGGCGGTTCCGCGGCGGCGGTAGTGGCTGACGAGTGTATTGCGGCCATCGGTTCCGACACGGGCGGTTCCATCCGGCAGCCGGCGGCCCTCTGCGGGGTCGTGGGGATGAAACCCACTTACGGGCGCGTTTCCCGTTACGGTCTGGTGGCCTTTGCCTCTTCGCTGGACCAGATCGGCCCCTTTACCAAAGACGTGGAAGACTGCGCCATTATGATGAATATCCTGGCCGGTTATGACCCGCGGGAATCCACCTCTGTCCCTGCCGATGTTCCCGATTACCGGCAGTTTCTTTCGCGGGGTATCGGCGGCTGGAAAGTCGGCATCCCCAAGGAGTATTTTATTGAAGGAATTGACGCAGAAGTGAAGGACGCCATCCAGCAAACCATCAAGGTCATTGAGGGAATGGGGGCAAAATGTATCGAGGTGTCCCTCCCCCATACGGAATACTGTCTGGCTGTTTATTATATCATCGCCCCGGCGGAAGCGAGCTCCAATCTGGCGCGTTACGACGGCGTGAAATACGGTTTCCGTTCCCTGGACGGCCGGGATCTCATGGAAATGTACAAGAAGTCCCGTTCCGCGGGGTTCGGTGCCGAGGTAAAAAGGCGTATCATGTTAGGAACTTATGTACTTTCATCGGGTTACTATGATGCCTATTATAAAAAGGCGTCGCAGGTGCGGGCCCTGATCAAGCAGGATTTCGACGAAGCCTTCAAACAATGTGATGTCCTTTTAACCCCCACGACTCCCACGCCGGCCTTCAAGATCGGCGAGAAGACCGACGATCCCTTACAGATGTATTTATCTGACATTTTCACGATTTCTACGAATCTGGCCGGTATTCCGGGGATGGTTGTTCCCTGCGGTTTCACTCGCGCCGGCCTGCCTGTCGGCGTCCAGTTCCTGGCCGGGCACTTCGAGGAGGGGAAACTCATTCAAATCGCCGCGGCCTACGAAAAAAATGCAAATCTTGGAAAAAGGAGACCGAAGCTTTAATGGAATACGACCCGGTCATCGGGCTGGAAATTCATGCCCAGTTGCTTACAGATTCAAAAATATTCTGCGGCTGCTCCACAAAGTTCGGAGCATCGCCCAATACCCTTACCTGCCAGATCTGCCTCGGCATGCCCGGTGTTCTGCCCGTTTTAAATAAGAAGGTTGTGGAATATACGATTAAAATGGGGTTGGCCACGCACTGCCGGATCAACGCCGAATGCAGTTTTGCCCGGAAAAACTATTTCTACCCTGATCTTCCCAAGGGCTATCAAATCTCCCAGTATGCCTATCCTCTGGCGGAACAGGGCTACGTGGACCTTGAACTGGAAGAGGGCAGGAAGCGGATCGGGATTACCCGGATTCACATGGAGGAAGATGCGGGCAAGTTGATGCATGATGAGCACAATCCGTCGAGTTATATCGATCTGAACCGGACCGGAGTGCCGCTCATCGAGATCGTCAGCGAGCCGGACATCCGCAGCGCCGAAGAGGCGTCGGCTTATCTCCGCAGGCTCCACGAGATCCTGGTTTATCTCGGGATCTGCGACGGCAACATGGAAGAGGGCAGTTTCCGCTGCGATGCCAACGTGTCCATCCGGCCGAAAGGGCAGGAGGCCTTCGGCACCCGGGCGGAGCTGAAGAACATGAACTCGTTCCGGAATGTCCAGCGTGCCCTGGAATACGAGATCAAGCGCCAGCAGTATATCCTGGAGGGCGGCGGTGAGGTGGTCCAGGAAACACGGCTCTGGGACGATACGGGCGGTGTGACCCACTCCATGCGCAGCAAGGAAGAGGCCCACGACTACCGGTATTTCCCTGATCCTGACCTGGTGGCGGTGGCCATCAGCCGGGAATGGGTGGAGGAAATCCACAAAGGCCTGCCCGAACTCCCCTTGGAGAAGCGGGAGCGCTTTATCCGGGATTATCAGATCCCCGCCTACGATGCTGGCGTCCTGACGACCAGCCGGGCGCTGGCGGACTATTACGAAGAGGTCGTAAAACTGTCGGGACAGCCGAAGGTCGCCAGCAACTGGATCATGGGCGACATTCTGAGATTCATCAATGAGGAAAAACGCGACATCACGGCCTGCCCGGTCACGCCGCAGGCGCTGGCGGACATGATCCGGCTCATCGAAGAGGGCACCATCAGCGGCAAGATCGCCAAAGAGGTGATCGAAGAGATGTACAAGACGGGCAAGCCTGCAAAAGCCATTATCGAAGAGAAGGGACTGGTCCAGATTACCGACGAAGGCGCGCTGGCGCAGGTGGTCACCGAAGTCATGGCGGCCAATCCCAACCAGCTCGCCCAGTACCGGGGCGGGAAGGACAAACTTTTCGGATTCTTTGTCGGCCAGGTCATGAAGGCCACACAGGGCAAGGCCAACCCTCAATTGATCAACGATCTGCTGAAGAAAATGCTGGCGGGGTGATGAGTATCCGGACCATCTTCTGGGAAAGCGACGCGGTTGTCATGATCGACCAGAAGGCTCTGCCTCTCGAGGAACGCACCCTTACCTGCAAAAGATACGAAGACGTCATCACGGCCATCAAGGATCTCACCGTGCGTGGCGCCCCAGCCATCGGCGTGGCCGCTGCCATGGGCATCGCCCTGGGGACCCTCCAGATTTCCACCACGTCCGCCGAAAACCTGAAAGCCGAATTCTACCGCATCTGCGACCGCTTTGCCAAAACCCGCCCCACGGCCCGCAACCTCTTCTGGGCCATCGAACGGATGAAGAGGTGCTTTGAAAAAGCACTGGCATCCGACCTGTCTGTGCACTCACCTGCTCAAGAAGATCAGGGGGCATTTCCTCACGAAAAAATCAGGCAGATCCTCGTTGCCGAGGCCATTAAAATCGGCGAGGAAGATATCGCCATCAACCGCCGGATGGGCCTCAACGGCCGCTCCCTGATCAAGGACGGTGATCATATCCTCACCCACTGCAACGCCGGCGCCTTGGCGACTGCGGGCTACGGCACCGCCCTCGGTGTTATCCGGGCGGCCTGTGAGGAAGGGAAGAACATCCACGTCTTTGTGGATGAGACGAGGCCGCTTTTGCAGGGGGCGAGGCTGACGGCTTGGGAACTGATGAAGGAAGGCATCCCGGCCACACTGATTACGGACAACATGGCCGGCTTTCTCATGCAGCAGGGAAAAGTCAATCTGGTCATCACCGGGGCGGACCGCATTGCCGCCAACGGCGATACGGCCAACAAAATCGGCACCTATACCCTGGCAGTCCTGGCGAAGGAAACCCATATTCCATTCTACATTGCCGCTCCCCTGTCCACCATCGACCTGTCCATCAAAACCGGGGACGATATCCCCATCGAAGAACGCGACAGCGAAGAAGTCACCCTGTTCCGTGGCGTCCGGACGGCACCGATGGGCATCCAGGTCTATAATCCTGCCTTTGACATCACCCCGAACCGGTACATCACAGCCATTATCACCGAAGTCAGGGTCGTCCGGCCTCCCTTTGAAGAGCAGCTCAGTTTTTTAGCTTGACAACGGGGAGAGCAACCATCTATAACTAATCCGTAAATGTGTTTCGCTTAAACGGTTATCCCCGAAATAAATCTCTATCAAATGGCCGCCAGAGGCAAAGCGTGAATGCCGAACAGTTGCTTTGCCCATGGACTGATCAATAAACTGTAAAATCATTAAAGCCATAGCCGTCAGTTGATTATTGATTCCAATTTCAAAGCGTACAAGCCATAGGAGGAACCATGAAAACCTTTATTTCTCTTGTCTGTTTTCTTCTCATATGTGGTGCTAATCTGGCGATCGGAGCAGAAATAAGAATAGGCGTTATAAAAAATGCGAACGGATCTGTATTTGTTGAGCGCAATAATGCATTGATCCCAGTGAAGGTTGGCGACAAGCTGTATGAAAACGATACCATTGTAACAGGCCGCGGTGGTTCAATGGGTTTGATTCTGCGCGACAACAGCGTATTATCCGTTGGTTCCAATACGCGACTGATCATTTCCAAATTCGTTTTTGAGCCCGCTGAGAAAAAACTTTCCATGGTTGCAAGAATAAGACAGGGTACTTTGACCTACCTGACGGGCGTCATGGCAAAACTCAACCCGAATGCCATCCGCTTCGAAACACCGGTGGCCGTCTGCGGTGTTAGAGGGACGCATTTTGCCATAAAAGTTGACGAAAGTTAGCCTCAAGCATTTCGACCGATAAAAAGTTGATCAACTGGGCTGGACAGGCCAGTTGAAAGGGTCCGGCAAAATCAACAGGAGAAATGTCCATGTCTGCTTATCTTTCTGGCCGTAGGCTGTTGAGATCAGTTAAGATCATTCTGATATGTTCTTTTTTAACTTTCCTTTCTCTCGGGTGCAGTCCCAAAACGCAGATCGTGCTTTTGCCTGATCCGGATGGGAAGGTTGGCAGGCTTGAGTTGACCAATCCGAAAGGGGCACAAACACTCGACCAGCCCTGGCAATCTGCAGAGGTGGTCAGCCCTGACAAAGCTCCCAGTGAGCCGAAGATAATGGAGGAAGCGGAGGTCCGGTCTATTTTCAGGGAAGCCCTTGCCGCGCAGCCTAAACCCTCGGTTACCTTCTTGTTATATTTTCAGCGTCAGAGCACGGAGCCGACAGCCGAGTCTCTGAAGTTGCTGCCGGATGTTTTAGAATCGATAAAATCTCATGAATCAACGGATATCAGCGTTGTGGGCCACACCGACAGCACCGGGACCGCTGATTATAATCTCGGTCTTTCCCTCAGGCGTGCCAGGAGGATTGCCGATATTCTTGTTTCGAAAGGCGTTGATCCCGCGATTATTGAAATTGATTATTTCGGCAAGGAAAAACCGCTGATAGAAAAACCTCAAGGGGTTCCAGAACCAAGGAATCGCCGGGTTGAAATCACGGTTCGGTAAAAAGTCAGCGACCGGTCAGGTGTTTTTTAACGATTCGGATTACTATATCTCACACGCCGACACACGCTCCATCCGGTCACCCTGCTGAATAGCATCCACGACTTCCTGCCCGTTCACAACCTTTCCAAAAACCGTGTGCTTCCCATTCAGATGCGGCTGCGGCGAGTGTGTGATGAAGAACTGACTCCCATTTGTGTTCGGTCCGGAGTTTGCCATCGAAATCGCTCCCCGCTCGTGTTTTAGCGGGTTTCCCTTCAATTCATCCTCAAATTGGTATCCGGGTCCGCCCCGGCCTGTTCCGGTCGGATCGCCTCCCTGAATGACAAAGTCGCTGATCACACGGTGGAAGATGACCCCGTCATAGAAACCTTCCCGCACCAGAAAGACAAAGTTGTTCACTGTCTTGGGTGCATGATGAGGAGAGAGTTCTAATTCAATGATCCCTCGGTTGGTTTCAATCGTGACTCGATACACTTTCTTCGGATCGATCTGCGTTTCCGGTGGGCTACCCCATTGTTTCCCGGCCATATGGTTCCTCCTATATTTAATGGTTATTGAATGCCAATTTGCCAACAACTGCCTTTAACGCAGGTTCGACCTGGCGACTGAATTCAGCCACCGCTGAAGGCAGGCGATGCTTTACCCTTTTCCGTTTCGAGATGCTGCCGCTTTCGGTGGCAGGGATCGAGCATAGGCCAATGCTTTTCTTAGCCAGACATCTAAAGGTTTGGCCGAACGGAGCATGGGGGCAGGAACAACCACATATTCGCGCATGAGGCGACCTGGCATCGGCTCAAAAATCTTCGCACCGTCCTGTTGCAGGAAACCGGTCCGATCATCGCCGGACAGTCTTAGAATCATATTGTCTTGATGAAGACCGGCAAACATATGGCCTTTTACGAACGCTACCGGATAACCAAACATTTTGCGGGTCTGGATTTCAGAGAAAGGCTTCAGCGCCATCTCAAAAAATTTCACAAGCTCAGGAGGCGATGGTCGCCATTTGGGCATAGGTTTTGATTTCTTTGGGGTGGTCATTTTTTCTCATCCTCCTCATCTATATGAAATTTATGCAGCATCCGATGGGTAATCGGAGCGAGAACAATTCCCATCACAGCGATAAATATCAGTCCGCAAAAAAGCGCATAGCCTGAAGCGAAGATCTTTGCTCCTGACGTCTTCAGTGGATTGGCGGGCCCCATACCCCCGAGAATCATGGACGCCTCTAAAAGAGCATCAACCCAATCAAATCCGGCGATCCAATGGTATCCTGAAATTCCAATGAATAAAACAACGGAGATCAGAAGGCCTGCCATGACAACAGACGCGGCCATCCTTTTGACAAAAACGGATACCGGAGCCAGCTTTTCATATTTTCGCTCAAACATCTTCACCTCACACCCGGTTGCTCAATGTTAAGTTCAGTGGCGCGTTATCCCGTCCGCCTCTATCCTTTGTCAGTCCCGGCTTTCCTCGCGTTAGATCGTACCATCCAGGTACATTCGTCGCTTCGATGGCGAAAACTTTTCTATCGCATATCGAAGCATGGTCCTTGGCATTTGTTTGCAGTGCTCTTTCAAGAATAATTCTTCACATCCGATGTCTCGCTTTCCAAGCTCGCGAAGCATCCACCCCACCGCTTTGTGTATCAAATCCTCTTTATCCAGGAGTAATATCTTTGCAACCTTCAGCGTTTCTGAAAACTGATTATATCTGATAAAGTAGAATGTGGCCATCACAGCGATGCGGCGCTCCCACAGATTGTTTGATTTTGCCAGTTGGTATAGAGGTTTTCTGCTCTTATCTATCAGGAATGCACCCACAATATGAGGCGCCGAGATATCCACGAGGTCCCAGTTATTAATATACCGAGTGTTATCCAGGTACATCCCGTAGATTTGCTTTCGGACAGACTCATCTCCTTTTGAAAAGGCGCGAACAAGGATAAGAAGCGCAAACAGTCTTTCCTCGTGAATAGGAGATCTCAGCAGCGGCAAGACTTCTTTGGCTTTTAAGCTCTTATATTCGTTTGATAGTTTCCTTAGTTCAGGAACGCGAATGCCAAGAAAAATATCTCCTTCACCGTACTCTCCAGCCCCCGTCTTGAAAAATCCCTGCAGGAGCTGCGCTTTTTGCTTATCCTGAAGTTTCTGCAATCGCGTACGAATTTCTTTTACCGTCATGGTATCCAGTTTATGTATCTACCTCGTTGGAGCGAAGAAATTCTGAGCCTTGGCCGCAAAATCACGACCAACCCGCGTATTACTTTCTGCCCATTTGCGTTGGCATGGTTTCTCCATGCAATCTCTCTTAAGTGAATGGCAGCCCCAATGTGTGCTGTTAAGTATCGGATAAAAGGATTTGATCGATCAGAGTATTTCCTGGAACTCATCCCGGGAGAGTTCGCAATCTCGCAGGATTTGAGCAAGGAGTCCACGCCCAATCGTTTCGCCGCGGTGTACCGGTATGACTGTGCTCCTGCCATCTGGATGGCGCAAGAAATGGTGACTACCCTTCGTACGGATCACTTCAAAACCAAGTTTCCGAAGGGCTTTGATAATTTGGGAACCAGTGACTGAGGGAAATCTACTCATGAGGTGACGGCCACACGTTGAATGCCAATGAATTCGTTTGATACGGGTTCCTCAACCTCAAGACAGAGCTGTATAGCTTCTTTCACTCGCTTCATTAGCACATCAAGAGATTTAGCTTGTGTATGGCATCCTCGCAGCTCGGGGACAGAGGCAACAAAATAGCCGTCTTCATCCCTTTCTATTACCACATTGAATTCTCTGGTCATCTTTGAAAACCTCCGTCAAAATTATATTGCAGGAATTATATCATGGGGTGCGAATCATTTCATTTTTTTTCTTGAGCGAACGCAAAGGTCAGCGGCGGCTGAAAGCAGTCCGCTGGATTTGTTTGTTGGGCTTTGATGTGTTACCCTTTTACGGGAATGTTCCTCTACTGTAACACGATCGATCGTTCATTCAGCCCATAAGTTTTCGAAGCTCAGTCGCATCAAAAACCAGGCGAATAGATTTAATCTTACCATCTGCAACCGTAAAGAACTCGGCTGTTCTAAGCACCCCGGCAGGGCTCATCGTGTCGCAATCATAGAGCAACGCAGCGCCACTTTCAGAAAAAAAGCTTTGAATTAAGTTGATTCCCCGAAGCATCTTCTGGAACATAGTGAGCGCAACGATAAAGTCGTCAGCCCTGCGGAAAGTATCAATGCTTCCTTGAAAATCTAAATCATCTGCCAGGTAAACACGTGCTTTTGCCACATCACCGCTGGTCCAGGCATGATGATAACTTGTCACAATCTGCTTCGTATCCATGATTTTTCCTCCTTCAATACTCTGTTATTATAACCTCATTGATGTATAGATCCACCATGCCAAACACGATGCTCACCGGCGTGGCGCGCCATTTTGCCACGTCCGGTGCAGCTAACTGTTATCAGGACGTCTTTTCATAGTTGTGATGGAGTATGTCGGCAGCCTGCCCCAGTCTTTTGTCGAGTGTCCAGAGGGGTAGTTGTGATAATACGGCAGAAGCAAGGAGGTGAATATCTATGTATCCAAGCCCTTTCTCCATAAGTTTATGACTCTCAATAAATGCAAGCACTTCTCCGTGCTCAACTGCAGCCGCCATCGGAAGCGCTTCCAGCAGGGAAAGTATGATCGTCCTGTTTCGGAGATTTCCACAGGCAAGCTCACCTGCAATAAAGGGATGACATGCCACTTCTCCATCATTAAGCAGCCTTACAAGGTCGATTTGTGTTTCTCGAAAATGCGAAACCCAGACTGATGTATCAACAAGGACCACTTTACAGAGCGCCTCTTCTCGGAATCGGTTTCAACTGCTTTTCTGTCCCTCCCAGTTTGGCAAGCCTTTTTCCACTTTCTCTCGCAATCAGCGCCTCCAGCCCGAGCTTGACCAGTGCAGTTTTCTCTTTAACCCCGGTCATTTTTGATGCCTTCTCAATCAGGCTATCCTCAATATTCAGAGTGGTTCTCATGATTTCACCTCTCAGGAATGTATGCATAAGAATGCCTATATGATGCATACATGTCAAGTTATTTCCAGATAACGACGGAAATCGGCGGTGGCTATTAGCCATCCGCTGGAACCATTGCTTAGAGCCCTGCACTTCTTAAACTGGATCTGATGGCCACAAGAAGTCTTCGTACTCTTTGATGAATACCGGTGAATTTGCTGTCAAGTACTCTAAAACATCAGCTCCTATATTTTTAATTCCATGTTTTTTATTCGAGGAGATATAAATTGCATCTCCTGAAACTACTTCCTTGGTCTCATTTTCAATAATCATCAGCCCCTTTCCCTTGATAATATAATAGCATTGTTCTGGCTCATGAGCATGAATTGGCTGCTCTGATCCTATCGGCACCTCAGAGATTTGGATTGATAGATTCTTGGTTGATGAGTTTTGCGGGCTGATGAGCATATAAGATGTTAGGATTTCTAAC
>Ga0007798_10000603_pt1 | contig 13050 bp, 12 predicted proteins | sample CryBogmetaGMA17M_FD_60370 | JGI IMG/M metagenome (GOLD analysis project Ga0007798, IMG submission 60370) | Freshwater microbial communities from Crystal Bog, Wisconsin, USA - MA17M | ecosystem: Environmental > Aquatic > Freshwater > Lake | place: Crystal Bog, Wisconsin, USA | collected 2009-07-06
CACAAGTAGCAGGATAGACCTGGCAGGTTTTGTAAACCTGCCAGGTCTAACGTCGGTATTTTTGTGCCGACTAAAATGGGTGGCCGAAATGATGTAAATCAGAATCTATAACCTGGTGCGCAGTTAGCTGTTAAACTATTTTAATACGGTACCAATGCGACTAAAACCAACACCTTTATCCTGCCAATCCCAACTCATCCAGATAAAGAAAGCTTTACCGACCAGATTGGCTTCAGGAACCGGCCCCCAGTAGCGGCTATCATTACTGTTGTCACGATTATCGCCCATGGCAAAATAATTACCTTCCGGTACGACATAAACAAATTCAACCGTAGGCGTACCATTTCTGATTAAAATACTGTGCTCAACACCGGTTAAATCTTCCAATAATTCTTCAGCGCCGGTCATATCCTCGCCCTGGCCCAAACCTTGATAACGTCCCATGGATACCTGTTTAACAGGCACGTCATTGACGGTCAGCTTTTTATTGTTATAAACAATTTTGTCGCCAGGCAGGCCAACAATGCGTTTAATATAATCGACAGTCGGGTCTTTAGGATAACGAAAAACGACAATATCACCGCGCTTGGGTTCATTTAGTTCAATTATCTTTTTATTGATAACCGGCAGACGTATGCCGTAAGTAAACTTGTTGACCAGAATAAAATCGCCGACCAGTAAAGTAGGCATCATTGATCCGGAAGGAATGCGAAAAGGCTCGGCAATAAATGACCGAAGCAACAGCACAATCAATACAATCGGAAAAAAAGAACGCGCATATTCGACCAGTACCGGCTCATCTTTTTCATCAAAAATGAGACCTTTTGATTTAAGGAATAATAAATAAGCTCCCCAAATGACACCCGTAATGACAGTGGCCAGCAACAGAAAAAAAGAGAAATCAAAGTCCATTGTTATATTAAGTTCAGGTTAAAGGTTAAGGGTTCAAGGCTAAAGGCTAAAGGCTAAAGGCTAAAGGTTCAAGGTTCAAGGTTGTTTTTTCGCCTTTCGCCTTTAACCTTTCTTTACCTTTCACCTGATTTTCATCATTCTTTGTTGAGCTGTAAAACGGCCAGGAATGCTTCTTGAGGAATCTCAATATTACCGACCTGTTTCATGCGTTTTTTACCGGCTTTTTGTTTTTCCAATAACTTTTTCTTACGACTAATATCACCGCCATAACACTTGGCGATGACATTTTTTCGCATGGCTTTAACGGTAGAGCGGGCGATAACTTTGGAACCAATCGCCGCCTGTATCGCCACTTCGTACATTTGTCGTGGAATCAGTTCTTTCATTTTTTCAACCAAATCGCGCCCCCGATTATTACTTAAATCACGATGCACAATAATCGATAAAGCATCCACTTTTTCGGCATTGATCAACACATCCAGCTTAACCAAATCCGCTGGCTGAAAACGTAAAAATTCATAATCAAACGAAGCAAAACCGCGACTGACTGACTTTAAGCGGTCAAAGAAATCCAGAACCACTTCACTTAAGGGTAGTTCATAATGCAGAGAAACTTGTCTGCCAACGTACTGCATGTCTTTTTGTACACCGCGCTTTTCAATACACAGGGTAATCACGCCGCCTAAATAAGCCTGCGGCACCAAAATATTAGCCCGAATAATAGGCTCCCTGATTTCCTTGACAGTGCCGCCCTCCGGCAGTTTAGCCGGATTATCCACCATTAAAATCTGGTCGGTCTGGGTAATCACTTCATAAATAACCGTGGGCGCTGTGGTAATCAAATCAACGTCATATTCTCTTTCCAGACGCTCTTGCACAATTTCCATGTGCAACATGCCTAAAAAGCCGCAACGAAAACCAAAACCTAAAGCCTGAGAAGTTTCCGGCTCAAATTGCAACGCGGCATCATTAAGGTTTAGCTTGTTAAGCGCTTCACGTAAATCTTCGTAATCATCGGAACTGACGGGATACAAACCCGCAAAAACGCGCGGTTGAACCCGTTGAAAACCGGTCAGTTGTTCGGTAGCCGGATTGTCTGTCCACGTAATGGTATCACCCACCGGCGCACCAAAAATGTCTTTAATGCCGGCCACTACATAACCGACTTCGCCGGTATTTAAAATGTCTTTTTCAAGACGCTTGGGCGTAAAAACACCGACTTTATCAGCAATAAACGACTTGCCGGTAGACATGATGGTGATTTTTTGCTTTTTGCGAATACTGCCATGCATAATTCTGACTAAAGACACCACGCCCAGATAACTGTCGAACCAGGAATCAATAATCAACGCTTGCAACGGGCCGTCTATATTGCCTTGCGGTGGCGGTACTTTAATAACCAGTTGTTCCAAAACATCTTGCACATTCAGACCGGTTTTGGCACTAATCATCAAAGCCTCATCCGCTGCAATGCCGATCACTTCTTCAATTTCAGCCAGTACGCGTTCAGGTTCGGCAGAAGGCAAATCAATTTTATTCAGTACCGGCACCACTTCCAGACCTTGTTCAATGGCCGTATAGCAGTTTGCCACACTTTGCGCCTCAACGCCTTGCGCCGCATCAACAACCAGTAACGCACCTTCGCAAGCAGCTAACGATCGGGATACTTCATAAGAAAAATCAACATGCCCCGGCGTATCAATAAAATTAAGTTGATAGGTTTCGCCATCTTTGGCTTTAAAGTCCAGCGTAACACTTTGCGCTTTAATAGTGATGCCGCGTTCTTTCTCAATGTCCATGGTATCGAGTACTTGTGCTGACATTTCCCTGGCACTTAAGCCGCCACAGATTTGAATAAAACGATCCGCGAGAGTTGATTTACCATGATCAATATGCGCGATAATGGAGAAATTTCTGATATGTTTTAAATCCACTGTGTTTCAACTGATAATGAGGTTGTTAAGGCGTTATTGCTTTAGCGCTTGCGGCAATGAATGCCACCAAGGTATTTGACTACTTTGATAAAGCTGCAAATTATAACAGAGTTAGCCTTATGCCCAGCCAAGTTTCTGTATAAAATGCAACTTCTTGTTGGTTACAGGTGATTAATGATTGGTGGATTCACCACATGGCCTTCGTGCGGATAAGCTTTTCTGATTGATAATGTGCTTCAGCGGGCGACAAAATGCGTGATTCTGGCAGGGATGCAAAAATCCAACAGACTATTTTTAATATCGACTATTCATTCCGCTGCCTTATAAAAACCGCAAAGCGAGGTATTCCTGCCTGAGTAAAACCTTGATACCGATAAGTCACCCAACTCCCAAGCGGGGGCGGATTTTTCCGTTGTTGCTGGGTAAAACCACTGCCTATATAAAAGGTCTTGCCATTATCCATACGCACTTTGATAGCGCCCATCAAACCGGTATTTTTACCTTTACCGGGTTTATAACCGATAACGGTGGCTTCTGCATCTTCAAAAGGTTTTAATTTAAGCAAATCATCACTGCGGCCGCTATGATAAAGCGCATTTTGCCGATGCAGCACCAAACCTTCGCCGCCTTGTTTGACCAGATCATCCAGCTTGTCCATCAAGGCTTTATTGGAATCGACACGAAACTGCTCAATGACTTGTAGATAAGGCGTTGTAGCTAGTTGCCGCATCGCTTCAACACGCTCGGTAAACGTACCGCCATGTGTAGGCAAATCAAACACCATAAACTTGACCGCTTTCCAGTCGTCATCCGGAACTTGCTTACGAACGGCCGAAACAACATCTTGATAATGCCCCCGCCCCATCCATAATTCACCATCCAACGGCTTATCCGGAAAACCTTGCACAAACCATGCGGGTGCCATAAAAACAGTACCGCTCCGAGAGATAAACTGCTTGCCATCCCATCGCGCCCGAACCCCATCCAGTTTTTCACTCACCCAAAACTGCGAAACATCCTCATGCTGACGATAAACATTTGCCAGCATCACGTCAGGCGCTTCATTGGCGACAACCGGCAAAGTGATTGCCAGTGTTAATAACAGTACCCTAAGAAAACACCGGATAGCCGAGGTAATCAGGTTTTTTTGTAACGGTTGATAAGCAGACATGATTAACCTCGATAGAATTTATCTTGTTTGGTATTCCGAAGAAAGGGTGCGTATTTTTTGCAAGTGACCTAAACGGGTAAAAAATCAGATAGATGACTCAGTTGCCAAAGACAGTCAATAATGAGTTGTTTTTGACCAAAACCTATAGTCTCCAGCGTCTGGATTTTACTGATGGAAAACCATTTAAAGTCCAATGCTTCACCTTGAGGAACAACGATACCTGAAAGCTCAACGGCATAGGTCAGGCCGATCGCATGTTGTCTGGGATCAAAATACTCGCCCCGTCCTAATTCAGGCATATATTGAACCACCTTAAGCGGCTCACCACCACCCACCAAGGTAGTGATGGTTTTGTCGCCAAGTGCTTCAATAATTTCCCGATCCACCCCTTCTGTCAGTACTTCATTATATTGCAGTCTGCCGCCGATCAAACACCATCGCTCTCCCTGATGTGGTGTATTTCGCAAGATAAGACCGATTTCATCTATTTCACCCTTATCAAGTCGAAAGGGTAATACATCAACGCAAGTGATTGGTAAACATTTTTGAACTTTATGCCACTCGTCATCGGGTAGCCAAAAGGATGATTTGGGCGATTGTAACGTCATAAATAAAATAGTAAAGAGGAATGCATCTGGATGAAGGAGGTATTACCGATAATTCATCCGGCTTGTTCAAAATTGTAAAAACTAAAAATTTAACACACTATAAAATAGTTTGCATAATTTCTTATGCAGATTACGAATTATCGTATAAACGTAACTGGGAAATTGCGCGACATTCAAAAGGGTCATTGGGCAATGCCATTAAGTTAAGCGAAAGTTGTTTATAAAACCGGAGTGCAACCGCTTTAGCTGTTGCCTGTAAAGCAGCTAAAGCCAGTTGTATTGTATTATTACGATGCTTAACTTAATGACATTGGGGGCGGGATTCTATGTTGTGATACACTTTGATCCAGTTTTTAAGGTTAGGAGAAATAAAGCAAGTAGCCTCGATGTAACGCAGTGGAATCGAGGATTATCGAAATCATTTATTCCTCGATTCCGTTACACTTCATCGAGGCTACTTGCTAGGCAATATAATGGAAACTGTTATTCGTGTTATACCGAGAAATGATTTCTCGTTAGAGTTATGGTTTGATACCGGTGATCACCGGTTATTTGATGCCCGACCCTATCTGGACAGAGGAGTATTTACCCGGCTGCAAGATATTGACTTATTCAAGCAGGCATTCATAGCTCTGGATACCGTGTGCTGGCCCGGTGATCTTGATATTGCTCCCGAAACGCTCTTTGATCGATCCACACCCATATAGCTGAAAACGTAAGAGCTGTCCCTATTTTTCTTATATGTTCTGCGTCGTTAATAGTCATATAATGCTTTTAATAACAAAATAATAACGTGTATTCGAATATAAAGGACTAGCTTTGTTAAAAGCCGATCAAAAACCACTTGAAAACAGCTACTGGATCATCCCTGAAAAACTACTTGCAGGGGAGTATCCCAGAACCAAAGAATACATCACTTCAAGGTCACGAATCGAAACCATGTTCCGTACCGGAATCACACGATTCATTGATCTGACAACTAGGCATGATAACTTATCAGGTTATGAAGACCTGCTTAACGAGGTTTCGGGTGGCGCGGCAAAAAGATTAGCCTTTCCGATTCCTGATTTATCTATCCCTGCAGAAGCAAACCAAATGGTCGCAATTCTGGATGCTATTGACACAGCACTTTGTGAAGGTCATGGCGTCTACATCCATTGTTGGGGCGGTGTTGGCAGAACGGGCACGGTAGTAGGTTGCTGGTTGAAACGGCATTGTGACGGCAAAATTTCCCAGTCATATCCTGCCTCGAGTAAGTCACTTGATGATCTTTGGAAAGAATGTCCAAAGTCATTGAATCGCCCCCACTCGCCAGAAACAAAAGAACAACAGGCTTATGTTGAAAATTGGCAAGAACCCAAGCAAAGTAGGCTGACACAAGACCATCGATTTTGGACTTTTTTACCTGTGGTTAACCGTGAAGATGCAGGAGAAGATTTTATTGCTGCAAATAATGCTATTGCCGATGCGGCTCGTGAGGGCGATTGGGATAGTCTCTTCAAGAAGCTTGAGGAATGGCCCGAGTTAATCAATTACCCTCGCATCTTAGGGCAAGCACTTTATACGCCGTTACATCAGGCGGCCAGAAATGGGACATCTATTTATATTGTAGAGCTATTACTCAGTCTCGGCGCATTTCGAACGCTTCAAAATAAGAAAGGTGAGACGCCTCAGGACACTGCACGCAGAGCGGGTCATACACATCTTCTTTCTGTCTTGGAACCCCGTCCGCTGCATCCGGTTAGCTTTAATCATCTAATAGCGCTGACACGACATTTTCATGTACTTGTTCACGAACGAATCAAAGATTTTGCAGAAGTACCTGAGCTACGATTACCACTTCTTGATCCATTGACAGAATTAAATGTCCCTGTAATTTGGTGTACGATTCCCGGAATGTCTGGTGGTTTTAGCTTAAAGCTCACGCGCTCTGGTGATTATCCGCAGATAATAGTGGATAGCTGGTCTCGCGTAGTCGGAGGTTCGGGCCAGAAGCATCTGATCATGCCGCAGGGTTGTGTTCAATTAGAAAACGGGACGGTATGACAAAGAAATTACCTGTATCTAAAATTCTAATTATCCACCTTGTGTAAGATTAACTGTTTAACGCGCATAGCTTGTTAGTTTTAAAAGTCCTTAAACTTGATTTTATAAAGTGAATCTTATGTTGCCCTACCGTATTCTAATTCACCCAGAAGCCTACCAAAAAGCTGAAGCCTACCGTATTCATTTAGTAACTTACGGTATTAATGAAGCAGGGCTTTATTTACAGCGAGAATTGCAAGGTAAGGCATTGGCAAAACTCAATACCGAAACTTTTATCGAGGACTTGTTTGCCACCAAGTTGCCACTGATATTTGCAGAAAGCGAGGTTTATGGTAATGGCAACGATTGGAATCAAACCGAGTTATCCATACTCGGGGATATTGGCGTGGCAACTTCAGTTGAAATTTACGACGATGGTAAATTCTTCTCGCCTAGCGTGCATAAGACGCCATTTTCAGCAACGCTATTATTTATTCCTGGTGCTTTATTGCGGAATGGTAGGAATAATATACCCACCGACTGGAATGAAGTGACACAAGATGATCAAATCAATCCCATTGGCTATCAGGCATTGTACGAACGTCGACTATTGCCATTACTGATATATGCTAACAATCAAGCCAAGTTAGCCGATAAAAAAGCCTTTATAACCATTCCGGGTTTAGGCTGTGGTCAGTTTGCCGGTCCTTTTACGGGGCAATTGGGATCACACTTAAAAGATGCTTTAGTGGCACTGCTACAAAAACATGCCGACTATCTGCCTTATGTAAAAACAGTGTATTACGACCCTTACACGGAGTGCCAAAATGAATGCCGTGGATTCGGTACCGTGTCATTTCTGGTTAGGCCGCTTACAAAAGGTAATCAAGAGAAACCGCAACTCTGTGAACCAGCTCATTACGCTGAAGCCGGCGATGATTATAATGATTGTTTACTTTTTAGTGTCGTGGCTTGGGATCATGTTTCATGGCCGGGCAATGATTTTTACGGTGGATCGCGTAATACCGATGATGGTGTAAAAGCGGCGGCAACCAATTCTATGATGGTCATGACAGGGATTGAAGGGCAATATAATCCGGTAACATACCACTACGAACCACCGACCAAATACCACAATTGGGCTGCAGTTGTTCAACAAAATAATCTGAGAATTAAAGTAGACAAAAACCTGAATATTCTTCCAGTGGCTATCTAAACAAATTATTAGCCGCCCTGAGTGACTTACCAAGGTCTATAACTATTATTTACAATGCCTTAAAGTACATTTTTATAAGATTGCTCTATTAAACCCATAATGTATTCAAGATCATCAATGGAATTTAGATAAACTCGCCTGCTCAATGTCCATTTACTGCAACCGGGGGTTTGTTCTACCAAATGCTTAGGATCAGTGTAATTGATTTTTCTCAATTGAATTTTAATGTGGTTTTTACCGATCTGTACATCGGCAAAGTTCTTAGTTAATCCGAAGGAGACATAATTAGTATTGCATTTTTCAACGATATCTTGATCAAGGGCAACGATTTGCGCTGCTAAAGCATCAAATAACTTACGAATATCCTCGCTTCCTTTTTCACGTAACATTGCTATAGAAGTTGAAGTTTTAAATTGTACTGGATCACTAATAACAGGTGCTTTAATAGAAACAGCTTCAGGTACGTTAAGCGACTCCAAAGAAAATAGACCTTGTTCGTAATAACGATATTTGAATAGCTCAATACGCAGTGGCACAACTTCAACCGTGTCAATATCAAACTTGCTATAGGACTCGGCAATACAGATCACACGGGGGTTCTTCCAATCCAGTGTAATCGTATCAGCAACTGTCTGACCTAACTTATTGATCATCAACATCTGAAAAAACTCAGGCATTTGTGCATTCAGCCATTTCAGATAAGATAGTGCTTGATTGATTACATTCTCGTTCTTGTTGCGTTTGTATTCGATTATTACCGGTGCTCCGTTTACATCCACAGCCAATGTATCGATTCTACCTCCAAATGTCGTTGTATATTCAGTTGCCAAAAAGCGAAGCTCCAGCACTTCCATCAGATTGTCTTCAACCAACTTTTGTAAGTTCTTTTCCTTATCTAAGGGCAACGTATTGAGTTTATTCAGTGTACCTTGTGAATCTTTAAATATTGCCATAATTAGTCCTTAGTCACTGACATAGCGTTCAATTGTTGCTCAAGCATATCAGCGAGCTGAAAAATACCTGCTCCATTCATATAAGAAAGCCATAAATTTTTGTTACTACCATCTAATAAACGGCCATCCGCAGCAAGTAGCAATTGTTTATCACTTCTCGAAAAAAGAAAACCACCCAAATGTTCATTCATAGTAATTTTAGGATCAAGCTCTACTATTGCACGTTTGGTATGAATTGGGTTATTGGTGATACACAATTCTTTAACTTCATTTCGCAAAGCCAAAATTGTGGCCACTTCAAAACATAATTGATAAGAAGCGCCCCATCGTTTGTGCCGACAATGAAGATGTGAATGCAGAGGAAGCGGATCAAGGTTCATGTAAGCAATGGCTTGTTGAACGATGTCTTCTGTAGGGATATTCGCCACACACATATCGATGGCATGAAATCCATGCCCTCCGGGTCCATCAATACGCCAATTCTCAACATTACCACAAATAGTCATTCGACCATAAGGTTCATGTTTGATGTTATTTTTGCTACAAGTGACATTATTTAGGGTAATACCATAATAACCTAGCCCCTCATGATTAATTACCCAGGGTGCGATACCATGCGAAGAATAATAACGTTTGCAAAACTCATTGGCTAGAAACCAAGCAAGTCCCCAACTTTTATTAGGATTCTTTATTTGTCGCCAATGATTAAATAATAATGTTGTACTCATATTCAGCTATCATCCTTCAATGTAAAAATAATTTTCGAATTAACCATAGGCTTTATCAAATATCAAATAGCAAATAGTACGGGGTCGAGTCTTGTAATCAAATATTCAGTCCCCCACTCAGGACGGGGTTTGTAACCTAAGCGTATCAAGTTAAGCTATCTATCGACTATTTTTTTGCGCTACCTGATAGCAGGATCAGTGTCAGGTTTTTCATCATCACAAAGCAATCAACTTGTTGGCTAATTTCCAAGCGCATACTGTCAATTGATTCAGGTAGCTTGTTCAAGATTGCAATAATTAAAAATTTAACACATTATAAAATACTTTGCATAATTTCTTATGCCATTTACGAGTTATCCTCAATGTAGGGGGCCGGCAAAACATCCAATCAGTCAGCAATTAGCCGCGATGTTTAACCCTTTTTTCCCACAATCAATCAATCTATAATCAGATTTGGCAAATTTTGTTTTTTTGTGTCAATATTCATCAAGTTCATGAACTACCCAATTAGGGTTTTATTGATCAATTGGGCAAACATTTTTAGGCAATAACATGGCAAAAATTACTAACCTCTCACAATTGGATTTAAACGGCACCTACAGTTATGCCGATTATTTAACGTGGCATTTTGACGAAACGGTTGAGTTGATAAAAGGCAAAATTCAACGTATGTCACCTGCGCCTAATGTGCGGCATCAAAGTATATCTTGGTATTTTAACGGGACGCTTTTTAATTATTTTCATAACAAACCTTGCCGGGCATTTGCCGCACCGTTTGATGTGCGTTTATATAATCAAAGAAAATCCATCCTTACCAATCAAGAAATTGTTACGGTGGTTCAACCTGATTTGTGTGTTATTTGTGATACGGATAAATTGGATGTTCAAGGCTGCAACGGTGCGCCGGATTGGATCATTGAAATCTTGTCGAAGGGAAATTCAAAACGTGAAACCCAGGAAAAATATGCCTTATACCAAGAAAGTGGCATAAAAGAATATTGGCTGGTCTATCCTTATGAGCAATCTGTACATCAATTTGTTTTAAACGAACAAACTGAAAAATATGAGTTGATAGCGATGTTTTCAGCAGAAGATAATGCCAGTCCGGTGTTGTTTCCTGATTTGGTGATTGATTTGGCTGAGGTATTTGCGGAGTGATTTTTTCAGCATAATATGCTTTTTTAATTTGTGCTGAAGCTTGGTAATTAGCGCAGTTTGATGTTGCTGCTATCTTGAAACCCTGTAAGAAGTAAGTATTCAGTCCCCCTCTTTGAAAAAGAGGGGTTAGGGGAGATTTTATTAGATAAATCCCCCTCAATCCCTCTTTTTCAAAGGGGGAGGTGAATACTTACCGTGAGAAAGCTTCAGACAGTGGTTACACCATCCGGCTTCTGCTCAACATTGCTGTGTATCCATCTTCTTTTTTGCGGTAAAATCAAACGTCAAGATCATAATTCAAGGCATAACACTATGCAGCTTACCTTAGAAATACCCGATCAATATATCCACGGTCAGAATCAAAGCCAAATTGCCCGGCAGATTAAGCTGTATTCAGCATTGCTGATGTTTCAATCGGGTCAATTGTCGCGAGGCGCTGCTTGTGAATTTGCCGGAATTGATATTTACGATTTTTTCCTGGCATGCAAGCAACATCAGATCAGCGCAATTAATACTCCAGTAGAATCCATAGAGGCTGATGTATCGCGTTTTCAACACCGGCACACATGATCGTTATTGCGGATAGCTCTGCGTTGGTAGCTTTGTCTGTATGCGATAGCCTGTTATTGCTGGATGCGTTATTCGGTGAAGTTAAAGTCCCACAAGCAGTTATTGAGCCGATTACCAAAAAACCTGAGCTACCAACTAAGACGGGACACTTTTGACGATGAACAATCACGGTGAACCCAGAAAGAGTAACGATAGGTTGTAAGGGTAGAAAATTTTCTACCCTTACTTGCGCGTCGTAATTTGCAACGTTAGTCGCGTAGGTTAGCGACAGCGTAACCCGACAAATCTCTGTGTCTATAAATCAATTGTATGCTTTGTAATTGCCATCCATGGCAACTGGATTCCGGCAATCCCTGCCGGAATGACGGACTTTTTGATACTTGGCGAATCATTCTTCTGCTCAGTGTCCCGCCTTAAGTTGGTAACGAGATATTAGCAATGGCTGGAGAGGCGGCAGAATAGTTAATGAAAATTTAAATGACTGACTATTGTTGCACTGAAGCTGGAGCTTGAAATTCAGTGCATTTGTAATTATCTGCTACCATCCCCCCCTTTTACATCAATCCCCAAATTCAAAACCCCGTAATGCTAAGCACCCTTGTCCGCTTTTCCATCCGTTTTTACGGCATTGTTATTGCCCTTGCTGTTTTGATTTTGCTTTATGGCAGTTATCGTTTTACCACGGCGGGTCTGGATATTTTTCCTGAATTTGCGCCCAAGCGGGTGATTATTCAAAGTGAATCACCGGGACTGTCTGCCGAGCAAGTTGAGGTTTTGGTAACCCGTCAAATCGAAATGTCGATCAGTGGCTTGGTGGGACTGGAGTCGGTGCGTTCTGAATCCATTCAGGGGTTATCAATCGTTACGGCGACGTTTGTAGAAAAAAGTGATGTTTACCGTAATCGTCAATTGATTAGCGAACGTTTGGCGGGTTTGCCGGCACATCTGCCACTGGGTATTGTGCCGGTGGAGATACCTTTGTCGTCATCTTCTGCGACGGTGTTAACCGTGGGTTTACGCTCGGAGTCCAAAGATTTAATGGCGTTGCGCAGTTTGGTTGACTGGACACTCATGCCGCGCTTGTTGGCGGTTCCGGGGGTTGCCGATGTTAATGTGTTTGGCGGGGAGATTACGCAACTGCAAATTCAGGTTGATCCGGTGCAGTTGCATCGTTTTAATCTGGCGCTGGAGGACATTATTCAAGCGGCCTCGCAAGCGGGAACCCTTCAGGGCGGCGGTTTTATAGAAAATAAAAACCAGCGTATTACCCTGCAAGTGACGGGGCAGCCGGTTACGCCTGAACAATTTGCAAATATTATTGTTAAGCGTGATCAGGGACGCAACATTACTTTGGGTGAAGTGACGACCATTCGTTATGCCCCCGAACCGCCGATCGGTGCGGCACAAATTGGCGGCAAACCGGGTATCGTTATGATGGTGATAGGGCAATACGGTGCCAATACCTTAACGGTGTCGAAGCAGGTTGAGCAGGTTTTGAAAGAATTTGAGCCGGTTTTTAAAAATGAGGCTATTACTTTTTATGAGCATTTATTTCGACCTGCTGACTATATAGAACGGTCGATTGCCAATTTGTCGGGGCATTTACTGATTGGCGGTTTGTTTGTGCTGATTATTTTGTACCTGTTTTTGTTTAACGTTCGCACTGCTTTTATTTCAGCGTTGGCTATTCCCGTTTCGTTAATCGGTGCAGTCATTGTTTTGCTGGAAACGGGGGTTAATCTTAATATTATGGTGCTGGGCGGCTTGGCTATTGC
>Ga0007798_10000609_pt1 | contig 12976 bp, 13 predicted proteins | sample CryBogmetaGMA17M_FD_60370 | JGI IMG/M metagenome (GOLD analysis project Ga0007798, IMG submission 60370) | Freshwater microbial communities from Crystal Bog, Wisconsin, USA - MA17M | ecosystem: Environmental > Aquatic > Freshwater > Lake | place: Crystal Bog, Wisconsin, USA | collected 2009-07-06
CGTTTGTGACAGCAAATTCGGCCGGTCATGTTCCGCTTGTTTAATGCGTTTAATCTGGCTTTCAATCTGCTTTTTAAGACGCAGTTGATTGTTCATAGTCGATATAAAAGGGATTGAAGTGAAGACTGTCCTAACCAGCTTATTGTTCTTTGTATGAGAGCAATGCTACTCCAAATTAAAGAAAAGTTAAAATAGTGACCACGTCAAAATTAACAATTCGAGGGTTCCCGGAACATAGACATTCAGCTTTACAGGAACTGACTGCTCAAGATGGCTTTAAGGTAAAAGCCAAAATTCGAAAAAACCTGACTGACCGGTATAAAGCACAAATATCTTGTCCGGCTTCCACAAGCCGGCTGACCAACGCTGCAAAGAAAAAAGTTACCTGCTGAACAGATCGAGGAACCATGCACTTCCACCGTTATCGCCTCCGGGTTGAACATTGACTATGCCGGGGCTTTTTAAACAGGGCAAGTAACATAAGTGTTTATACCACGACTGCCCGCGTATTCCGCGTCACTCAATAAGGGCGGCTTGATGATCATCAGATTTTTAAATAATTATCGCCCGATTTGGCACCTTTAAGGCGTAACCCATGCATTCATCGTAATATAGCTGTAATAATTTTATTATATAATCCTAAAGATAAAAGTTTATACTCAATCTTCAAGTTTTTAATGGTTGATTTCGGGAATTTCAGCGATAACAAACAATAGACAGGCCGGAATAAGACCACCCAAGCGGAGCGCGTGGTGGCGTTTCCGGCACACTCCTCGTACCGAATGCCGGAAACGCTTATTCTCGCTTGCGCTCGAAAAGTCTTATTCCGGCCTACGCCGTTTCTGATATTCAATCTTCACATTGAATTTAAAAGAACTCAGCTATAAGAAAAAAGGCTGTTCTGCACTCATCATTTACCACCGACATACATTGGCAGTAATACACCGGGTTATCAACGACCTGTAAAATCAAGGTAAGAAAACTTGAAGATCGAACTATAGCAACTTCAACTTAAGGGCTTTTGAATGGCTTCCAAATGAATTTATTTGCTAAAATCTATTACTACATTCAAAAATATTGGAAGGCATTTAAGATCTATTTAATCGTTGCCGGCCCAGGCCTTGTGGTCATGGTCGCTGACAATGATGCCGGGGGCATAACCACCTACGCCGCCACTGGCGCAAAATATGGCTACCACCTTATCTGGTTCCTCTTGATTCTGATTCCGGTCGCCTACTATGTGCAGGAAATGACGGTGCGCTTGGGGGTAATCACCAAACGCGGCCATGCCGAGGCAATTTTTGATGGCTTTGGCGCATTCTGGGGTTGGTTTTCCCTGATTGACCTGATGATTTTGGACTGGCTGACACTGGTCACCGAATTCATCGGCATGACCTCGGCCTTACGTATCTTCGGCGTGCCTCCCTGGGTCACGGTTGCTGGCGTAGTAACGTTGATGGGGATAATCGTAATAAACGGCCGCTACTGGACCTGGGAAAAAATAGCCATGCTGTTCTGTGCCCTGAATCTTATCTATATCCCTGGCGCATTCATGGTCAACCCGTCGGTCTCAAGCATAATCGGTGACGGGCTGATACCCAATTTCGCAGGCGGCTTTAACGGCCAGCTATTTTTCTTCCTGATGGCGAACATCGGCACCACTATCGCGCCCTGGATGTTGTTCTTCCAGCAAAGCGCCGTGGTCGACAAAGGGATGCAGGAGAAAGACATACCGTGGGGGAGGTTTGACACGCTATTGGGCTCGATATCGACGGTCGTGGTGGCCATTTTCATTATCATCGTCACCGGCACTGTCCTGGAGGGTGTTGAAATCGACAGCGCCTCCCAGGCTGCCGAACAGATGATGAAAAGCAACCGCTATGTCGGCACCTTCATGGCCATTGGACTTTTCGATGCCGGTTTGCTGGGCGCCATCTGCATTTCGCTGGCCAGTTCCTGGGCCTTTGGCGAAATCTTTGGCTGGGCACATTCCTTGAACAATAAAATCAGGGAAGCACCCTGGTTCTATGCCAGCTACTTCTTTGCGCTGATCACTTCTGGTCTGGTAGTGCTTATTCCGAACGCACCGCTGGTGCTGATAACACTCTTCGTTCAGGTAATTGCCGTCACGTTACTGCCTGCCGCCTTGGTGTTTTTGATTCTGCTGCTTAATGACAAAAAGCACACGGGCGAGTACTGCAATACCCTGAGCCAAAATTTGATCGGCGGATTAATCGTCGTTGCAATTGTGATTTTATCCACACTGTATGGGGTCAGCGTCATGTTCCCTAGACTATTCCAATAATTTAAGGACATAGAAATGGCCATAAGCTTGCACAGGTTTGTCAGGAAAATCCGGGAAATCAACCACCGTTACAGTGAGCCGCATATAGAGATGTCGGCTGGTGTAAAAATGTCGTTGATGGCTCTGCGGATTTATCTTTTGCTGTTGGTGGGCATAATAGCTTACAAATTTGTTCTGTTGCTGAAGTAAGGAATAACACAATGGTTGCCGTACTGGAACACAAATTCTTTCTCAGTGAAATTATCGGCCGCAGTATTTATCTTAAAACCGAGCGGGTCGGCCGCTTGAGTGACATGATTATCGTTGAAACGGGAAAGCTTCCCGATGTCAGCCATTTCGTCGTCAACCGCTCTTTTGGTTATCCCTCGCTTTTGTTGCCGTGGGACAAACTAACGCTGATATCCAATACCGAAATCGTTTTCGACATTAATAGCCCTGAAGACTATGAGCGTGCCCCCCCGGAAGGATCAATCCTGCTCCGTGACCATGTTCTCGATAAAAAAATTCTCGATATGAATGATCACGAAATCGAAGTCGTCTACGACATTAAACTTGAATTTCAGTACGACAAATTATATGTCACCGAGGTGGATTTCAGCATACAACATCTGCTGCGCAGAATAGGCTTAAAGAAAATCGCCAATTGGGTTGCGGAACATAGCCACGATAACACCCTATCCTGGATTTATGTGCAACAACTACCTGAGCATATCGGCTCGTTTACCGGGCATATTAAACTGAACGTGTTGAAGGAAAAAATCCGCGACATTCATCCTGTGGACTTGGCGGACATCCTGGAAGAATTGGAGAGCCACCAACGCCTGGCGTTATTTAAAGAACTTGATCGTGAACATGCCTCCGATACCCTGCAAGAAGTAGAACCGCGCGTCCAACGTGAACTGATTAGGGCAATAGACAAAAAACATGCGGCAGAGTTGATCGACGAAATGAGTCCGGCGCAGGCAGCTGACGTTTTGTCCGTGCTGCCGGCAGCCAAAACTGACGAGTTGCTGCAAGTTATTGATGAAAAACACGCCTCCAAAATACAAAAAATCATCGATTATCATGATGAGAATATTCTCCTGTTTGCCACCGGACAGTTCATGAAAATGCCCGCCTCTACTCAGGTCAATGCTGTGATAACGAACTTTCGGGAGATTGCCCGTAACATGAACGTGATCATGTATATCTACGTTGTCGATGAAGAAGACCGGCTGCAGGGAATTGTCGATTTTCGGGAACTGTTAGCCGCCGAACCTGAGCAGACACTCGGAGAAATCATGACCAGCAACATTATAAACTTGAGTCCGAACAAAAACTTAAGTGATGCTGTGGATATGTTTGCCCGCTATGGCTTTCGCGCCATTCCCATCGTCAATGATGAAGACCGGCTACTGGCGGTTGTTTCTTTTAGGGATATTCGCGGACTTAAACCACGCCTGCATTAACGAACGTTATACCGGCAGATAATCAAAAGGTTTACACGGCATCTCTGCGGACAATGAACCTTGGTAAAGCCATAAACTGTATTTCGGAACACGTAACTACAGTTTTGTGGGTTATTCATGAGTTGGGTACAACTAAAAGTCAAACACCTTCACCTGGATTTTTAATTTAAGCCAGGCTCCCACAAAGGTACCTTGAAATGCGCTTGCCAAAATCTTATATTGTCTTTTTGTTGCTGTTTGCTGCCACATTTGCAAAAAACGGGATTGCCGGGCCTGACCCCGCCCCGTTGGACACCGACCCCTTCATCCTCATAAAAGAGCTTTCCAAACTGGGGTTATTTGAAGTTAATGACGAAATTTGGGATTTACACGGTCAGATGACCTATATTTCCAGTTCGAAACCCTCATTTCCGGCTGCTTATACCAATCTTGGCGGCACGCCGCATTCCCTGTTGCCGGAAACCGAACGCAGCTTTAGCGGCACCGTCACTTTCTATGCGGCCTTAAAGGCCTGGCAAGGCGGCGAAATTTATTACGCCCCGGAAATGATTTCCTCACATCCCTTGTCAGGTTTAAAGGGTTTAGGCGGCAGTATTCAAAACGGCGAACTGCAAAAAAACGGCACCGAAAGCGCAACCTGGTACACCTCGCGCTTCTATTTAAGGCAGACCTTAAATTTGGGCGGCCATAGCCACCATGTAGAATCCTACCCGATGCAACTGGCCGAAAATTTTGACAGCAACCGCCTGGTCATTACCGTCGGCAACCTGAGCATATTAGACATCTTCGATAAAAACACCTATTCCGGCGACATCCGTCAGCAGTTTTTCAATATGGCATTTATGACCCATGCCGCTTATGACTTCGCCGCCGATGCCCGAGGCTTTACGGTCGGCGCGGCGGCTGAATTGTATCTCGATGACTGGGCTTTTCGCTTTGGACACTTCGCGCCGCCAATTGACCCTAACGGTAAACACTTGGACTTCAGATTTTTCAAATACTACGGTGATCAGGTCGAACTGGAACATAGGCATGTGATCGCTGATCGGCCCGGCGCGGTCAGGATTTTGGGCTATCGCAATTATGAGTGGATGGGAAACTTTAATGACGCCGTTGCCGCCTATCAAGCCAATCCCGCCCAAAATAACGCGGCAAGCTGCACGTCCTATAACTACGACTCGACCAATGCCGACGCACCCGATTTGTGCTGGGCACGCAAGAATAATATCAAAATGGGAATTGGCATTAATCTGGAACAAAGCTTGACCAAGGATGTGGGCGTCTTCCTGCGCGGCATGTATTCAGATGGCAAAACCGAGGTTTATTCCTATACATCCGCCGACCGTTCATTATCACTGGGTACCCTGATCGATGGCGAGCTCTGGAACAGGACTAAAGACGCCATCGGTATCGGCTATGCGATTAGCTGGATTTCAGCCAGTCATGCCGCTTATCTGAATATGGGTGGCGTCGACGCTTTTATCGGTGACGGCAAAATTAATCAAAGCCAAGAGCAGGTGATCGATATTTTTTACAAGCTCAACCTGATCAAATCGGCGTGGATAAGCGCAGATTATCAGCATATCGTTAATCCCGCCTTTAACGCCGATCGTGGCCCGTTGGATATTTACGGAGCCAGGGTACATTTTGAGTTTTAAGCGTTACCCACTTAGGCAACTTACAATAAATAACACCGGCCAAGTTTCGCAATATATAACGGTTACCAGCCTTGGATATACGCATTTTTTTATGAACACTTTTAGGAGTCGAAAGCCTGTGGGTCAAGTCCGGCAAATTTTACCCATTCTCGATGGGAAAAGTCTGTCGGCAGCAACAGCAATTCGCCTATGAGCGCAATGGCGCTGGTTTCACCTACACTTTTTATTCAGTCATGGGTTACTTTCCAATTCAGTCGTGCTACGATTCAACAAGTGCCCACACTCTTCTTGTTTAGGGCAATGAATCAAGGGAAAACACGGGGGCAAATCTTGCAATCACACATTCAGCCTAATCACGCTCAACCGGAGCGCAGTTATAAAGATGCAAAGAATCAAACCCAAAATCAGGAGATATGGCATTCGATGAAACCCTCGAAATTATTAATTACAGGTTCCTGCGGATTGATTGGCAGAATCTTGTGGCGAGACTTGGCAAACGCGTTCGATCTCTACGGGATTGATATTTGCCTGACAGAGCCAGTCGATCACATATTTCTAGCCGATATTTCTAACTTTGAGCAAGTTGAAGCTGTGTTTGCGCGAATCCCTGAGCTTGCGTATGTGGTTCATTTAGCAGGTGATCCGCGAGTTGATGCAGATTGGCAATCAGTACTGGTGAACAACATTGTCGGAACAAGAAACATATTTGAAGCAGCCAAGGCACATGGGATCAAGCGAGTAGTATTCGCAAGTTCAAACCATGTTACGGGTGTCTATGAGGGTATTCCCCCAAATCTGCATACCCAACTGGAACCAACACTTATTTCGGTGCAAGACCCAATTCGACCAGATGGGTATTATGGGGTTAGTAAAGCCGCTGGAGAGGCTATTGCCAGAATGTATTACGAGCTTTACGGTCTTGAGTCAGTTTGCCTTCGCATTGGCTCGGTCCTAAAGGACGATGACCCCGCCGGAAATGCTCGTCACCATAGTACATGGCTAAGCCAGCGGGATCTCTTGCAACTGGTAAAGAAGAGTCTCTTGGCTGAAGTAAAATTTGCGATTTACTATGGTGTTTCGAATAACAGAAAACGGTTTTGGGATATTTCCAATGCTGTGACCGAAATCGACTATCAACCAGAAGATGATGCTTCGATACATCGGTAACGCACTCAAAAGCATCTACCCAACAACCGCACGCAGACGATTTACTCCACTACTCTTCTCAAACGACCAATATTACGCTCAACCGGAGCGCAGTGGATTATGTCGTGTACGTTGAAATCAATGAAATCAATCGAGTCTGTCCCCATCGATTTTGACCCCATCGATTTGGTGGATTGCCTATCGGCGAATCCGCCTTACAGCTTTAAAAATCGATTACAGACTGTTTTATGCTCATGTCTGATGGAAAAACTGGGTGAAGCGCATTTGGTTTTTTCTTAAGCGCCAATTCAACAAACTCTTTGTCTTCTTCAAATACATGTATAACTGAAAATTTTTTAATACCAAGCTTTTCAGCTCTTCTAGTGTCATAAAGGCATTTCGCTCTAAAATTTATGGTTCTCATTAATAGAGAATAAAGCTCATATTCAAACTTGCTGTTCATTTTGTCAACATTTTCAACAACTACAGGTGAATCGCTTATATTAGGAAGTATTTTAAGAACGTCAATCAATTCTTTTTTCTTTGCTTTTGCCGTAGCATATACTTTATTATCTATGCAAATAGATTTTAAATCACTGACTTTTAATTTACTAAGCGTTTCTTCTATTGTGACAGGAACAAAATTTGATTTACGTGGAAATCTTGAAGGAAATTTTCCAAGTTTTCTGAATGTGTTATTCCATTCTTCATATTCATTCCAAATCCATCTTTTTCTTTTAAAGTATTTTCCCCAAATAATGGAATAGTATCCCCCCATATTGAGAAAACCTCCCTCGCATTTCTTTATTATACTGAGTATCTCTTTCGTTTCATCGGTTGTTAATTCTGTGATTTCCTTAATTATTGAATTAAATACTTCATCATAATATTCAAATAACTCTTTTTCTGGTTTGATGGTTGGCATCGAAAACGTTTGTTCACTCATTTGAGAACTATCCTCAATAGATTCCTGCTTTTTGACTCTTTTTGATTTAACAAAATCAAATATTCCCATTGTTACCTCTTGATTTTCTCGCGCGGACTAACGTAAAACTATCAGAGCGCGGCGCGGGTAGCTAAAAAGTAAATCGGTAGCATAACCGCGCTCCGATTGAGCGTTCTGTTAGGCTTATGAATGCGGGCTTACCAAAAAAATTAGGCAGCCCAACGTAGGATGGGCTGAGGTAAGAAGCGCATCAATTACCGTGTGTGATGGGCTCCCTCACGTCAGCCCATCCTTGCTGAATCATGCTTGGCAAGCCTTAGTTTAAAAATGGGTTGACAGCAGAAGATCTCCGTAGCCCCATATAACAGTGCCCGCGATTGCGAGAAGTAGCGACACTACACCGAGGGCACTTTGGAAGGAGTGGTACTTCTTGTAATAAACCCACGATTCTGCGAACGTGCCGCCCCTAATAAGTTCCTGCAAGGTTCTAACCTTGTCTTGAGCCAGCAGAGCAAAAACAGTCATTCCTGCTCCGCTCCGTAAAAACCACTGATTGAACTCCTAGCATTTTGGAATCAATGCTAGTATGAACGAGAGCAAGCAGGGTATGACGGAAAGAATGCAAAGAAGGCAACAATTGAAAATTGCTCTTTTCACTCGCCTATCGTGTTGTTCAATAATCTTCTGATTATGGTACGCTGCTGTTGCCATCTTTTACTCACTTAATTTATGAATAGATCGGCTTAACGAAGAGTTGAGGGGGTTGCGCGACTTTTTGCGTAGCTCCACTCGAACGCCGGGTTGGGCATTTTATTCAGGTTGAAGTGCATTGTAAGCATCAATATTTCCCTCACAAAACGCATTGGTACCCATTGCCTTCCTCCTTCTTTCGGTATCTTTTCCGACCTCGGCTACTTTTTTATCAACGGTAGCCTGTGGAACTAGAACCCTGCACCCATTTTTATCGTATACGTTTAAGATTCTTTCTTTAACGCCTCCATGAAAGTTGCAAATATAATCCTCTAGTAGACCATTATATATTCCGGCCTCTAGTACCTTAATACATTCTGATTTGCTATAAACGCCGGTTTTTGCAGATTGTTTAGTATCTTTGAAAAGTTTCCTTGATGTAGCATCATAGAAGTTCCTTGAATCTTTATAGAAATAGTCGCTTGCTTCTTTACAAAATGACTTTTTTCCGCCTTGAGCAAACTCATTATCCATTGCGCTTGATATTTCACTTTCAGCTTTTTCGTAATCTTCCTTCGAAACTTTTCCTAGGCAACCACTTGAGCCATATAGATTTTCAATTTTGCTGTCTATATCTCCCTTAAATCCGCATATCTTTTTCTGATTTTTAATAATAATCAATCGCCTTCCAATTTCATCCAAACAGCTTTCAGGATACATAGCGAAAGAGTAAATTGGTGCACAAAGAAGCAAAACAAAAAACAACGGGGGATATCTGAACTTAGCCAAGGTTTTCTTCTATGTTAGTTAATTGCAATGATGCCCATCGTAGAAATCACCGGCGCTGCGCGGCTTTATCACGCAGCGTCGGTGTGGACTGTCGGGTTAGGGGACGATTGGTAATGCACGTATCGATTCCTTCGCGGACTTACGGATTTGACTCAGCGATTTGTTAAACGGATGCCCGTTGTTTATGTCGAGATTCAGTTCGTAGGGCGGTTTCGCGACAGCAAACCGTGCCTCAATGCACAAAATCAAAACAATCGAACATAAAAAACCACAATTTGAAAAATCCGAGTGAAGGTCAGGTTCAACGCTTCGTTTATGGTAGATTGCCTATCGGCGAATCCACCCTATAGCTCTATTTAGATCGAAGAACCGCTCTCTCTTTGATGATTTTATTTATTAGGTTCTTGTTATATCTACTTGCACAAAGAAAACCATCTATGATTAACATTAATACTATGCCTAAAGCGGCATACCCTAAGCTAAAGACAAAAAGTGTAATGACAAAAAAGAATGCGAAGATACCTAAAACCCAGCGACCACAATATATGTAACCTGCGCCTGGAAGAAAAAGGTTGAGAAGCGCGGCGACCCCACCAGATTTTTTGCGCGACTCCACAAGCAACAACAATTCTGCATCACTCATACTGTTTTCCTCAATTTGGTTTAAACACTATCCACAGCCTCATCGACGCATAACGTAAAGCTAACCGGGCGCGTCATGATTAGCTGAAAAACAATAGCGCATTATATAACTGCGCTCCGGTTAAGCGCAATATTGAGCATCGTAATTGAATTTACCATACGATACGAGAATCTAATCAAGGGTTCGAATGATCGGATTTCGAATTAACGATATTCACAATTTGAACGACCGTAACATTTTCGCCTGGAATGGTATTTCCATTGAGTATCACGTAAGATTCTTTCTTTTCTACGTTTTCGCTGCCGTTCTTGAGCTTGTCATATAGCCACGATGCGAATAGGTTTACTCCAACCCCCGAAGAAAACGTGAGAAATAGCTCGACTAGTTTGGGGGCATCAATATCAGAATCAAAAGCCATTTCGACAGGCTTATGACGGTAGACAAGACCATCTACAGTTTTTAGAAACGACGTTACTTCAGCACTTGTACCGTAAATTGAGAATGAAACAGGGTTCGTCATGGATTGATCCCGTGTTGTTTGCCGGAAATATCATTAACTTCGCTATCTGTAAAAGTGCGTTTGCATTTACTGCAACGGAAACCACAGTAATCGTCGAAATCATTATAGGGCTGAACTGTTCCTCTTGTATCGAGGATCTCATTGCAGCAGTCAGGGCAGGGAAGTCCGACATGGTTCATGATGACTCCTTACAAAATGTAAAAATTGGGGACTAACGTTTTTGCTGCAAAGGCGAAAGGTAAGGCATTACACCGTTGGCTTGTATTCATTCTGCAAAATTTTTTGGGGCACTACCAAATTGCGTCACAACGCCATTTTGTATCACATAGTAAACGGTTGCGCCGTCTTTAGCCCATGCGGCGGTGCATTCCACGGTTTCTGTACAGTCAGCAAGTTCTGGCTTGAGTTTATCGCATGTTGAATCTTCAATTAGGCAGTTGCCATACAATTCCTTGGTGTTAAATTTATTGCCGTTGGTGTAAAGCTGCCCTGTCTTTATAAGAATTGGTCGCATTGCCGAAGGAGCGGGGAGCCAGCCAAGGCTTTCAACTATTTTTCGTGTTTCCTCATAGGTCTTACCTATGTTTTGCGGGGGTTTTGGCTGTTGCAATTTGCATTCGCCTTTATGGCAAACGGTTTGGCTTCCGTCTTTGTTTTGAACAATATATTCACCATCTGTATTTTTGCTAAATGCTTTTTTTAAATCGACAACATAGAAATTTCCAACTTCCCCCTCAGGATCAAACATGCAGCGTCTGTAGTAAGCATCTTTAATTTCTATCATGTCATTTGGTGAATATGTCGGCGGCCTTAAAACGTCATACACATACTTCACTATCCTACGAATCAATGCTTCACTTTCCTTTTTCTTCAAATTTTGATTAGAGGTCTGTTCAATGACGTAATCTACAGCACCTTGTTGTGATCGGACTTTTGCGATCCACGCTTGGCTACCATATGCGTCAATCGAAAGTTGAATGAAAGTGGCTCTAATATCACATTCGGCCATGTTTCTGGTATTGGCATCGGTTTCATGCTTGGTTTGCGCGCCCGCGTAATTACTTATCATCACTGCGACGAAAAGTATGGGAATCTTACACATTATACTCTTCACTCTTTGAAACAATATTAATCTCCCCATTTTTGTCCCCAGATCGGTCGTAAATTATCCGAGGCCCAACGATTAAAGCGCGTAGGATGTATAAGCGAAGCACTATACACCGGATACTACATAAATTTTATCACGTTGCCCTCAAGCGTGACAAGGTTTGCAACCCCGTTACTCATGTTTTTACTCTGTATTAACTAAACAGCTAACCATACCTAATGCAAACTTTTTGAATAACTATGGCATCAAACGTTTGGAACGATCAAGGTAGAACAGCCAGTTACCCAACTGCCGCCTCACAGATCCCTGCGGAGAAATAGGGGACAGGCCACGATTAATTCACCGGAGAAATAGGGGACAGGCCACGATTAATTCACTATTTTCTGTTACAGCAAACACACTTGGCGCAATCAATTGCGAAGGCTAAAATATCCACGGTAAACGGACAGTCGACTCTTGCAAACCAAACTGGCACTGCCTGTCAATTGCAAATTATCATACTCGTTTTATCCAATATTTTTTAAGCCATGGATTTTCAGATAAATAATTTCGATGATAACGGATAACATCCCTTTAAGGAATGTTATCCGTGTGAGTTCAAAACATCGTGTAGTGGAAATTTAATTTCTGAAAGACAATACTTTTAAATATTAACGGGTTTCATGTGATAATTGACCACAATACCTCCACCTCATTTTTAGAAAAGCAATTATGAGTATCAAAGATCGTTTATGAAAAATAATATAAAAAAAATTGATCAAGAACTCCTGGACATGGAAAACTCTTTTATTGATCTGGCAAACAAGCATTGCGATTATTGCGATTATGATGATTATAGAAAAATCAGCATTGCGTTTTTATATGCCGCTGCACGGTTTAATGCTTTTGACATTTGGGCAAGTGCTCCTGATTTAGTGGCCTTCAAATCAGAAAAAAATACTAGGCAAAAATTATTTGAAACTCTATACAAAAAAAGACTCAACGAGGAGCTCAATGAATTCGAAACTAATTTTGACAAATATAGAAAAGAGCTTGCGAAGTAACAGAATGCCAGAGTGTTACATGGAAATATGTGCAAAATAAGTTGGGCAACTTGAAGCTCACAGGCCGTTCGAGCTGAGTTTTTCGGCGCATTAACTTGCTTAAAGCAGATTATTTTTATCCGTTTTAAACGACAAATGTTTCTGAAAGTAAAATGCCACATTCACTAACGCTATCATCACCGGCACTTCAATCAATGGCCCGATCACGGCTGCGAAAGCCGCTCCGCTGTTGATGCCGAACACAGAGACTGCCACGGCAATTGCCAGCTCGAAGTTGTTACTGGCGGCGGTAAAAGCCAGCGTGGTGGTTTTTTCATAATCCGCACCGATAGCTTTGCCCATCATAAAACTCAATAAAAACATCACCACAAAATAAATCAACAAAGGAATGGCAATTCGAACCACATCCAATGGCAGTTGCACAATTAAATCGCCCTTAAGTGAAAACATCACAACGATGGTGAACAATAAGGCAATGAGTGTCAGTGGACTGATTTTTGGTATAAAACGCTGCTGATACCAGTCTTTACCTTTGGCACGAATCAAGAAGAAGCGCGTCAGGAATCCGGCAATAAAAGGCACGCCCAAATAAATGAATACGCTTTTGGCAATCTCGCCGATAGTGATAGCCACCAAACTGCCTTGCAGTCCAAACAACGGCGGAAGCAGGGTAATAAAAA
>Ga0007798_10000614_pt1 | contig 12937 bp, 10 predicted proteins | sample CryBogmetaGMA17M_FD_60370 | JGI IMG/M metagenome (GOLD analysis project Ga0007798, IMG submission 60370) | Freshwater microbial communities from Crystal Bog, Wisconsin, USA - MA17M | ecosystem: Environmental > Aquatic > Freshwater > Lake | place: Crystal Bog, Wisconsin, USA | collected 2009-07-06
GTATATTTTTGACAGGAGAGTGATATCACAGGATGCCTTTTCAAGTGAAAGAAAGGCATTCCCTTCGGCATCAGGCTTGAGCAATGAAGCCTGAACAGGAAGGCCGGAAGCAAGAAAGCTTATAATCGCTCCGTTCGCACGCTTTTCAACTTCAATACCGGTGATAACGGTACCTCCACTCTGCGCGCTGCTTTCCGGGACAGGGCGCTGCTCTCCACTCCTGATCACGCCAATTCTTCCAACCCCTTCTCCGGAATGTTTTGACTTTACCGCAGCATGTATCCTGCCGGATGCTGCGTTATAGACAATATCCCGCTCCAGCCAGAGAGTAAAGAGCCTGCATGCCTGAATGACTGGCAGATAGATTCTTGATTGCTTCGAAACAGGTTTCGCCTGCAACTGAATAATCCTTGCGGGAAGCTCCGGACTCCTTGGCACTACACGCACAAAGTTATTATCGAGGGTAATGGTGCAGAGACTGCCGGGCGTCACAAAAGATTCTTCAAGCACAAGACCATCCTGATTTTTTTGAAAGCTCAGGCGCAAGGCTCTTGCCATGGACTCCATATCAACCATCACGTTATTCCCGTTTTTGAAGGCAAGCACCCTGACGGTGTAACCGTAATCGTTTCGCATGGTCACAACGAGTGGAACGGTGGTCTCTGCCTGCTGTACAGAGGTCTCCGCAGAAAGAGTGGTGCATGAAAACATCAGCAACGTCAACAGCGTCAGACCAGCAAGAGAAGAACGGATACGAAGCAAAAAGTGGTGCATGATTATCGATAGAATACATTATGTTTCCCTGAACACTGGCTTTTACGGCAAAAATAACAATATTTTTTTTGCCCAGCCAATCTAAACAGGTTAAAGAACCGGAAATAATCGGTTACAGACCGGTTGTTCAGGGCATAGTATACGGCCTGAAAATGGTAAAGTTTGTTTTTTGCTCTTCAACACCTATCTTTTTCAAAATTTTCTTGTTAACGCTCTTACTCCCGGGACTGATCAATGGCTTCCAAACCGTCAACATTATCTGCCAGAAACAGGACCCTGATTGTCGTCGAATCGCCTTCAAAGGCAAAAACAATCAATAAATATCTTGGTGACAAGTATACGGTTTTCGCCTCGATAGGCCATATCAAAGATCTGCCGAAAAAAGAGATCGGCCTCGATTTTGACCATCATTATGAACCGAGGTACGAAATCATTCCCGGAAAAGAGAAGGTGGTGCGCCAGCTCAAAAAGCTTGCCGCTGAAGCGAGTGATATTCTTATTGCGACTGACCCTGATCGTGAAGGTGAGGCCATCGCATGGCATATCTCCAATGAAATCGGTGAGACAAAAACTCCTGTCTCCAGGGTGCTGTTTAACGAAATTACCAAAAAGGCTATCATAGAGGCCATTCAGGCTCCTCGTCAGATCGACAGCAATCTTGTACGCTCCCAGCAGACCCGCCAGGGTCTTGACAAAATAGTCGGCTATAAGATCAGCCCCTTTTTATGGAATGTGGTCCTGCGCGGTCTTTCGGCAGGGCGAGTGCAATCCGTGGCTCTGCGGCTGATTTGTGAACGCGAGGCCGAGATCACTCGCTTCCTGATCCAGGAGTACTGGACGATTGCTGCGGATTTTTTGACCGATGGAAAGGAATCTTTCAGGGCAAGGCTTATCCGTTTTGAGGGAGAAAAGCCGGAAATAACCACCCAGGCACAGGCTGAGGCAATTGCCGCTATGGCGAGGGGAGGAAACTATTCCGTCAGGGAGATTGCTCCTCGCGTGCAGCAGCGCAAGCCGCCCTTCCCTTTCACGACATCACTGCTCCAGCAGGCTGCATCAAACCAGCTTGGTTTTGGTTCGCAGCGAACCATGCGCATCGCTCAGCAGCTCTATGAGGGAATTGAGATTGGCGCTGAGGGTCCGACAGGTTTGATTACCTACATGAGAACCGATTCAACCCGCATCGGCCCTGAAGCTGTTGCTGAGGCTCGGAGTTATATTGATCAGCAGTTCGGCAAAGAGTACATCGGTTTCGGCGGTGCGGCCAGGCAGGGCAAGAATGCCCAGGATGCGCATGAAGCTATACGTCCAACCTCACTCCTTAAAAAGCCGGAACAACTGAAACCCTATCTTTCAACCGACCAGTTTAAACTCTATGAACTGATCTGGAAACGTTTTCTTGCCGCCATGATGGCTCCGGCAAAAATTGAGCAGACACGGGTTGATGTTGAGGATAGTACCGGCAAGTTTCTCTTCAGGGCAACCGGAAGCCGGGTACTTTTTCCGGGGTTCATGCGTGTGTACGATGATCAGCGTGAACTCGATTATGAAGCTCAGACCTCAACAAAGGAAGATGTGGAAAAGGAGCAAAATGTCAAATTACCTGAGCGGTTGATGGCCAATGATGCTCTTGCGTTATCGGATCTCGATCAGAAACAGAGCTTCACCCGACCTCCTGCCCGCTACAGTGAAGCGACCCTTGTCAAGGATCTTGACCATTTCGGCATTGGGCGACCATCCACCTACGCCTCTATTTTTTCGACGCTGCAGGATCGACGCTATGTGGAGCTGGAGAAGAAAAAGATTGCTCCCACCGAGCTTGGCAAGGATGTTTCACTGATTCTTGTTGCCAATTTTCCGGATCTCTTTGATGTCGGTTTTACCGCCTTTATGGAGGATGAACTCGACAAGGTGGCCAGCGGTGATGACGAGTACGAAAAGGTTCTCGACAGCTTCTACAAACCTCTTGAAGCAGTCCTCAGCCTGCGCAAAAGCGACCCTCTGATTCCGCAGAACAGCGAAGCGCAACTGTGCGAAAAATGCGGTGTGGGTTACATGACGGTAAAATGGACAGCCAGCGGGAAATTTTTTGGCTGTTCATGCTATCCGAAGTGCAAAAACATCAAGGCTATCAGCACCAACAGGGAGAAGCCGGTCGATACGGCGATTCTCTGTCCCTCATGCAAGGAGGGTCACATGCTGTTGCGAAAGGGAAGACTTGGCCCTTTTCTTGCCTGCTCCAACTATCCGAAGTGTAATACGCTGCTGAATCTCAACAAGCAGCGCCACATTGAACCGATGAAAACCCCGCCGGTTTTGACGGATATTCTCTGCCCGAAGTGCGGTTCTCCGCTCTACCTCCGAAGTGGCAAAAGAGGCCTCTGGCTGGGTTGCTCAAAATTTCCGAAGTGCAGAGGGCGGCTTGCATGGAGTACGCTTGATGAAAGTATCCAAAAACACTGGGAAGCTGTCATGGCTGATCACCAGAAAGCGCACCCTGCGGTCATGCTCACCATGATTGATGGAAAACCGGTACCCATGACGGTTGCAGTCGACGATATTATCCTGAAAGCAGAAGAGAGCGGGCTGATTTCCAATGCTGTTGAAGAAACCTCCAACATCATGCTACAAGAAGAGCAAGCCGATAGACAATGAATGAAAGTACCCAAGCCACCGAAAGAGAGTAGGCCGAATAAAGCAGCACGGGGCGCCAGCGGCCAACCTCTTTCTTCATCACGCCGATAGCCGCGACACAGGGGATATAGAGCAACACAAAGACCATAAGACTCAGTGCCGTTGCCCTGCTGAATGAGGGGTCGTGCCTGAGAATTGTTTTCAGCTCGACAGGTGCGCCGTCGCTCTGGCCGATGGAGTAAATGGTACCGAGGGTAGAAACAACGACCTCCTTGGCCGCCAGACCGGTCACAAGGGCAATACCAATCCTCCAGTCAAAGCCGAGAGGTTTGATCAGTGGTTCAAGAACTTTGCCCGCCCTTCCGGCCAGAGAATACTCAAGCTGCTCCGACTTGATACGCAGGTCAAGGTCTCTCGTGAGTCTCTTTTGTTCAGCAGCATCCATGCCACTCCCGGCAATAGAGATGCGTTCTGCCGACAGCTTTGCGTCCAGTGCGCCATTACGAGGATAGTTACTTACTGCCCAGATAATGATAACCGCTCCTAAAATCAGCGTCCCGGCTTTTTTCAGGTACATCAACGCTTTTACCTTTGCCTGAAAAAATACGGAGGTGAAGGTCGGCCATCGGTATGGGGGCAATTCCATGACAAATGGCTCTGAATCACTCTTCATCACCGTTTTTTTCAGGATCAATGCCGTCCAGAGACCAACGACAATACCAAGAAGATAGATACCGAACATGACGTTTGCGGCGACATCCGGCGCAAAAAAAGCGGCAGTCAGCAACACATAAACCGGAAGTTTGGCGCCGCAACTCATGAAGGGGATAATCATGATGGTGACCAGCCTGTCCGTACGACTTTTAAGCGTCCGTGTAGCCATGATCGCCGGAATGGAGCAGCCAAACCCTGTAATCATGGGGATAAAGGATTTGCCGTGCAGACCGAAACGGTGCATGACCCGGTCAATCACAAAGGCGGCGCGCGCCATATAACCTGATGCCTCCAGAAAAGAGAGCCCGATAAAGAGCAGTACAATATTGGGAAGAAAGACCAAAACGCCTCCAACGCCGGCAATAATGCCGTCAATGACAATCGAGCGAAGCGTCTCATTGGGAAGAAGAGGCGAGACGGCTGAGGCAATAATGCCAAAAAGAAACTGCAGGCCGCCCATAAGAGGCGAGCCAAGGGTAAAGGTCAACTGAAAGATCGCCCAGACCACCAGTAAAAAGATCGGCAGCCCAAGTACCCTGTTGAGCACCACCATGTCAATATAATCGCTGGCGGTGGCCTTTGCGCCTCCCGGTTGCCGGACGCACTCCTGTATGGCGCCGCGAATAAAGGCGTGGCGATCTTCAGTAATGAGCATCTCCGGCTCAGAATCATGCAGTCGTTCAGCTTCGCGGAGAGCATCCTGAAGAGCAAGCTCAACCTTGACCCATACCGGATAGCGTTGAACCTCGTGATAGACTTCCCGATCGTTCTCCAAAAGCTTTATGGCAAGCCATCGAGCATTGTAACCGCCAAGTTCAGGCTGATGAGTGAGCATGGCGGTAATTTTTTCAACCGATGACTCAACCTCCGGGCGAAAAAAAAGCTTGTTTTTACGGATTGCAATATCTTTCCGGGAGACCCGGATAACATGATCGAGCAGCGAATCAAGACCTCTGCTCTGTTTAGCCGAGATGGGAATAATATGGCACCCGAGAAGCTTCTGCATCTGCTTTATCTCAATGATAATTCCCTTTTCCTCGACTTCATCGATCATGTTGAGAGCAACAAGAAAATCAACCTCCAGCTCCATGAGCTGCGTTGTCAACACAAGATTGCGTTCAAGGTTCGGCCCCTCAAGAACATTAACAACAACGTCAGGGGGCTCCCTGATGAGATACTCCCTTGTGACTATCTCCTCCGGGGAGTAGGGAGTTAGAGAGTAGATTCCAGGCAGATCAACGACCACAATGCGGTACCCCTTGTAATCGAGATACCCTTCATGCTTTTCAACCGTAACACCGGAAAAATTTCCAACTTTTTGATGGGCACCGGTAAGTGCATTGAATAGCGAGGTTTTTCCGCAGTTTGGATTGCCTGCAAGAGCAATACGAATATCTTTGCCATCAATCATATCGTTACTCCACACTTCATCCAGACTGTTTTTCCACCAAAATTCCTTCGGCCTCATTTTTTCTCATGGCGAGGTAAAGGCCCTTAAAAGAAATTTCCATCGGATCACCAAGCGGCGCAACTCTTACCACCCTGAATCGAGTCCCTTTTATCAGCCCCATATCCATAATCCTTCTGCGCGTTGCGCTCTCAGCCTTTACCGCCGTCACTTCAGCCTTGTCGCCAACTTTCAATTCTGATAATCGCATCAACTCATCTCCTTATGTACCATAAACAAAAACAGGACTAATTATAACCTATATAACGGCGCAGAACAAGAAATAATTTCACGGTGACTGCATGAGACTTGCCGGAATTATATGGGAAAAGGAGGCCACCCCATCTGTTTTCCGCCAATCAAATGGCCATGGATATGAAAAACACTCTGCATGGCATCTGCACCGGAATTAAATACAACCCTGTAGCCTGACTCCCTTATGCCAAGAATTCCTGCCACGGTGCCTGCGGCAAGAAGAATGTGTCCGGCTATCGATTCATCTTCCGGACTGAGATCGCTGAGAGAGACAATGTGCCTGAGAGGAATGATGAGAACATGCTGAGGAGCGACAGGGGAAATATCCCTGAAGGCGAGCACGTGATCGTTGCGATAGACAACTTTGGCGGGAATCTCTCCGCGCACTATCCTGCAAAACAAACAATCCGGTTCCTGATATGCCATAACTGGTTAAACTTTTTAATGTTAACAATCCCCGGGGCTTGCGCCCCGTGCTGCCAATATCCCGCCCCTGCGGGGCTGAAATCAAACCGCAGCCAACATCACTCTGCATGCAGGGTATTTACTGAGTTGCCGGCTTCTTGTTTTTGGGGTTCAGTAAGCTTCGATGCAAGCACTTTATCGATCCTCTGACCGTCAAGGTCTACAATTTCAAGGCTCCAGTTTTCCCAGATCATAACGTCACCAGTCCTTGGCATACGGCCGAGGAGCCACATCATAAGGCCGCTGAGGGTATGATAGAGTCCCTTGTCTTCCTCTGGAACCGCTTTTAACTCCAGCGTATCTTTAAGCTCGGGAACAGGAATAAGCCCGTCGAGCAGCCAGGATCCATCCGGGCGCTGCACTGCCCATGAATCCTCAAGATTGCGGGGAACAAATTCTCCGGTGACCGCCTCAAGCATGTCCTGAAGGGTAACCAGTCCCTGAATTTCACCATACTCATCCACAACAAAGACCATCTGGGTACCCGACGTCCGGAAATGATCAAGTAACTCCATACCGGTAAGGGTTTCAGGCACATAGACGCATGGCTGCAACTGCGAGGTAAATTCCGTCAACCTTCCTTTCAGGGTCTTCGATAAAAGCTGTTTGGCATTGACAACGCCAAGCAGGGACTGAAGACCTCCGTTGCAAACCGGAAAACGGGAATGTTCAGACTCGGTCACCCGAAGGATATTCTCATCCAGCGGACGGGAAACATCAAGAAAGACAATGTCCGCTCTCGGAACCATTAACGTACCAAGCTGACGGTCATCGAGTCGAAAGACATTGCGCACCATTTCATGCTCATGCTGCTCAATCACACCCGCTTCGGATCCCTCTTCCAGCATGGCATGAATTTCTTCTTCTGTAACACTCGGCATAGCCTGGGGGTAGGTACCCATAAGACGAAGAATCGTGTGTGTCGATGCCGAAAGCAGCCTGGCAAACGGATGGGTTATCGTCCAGATGGTAAACATTGGACGTGACACCAGACAGGCAATTCTTTCAGGATTCAACTGACCAAGACGTTTTGGAACAAGTTCACCAATAACAATAGTGACGTAGGTAATCGACAGGACAACAACTACTGTTGCAAGAATATGGCTTGATTCCGCAGTCATACCGAATGTCTGCAACCTGAGCGCCAGAGGGCCGGCAAGAGCGCCCTCGCCTACTATACCGTTAAGAATGCCGATAGAGGTAATGCCAATCTGGATTGTCGAAAGAAAGCTGGTCAAATCATGGCCGAGCCTTATGGCTACTGCCGCTGACTTATCTCCATCCTCAGCCAGTTTTGACAAACGCGCACGCTTTGCCGTCACCAGCGCGATTTCCGACATGGCAAAAAGACCGTTGATAATAATCAGGACAAAAAGAAAGAGTATTTCCATAAACTTAAAGTTGAACCTTCAGGGAGACAAGAGAAAAAAATTCCATCTCCAGCTTGTTATCCAGCCATACGGCAAAACCCCCTGCGGTTCTGTTCCAGCACTATTTATATGATTGATCAATATGCTATCAACTACACTTTTATTCAGTAATTTCCAAACGGGCAGTATGCAGCAAACCTGGATAAACTGTAACTGTCAACAAAAAAATAAGGTAACCGATTCACAATAACTCCGAATCCGGTAACACCAAATGTCACCAACCGGAAACTCCGTTATTTCTTAGCCATTGTTGAGAGCCCTCATGACCATGCCTGGCGGCCACCAATAAGTCAGCTATAACTCCCGGCTTATCTCCCATATCAAGCTTTTCAGCCGCCCGATTGATGTATGCCGGAACAAATGAAGGGTCCAGCTCAATCACTCTCGTGAAATCCGCAATAGCACCCTGCTTGTCACCCATTTCTGATTTTGCTGTGCCCCGGTTGTTCAATGCTTCCGCGGATTTTGGGTCAAGCTCAATGGCCCTGGTGTAATCAGCAATGGCTCCTGACTTGTCTCCCATGCAAAATTTTGCTGCCGCACGGCTGCTGTAAGCATTCGCAAATGAAGGGTCAAGCTCAATTGCCTTGTTGTCGTCCGCTATGGCGCCCTGATAATCACCATCCCCGAATTTTACTTCAGCACTGGAAAAAAAGCTTTTTGCGTTATCTGGAGCCTTGGCAATGGCCACGCCGGATGCGGACTGTAGCGCGACAACTGTTATAAAAAGAAAGCGTCCAATGTTCTTCATATCCACATCAATTATAATGATTTAAAAAGTTATCGGTTGTTCATTTTCCATTCGCCAGCTCTCATCTTCAGGACGGGGCAGTATCCAAAGTGCTTCCCGTCCATAAAGATGATTTCCTTTTGTTGCTCAACAGTGTCTCAAGAGGTACGTTAAGAGCAACGAGGGTCAAAAGGTCTGTGTTAAACCCACTGTAAATGATCGGCCCTGCCCCGCAAGCGGTTCGAAATCTGCTGCCCTTTTCGTGGTTGGCGGCAGTTTGCTGTCCAGAAAGTTATCATAGTTAATTCCTCCAAGTGGAAGATAATAGAACTTGTCAAACAGGTTTGTAACACTCAAATCAATCCGCAGGTTTTTCCATTGGTATGCTGAACGCAGATTAACCAGTGCATAGCCTGCTGTCTGTGGTTCAAAGCGAATCGGATCGGTCTCGGACTTCCTGCCAACAAGCTGAAGCTCCACCGCGTTACTCCATGCGGCAATACGCTGTTCCAGTGAAAGAAAGCCATTCAGCGGCATGATATGATAAAGGCTGCCCCCTGTATCGAGGTCTTTGCCATGCACATATCCCAGACTGCCCCGAAGTTGTCCGGAACCTAGAGCACTATTCTCCCACAGGGCAAGTTTGCCTGAAATATCCAGACCGTAGAGTCTTGCATCGTGATTGATAAACTTGAGTATGTTGCGGGTTTCACTTCCTCCTGTCCATGTCCACGTCTGTGTATTATAGGGTGGGACTTGCACGCCAATGTAGTCATTGACATAGGTATAGTATGGAGTTACCTTCAATTCCCAGCTTTTGCGGGCACTGTCGTGCCAGTCTGCCGAAACGCTCAGGGTATGGGCAATTTCCGGGCTGAGGTTCGGATTACCCACATAGCCATTGCCATCACCAAACCAGTTAATCATCCCACTGGTCATCCACATCGTTGACCATGCATAACGTTCGTAAAGATTGGGAGAGCGGGTCTTGCGAGCATAACCCACTTCATAGGTGCCAGTCAGACTGGGCTCAAACCTGGCCAGTGCGGTGATGTCCCAATTACTATCGTTTCGAACATGATCCCCGGCATTGAAGGCATCTGAATCACGTTTATAATTAGTAGTCATTATCCCCGCCATGTTCTGGCCATTATACCCCGTCACGTCACCGGCATCCATCCGCACCTGCTCGTTGCGGAGACCAAAGATAGTCGTCACCTGCTTATTCCACCTCGACTCCCATTCGGCAAAGAAAGCGTACCTGTCACGGTGACCATCATTGATATTCAGAAAGGTGTCGGGGCCCATCGTCCCTAATGTGGCAGAGATCGGAGGCCACCAGTCGTTGAGGCTGAAATGATGGAATTCGTTGCCAAGCCGCAGGATGTTCTTTTCTGCAAACGGGATATCCGTCTTCAATGAGTAGCCGGTATCTATGCCGCGAGTCTCCATGGGCATATCAGGCATCGTTACTGGTATCCTCATATTTATCGGCAATTTATCTTCACCTGAATTCATCTTGTGATACGTATTTTGCCAGTATGCTGTGGCATCGAACTTTCCCCATGCAAAGTCACTCTTGTAATGGAGATTGATGAATGAGGCGTTGTTTTCAACCATGTCCATCCACTGGTTGACAAATCCCTGCCCGGGAATCAACTGGTGCCCGGCCTTCAGTATCAAAAGGCTGCTGTCGCCCTTGAAAGCCAATGTGGCCCCGATATTCCGCGATTCATAATAGGTTGATGTCACTGTATTGCCATGACCATCCTTGTAGTCATTCGCGTGATCAATGGAGCCGGTCACACCAAAGCTGACGTTACTGCCAGCGATTGCACCCGAAAATGCCACTCCGGTGCTCTGGTTAATACTCCGATAATAGGTTGAAAAACTGCCTGACTCTTTGATGCGCTCACCTGAATCAGCAAAAACCGGCTGATCCGATGCAACAAGAATCATACCTCCAATGTTGTCGCCGCCGTAACTGACCGGAGTAACACCTGCTTTCACTCCTATGCTGCTCACACTGGCAGAAGCAATGTAGGACAACGGTGGATTCATGTGGTTGGCACAGGCCGAGGTCAGACACATTCCGTCGACATAGACCTGTAGCCGATCGTCCGCCAGTCCTCGGACTACCGGCAAACTCGAAACACCACCACCTGTCGCAAGAGCAACACCGGGCACCTCGCTGAGCAGCGATGCTGTATCGCTGCTTTTCAGCCGTTTGGGTACGAGTGATTCTCCGGCTTTTTCCGCAGGGGCAGTAACCACTGTTTCCTGACTTATTGCCTCCATGGAATACGCCGACAGGGGCTTCGCCGATGTTAACAGCAAATAGACAAGCGGTTTTATAATATTTTTAGATTGCATATTCATATTGATAAGTAAATAAAATATTGAAGGATACTTTTAAAAATTTCCACAGCAATTGGTATCCTCTGTAATTTTGACACATCGGGTGAAGGCCTGGCCATAAGCTGCCAACTGATCATTTACACGGCCCGTAAATATATCAAGCCTTGCACCATGCATAGCGAGAAGTACGATGGCACAATTTTCGAATGCGAAAATTCCAGGAGCAAAGAAAATACCGCCGCAGCTTATTATTGCATAACTGATTCCGAGCAAACTGAAAAGGCTGCAAGGGGAAGCTAAGCCTTTGGAGGATGATCGATTTGAAATGTGACTCCGCCAGGTAAAATAGAAGCTCGAACTGAAATAAACCTGATGCCAGTCAATATACTTTGAGGAGCAGGCTGAAGCTCATGCAGCATGGCGGGCATGGCATTAAGCAGCTCTTCCAGCGTTTTGGTTGCTGGTTGTCTGCCTGATGGGGGAGACTGAGTATCGTTCGTAGAATTAATTTTTTTCATCAGGAAACAATGCCCGCAGCAGTCCTTTACTTTCCTTTCACAAAAGGTTTCTGCAATTCTTTTTTGATTGAAGGTAAAAAGCCCGAAACAAACCAGAACACTGTTTATGTGCAAAAACATTCCGCAAAGCATCATAACTGCGATGGATCGGGTCAATGCGCTCATAAATGAATGTGCTTTTTGAAAATAAACGAGAAGAACCTGATTATAGGGATTTTCACAATTGTAAACAAAAAAGAAACACTCTTGAGACAAGAGAGATGCACAGCAACCAACAGGAGTAGTGGCTTACCAGATCACTACATGGATCACTGAAGCAAAATGCATCTCCATGAAAAAAACGTTTTGCCTTACGATATATAATTATTAAACTATCCGCTATACGCTAATTAGTAGCTCTGAGCCCTGTAATAAATTATGCCTGTATCACGACGATGACCTTAAAATCATTTATCCCTGTATTGGCCGCTGGTCTTTTCTTTCTCGGCGCTTGCTCCCCTGAAAAGCAACCTGACAACGAGGAAGCTACCGAATCCAGAGAAGAAGCTTTGGCTGAGCAGAAACTTGCCACAGGTAAACGAGTTTATGAGGCAAATTGTGCCGGCTGCCATGATGCCGGCGTGGCGGGCGCACCGAAACCTGGTGACAATTCTGCATGGAAAGAACGCCTGACTCCGGGGTTTGATGCCATTGTTCAAAAATCAATCCAAGGGTTTGATGGTAAAACCGGCATGATGCCGCCAAAAGGAGGCAACGCTGTGCTGACCGATGAGGAGGTATCAAATGCCGTCACCTTCATGTTGAGCAATCAAAACACAACATCCCGCTAAACGATTATTTACCGGGATACCGGGCTTACTCTCCCCCAGACAAGGAATACCATAAAAAATCTTTCGCATCACGAAAAGCTTGCGGCTGATGTGTTGCCTCCGACTTTTCAGGAATAATGAGTGCCGAGCACGTCATTACAGAAAGAACGACTTAACCTTCGCAATTAACTGCTTTTCTGTCAATCGGTCACAAATTTCAACCACAGCCACTTTATTGCGAAGCTCACTGACTCTTTCAATCTCTTTGGCAAGTTCTATTTTTGCTTCACCAGGTCCTAAAATCGCGATACTCACTGAATCGCCAAGCAAGCCGATAACCTTCTGATAAAAAGCATGATACTGATGTTTTCGGCGTTCATCTGCAACGTGTTCATTGCTTACAGACTGTGCTACAGAAGTCCCTCCTGACTTCCAGCCCCCGGAGGGTTTGAGATGACTTTCTGCTGCAGATTCAACGCGCTGTACAAAAGTATGATCGCCTTCGACTGAAACCAGAATGGCCTCTTTGTGGTCAATCCATATCCCTGTATTTTTTTTCATACCAACTGAACTCCTTCTGTTACATAGTTGCTGAACGGCTCAACACGTCTTCAAAAATGAGAGTCTCTACGTAAAGATAACGAATACTCTACTTTTTTGGCATAGTTTCAGCCGATCAGGCAGAAAAAAATTCAGCTTTTTGCGGTGAGAATAAACGATCAGATAGCATGAGGTACTTCATGCCAAAAGGGATGTATACAGTAATTGCGGCATTTCGGGTATGAGTCAGGGACTTGTAGCAC
>Ga0007798_10000621_pt1 | contig 12852 bp, 13 predicted proteins | sample CryBogmetaGMA17M_FD_60370 | JGI IMG/M metagenome (GOLD analysis project Ga0007798, IMG submission 60370) | Freshwater microbial communities from Crystal Bog, Wisconsin, USA - MA17M | ecosystem: Environmental > Aquatic > Freshwater > Lake | place: Crystal Bog, Wisconsin, USA | collected 2009-07-06
GGATCAAAACTTGCTTATTACCGTTTTGATGAAAGCAAGGTAAAGGAATATCAGCTTACAACTTATGGAGAGCTTTACCCTGAACAAAGCAAATATAAATATCCTAAGGCAGGGGAAGACAATTCTGTCGTTGGCATCTATATATACAACATTAAAACAGCTAAAACCGTCACCGTGGATATCGGGAAAGAAACCGATATCTATATTTCCAGGATCAGGTGGACCACTGATCCTGGCGTTTTGGCATTATACAGGATGAACCGCCACCAGAGCAAACTGGAACTTCTGCTCGCAAATGCCCTGAACGGCAAAACACGCACGATCTATTCCGAAGACAATAAGTGTTATATAGATATTACCGACAACTGGCATTTTTTGAAGAATGGTAAGGAATTCCTGATCAGCGCGGAACTGAATGGATTCAATCATCTTTTTTTATACTCTATCGAAGGTAAGCTGATAAGGCAATTGACCGATGGCCCCTGGGATGTTGCAAGTGTTTCGGGCGTGGATGAGAATAAACGGCTTGTTTATTATACAGCCGGATATTCGAGCCCCTTGAACAGGGAAGTGTTTTCAGTTTCACTTGACGGGGGTAAGCCGGTTCAGATTTCTTTGAGGGAAGGGACCAATGTGCCTGATTTCAGCTCAACATATGCCTATTATATTAACCGCTGGTCAGATATTAACACACCGCCCACTGTTACGGTTAATGCACCGGATGGTAGAGAAGTGAGGCTGCTCCAGGATAATGCGAAACTGAAAGATGTGCTCAGGGATTATAATTTCGCAAAGGCAGAGTTTTTTAAAATAAAAACAGAGAACGGGATAAACCTGAATGCCTGGATGCTGAAACCTTCAGGTTTTGATTCTTTGAAAAAGTATCCGGTGATGTTTACTCTATACGGAGGCCCGGGTTCCCAGACTGTGCTGAACAGCTGGGGAGCCGTTTCTTCCTGGAACCAGCTGTTTTCCCAGAAGGATATTATAGTGGTTTCTGTCGATAACCGCGGCACTGGTGCAAGAGGGGAGGAGTTTAAAAAATGCACCTACCTGCAGCTTGGCAAATACGAGACCATAGATCAGGTAGAAGCTGCGAAATTCCTGGGTACATTGACTTTTATTGATAAGGACAGGATAGGCATATGGGGATGGAGTTTTGGTGGTTATATGGTGCTTTCATGCCTGACGAAGGGTGCTGATTATTTTAAGCTGGGAGTTGCCGTAGCTCCGGTCACTAACTGGAAATATTATGATAATATCTATACCGAACGCTATATGCGAACCCCAAGGGAGAACAATTCAGGGTATGAGGACAACTCACCTGTGAATTTTGCCGACAGGTTCAAGGGTAAATTACTCATCATCCATGGTATGGCCGATGATAATGTGCATACTCAGAATTCCTATGATATGATCACTGCCCTTGTTGCAGCCAACAAGCAGTTTGAGATGCAACTCTATCCCAACAGCAACCACGGGATCTATACGGGAAAGAATACTTCATTTCATCTCTATGAGCGGATGACTGAATTTATTCTGAAGAACCTGTAAAGAAAAAGCGACCTTTAAATATAAGGCCGCCTTCTCATTCTAATGCTATGGTTTGGTGTATATCTGAGATACATCCCGGTACCCGCTCAAATTGCTATACCAGTCCGGGTCGGAGGAACCTCCAGATTCGGCCCAGTTTCCGAATTTGAGGTACCCGCTGATAACCTGGACCTGTTCCCAGGTATAATCAAATTTCTGGGTGATGTTAATCGCCCAGGGCAGATTTTTTGAGGATTTATAATATCTTCCTGCTGAAGGAAGTGAATTGTCCTCGCCGGTTCCGAACAATGCCTGGTCGGCCAGGGAGGTCGGTATCCTGTCGGGCAGGTGGATTTCCACCCCGCGTTGAAGGTTTTTAATCAGGAATGGATTGTAAGGAGCTGTACCAACAGCAGATGCATCCTGTGGTATGGCAAAATGAATTGTCATTTCAATGTTATCCGACTGTCCATAAGGAACATTTTTCTCGGTGTTAAAGTAGTTCCCTCCGGTCCGGTGAATAACATTATTCGCATTGTCAAACACAATGATCACGGCATTGCCCTGGGCGTTCTCAACGCCGTTCGAGGCAAGGCTGATATAAGAGCCCTGAATGGAATACCCGCTCACGGAACTTATAACGGCAGGAGAGAGCTTGTCGAACTGGAAACCGAAGCCGTTCTGCAGGGATGCTCCGACGGCCCTTACATAAAAAGAAGGAATAATATCTACAATTTTATTTTGTGCATTACTGATGATTTTAAAGGTGTAATCAACCACAAGGTCATTCATGTCATAATCACCCTTTCCCGGCCAGAGGTCTTCAAAAGCCAGTGAACCAAATTGTCCTTTCGCAGGATAGTAATTTGTATATGCGCGACTTGCATCATTTGGAAATTCATCGAGGTTATTGGGTACACCATCACCATCAGAATCAGGTGGAGGAGGAGATCCTATCCCTTCGGGGTTGCAGCTTGATATCGGGATATAATTCGTTGCATTACTGATCTTTACAAGAGTTCCGCCGTTAACGAAGTTCGAAAGATTCCCGGTGGCCAGGGAGCCACTGGTGGTTGCAAGCTCTATTGGCCCGCTTACTTTATTTGTGCCTGAAATGTACCCGTTGCCAGTTATTTTGATTGAGCTTTTACTGCCCTGCCCGAGTACATCCTTGTCCTGGTAATAGTCCGCGCAGGAGATCATCGATTGATTCTGCAAAGTGAGATTGGCATAATTGGTAACATGAAATTCCTGGTTGGTCTTAAAATACCCATTATTGCCGGTTATTGTTGAAGAGAAAATATGCATGTTTGCATGTGAAAACATCAAACAGTTATTGGTGACAACCGAAGGGGAGTCGAAATGGAGATAATTGTTTACTTCGAGGGTGCCGTTGTTGATCAAAACAGCCAGTACCTTGAAAAATCCATAGGTGTTAAAATAACCGCTATTTGTAAGTTTTCCCCCGCTTCCTGTCAGGGTGGCATCATTTTTTATCACAAAATTGCCGTAATTCTGTATCTCCCCGTAAAAAGAGAATGCGGTGGCTATACTGAAATCATTGCTGTAATTGAAAACCTTTGAATTGATAGCCATAGCAAAGCCCCTGATGGATGCATGGCCACCCTGGTATACGGTAAGGGTTGTAGTGCTGCTCATGTAAAGTGAATCAATAGTGAGAGTGCCGCCTGCAGTGACAATGATATTACAATTAGGTGCGTTAATCTTTATAAACCCCAGGTTTGCCGTTCCGCAAACCTTGAGTGTCCCTGAAGTCCAGCTCGTAATGGTCCCATTGAAGGTACCGGTGACACAATATGTTTTTCCGCCGGTGATGGATACCGGTGAGGAACCTGAAATGGTTTGTGTGCAACCTGTTGTACAATCCGGATCTGTGGCGGGGTTGTAATTTTCGGGAAATAATTTAATCCCTGTAAAAGTATAAGCGATATTGTCAGAAATATTTACGGGGGTAATCCGGCTTGAGCCGTCGCCTTTTGTAAGTTCAAGATAGATTTGTTTCAGGGCTGTGGGAATGCGAAGTCCGGTTACAAAAGGATAATTATATCCCGCTGAGCCGGTAATCAGGATTTTCCCAGACCCATAGGGGTCTCCGTCATAAACCCTGATCCTCGAAAGTGTACCGATCATCGACGGCATATCGACTGCAACCGAAAGTGACACTTCCCGGGAAGTTTCCCAGTTGAAATTTGCAGGAACGTTCAGCTGATCCATCGTTTTAACGGTAGTTCCCGAATCCTTCTCCTTATGACAGGAGATCACAAAAAATACGAGAGAAATTACTACCAGGGTTACTGGAAGCGAATAATACTTTTTCATATTTTATTATTTATTATGCAAGGTAGAACATTATATGCCATTGGCAGGCACATTTTTGTTCCCGTTGCGTTAACACTGCTATAATGTCCCCGACAAGGTATTAAATGAAAGTGCCCGATAGCAATTAAAATCTGAATTTTACACACAAAATGATGTTAATTGCGTTCAGCTGTTGTATGATTCAAAATAAGATTATACCTTTGCAGCCCCTTTTGAAAATTTAACAATTATTAACCTTTTAAAGAAAGCGAGTTTAAAGCATGATTATTGTACCTGTTAAAGAAGGCGAAAGCATTGACCGCGCATTAAAAAAACTGAAACGTAAGTTTGAAAAAACCGGTGTGGTAAAAGAGTTGCGTGAACGCCAGAAGTTTACAAAACCATCTGTGAAAAAACGCGATTCAGTCCAGCGTGCCGTCTATATTCAAAAATTGCAGCAGGCCGAACAAGCCATGTAAGGTAGTTTAACAATTTTTACGAGTGAAAATTTTGTTGATGGTAAATATCAATGTATATTTACCTGTCGATTGGCAATCAACAAAGTTTTTACTTTTTTTTTGTTGAGGAGTGAAGGATCGCTTTCTTGCATACATACAATACGAAAAACGGTACTCGCCACATACTGTAACAGCATACCGGACAGACTTGGACCAGTTTTTTACTTTTCTGAGTGCCCAATATCAGATATCGGATATCATGATTGTTGACCACTCCATGATTCGTTCATGGTTGGTTTTTCTTATGGAACAGGGCGATTCACCCCGTTCGGTTAATCGTAAACTTACTTCTCTGAAATCTTTTTATCGCTTTCTTCTGAAAGAAGGGGTGGTTGATTACAATCCGATGAGGAAAATCATTTCACCGAAAACCTCAAAACGGCTTCCTGAGTTTATCGAGACTGAAAAGATCATGGCTTTGATTGAGCAAATGGCAGATATTAAAGGGTTTTCCGGTTTAAGAAACAGGATCATTGTTGAGATGTTTTATAATACAGGTATCAGGTTGTCTGAGCTTCTGACCCTGAAGGAAACTGATATTGATTTCCATTCAGATACGATTAAAGTTCTGGGCAAACGAAATAAAGAACGCTTAATCCCGTTCACAAAGAAATTCGGTTCATTGCTTAAGGTTTACATTGCAGAGAAGGAGAAAAGCTTCGGACTTGTTCCTGAATTATTTCTTACCGATAAGGGTGGGAAGATGTATCCCAAACGGATATATCTTATCGTAAAGAACCATCTTGCCGGTGTTACTACCCTCGATAAAAAGAGCCCTCACGTTCTCAGGCATACTTTTGCAACACATCTGCTGAATAACGGTGCTGAGCTGAACGCTGTTAAAGAGCTGCTTGGACATGCGAACCTTGCGGCTACGCAGGTTTATACCCATAATACAATCGAAAAGCTAAAGCGAATCTATAAACAAGCCCATCCAAGGGCATAAAAAAGGAGGTATGAATGAATATTATCATTAATGCCGTTCATTTCAAAGCGGATAAAAGACTTGAGGATTTCATCACTGAGCGTCTGAAAAAACTTCATTCTTTTTTTGAAGGCGTCATCGGTGCGGAAGTTAAACTGAAGGTCGATAACAATGAATCGCGTGAAAACAAGATAGTGGAGATGCGGCTTATTATTAAGGGTAATGATTTATTTGCGCTGAAAGAGGCAAAATCCTTCGAGGAAGCTTCAGATGATGCAGTAGAAGCATTAAGAAAACAACTGGTTAAGTACAAAGCGAAAGTCAGGAGAATATGAATCAATTCGGAAGAAAAGAGGGGGCTGGGTTTTAGCTCCCTCTTTTTTTTGAATCCCCGCGAGCGCATTTCCCGATGGAAGGAAAGATGTTAATCCTTGTAAATAATTCATAATCAAATTATTACAATTTCGGTACAGAGTTTGTTAAAAAAAATCGCATTTTTAGGGGTAATTTTTCAAAAAACGTTTGCATGGTAAAGGAAATGTTCATACTTTTGCAGTCCTTTTTATAAGTGAATGTTTTTTGACGTGTTGAAATGTTTCAAAACCCGCGACAGGCGCGGGCGGGCTCAATCCATCCGGATTTTTTATGCCGATGTAGCTCAGTTGGTAGAGCTGCTGATTTGTAATCAGCAGGTCGGCGGTTCGAGTCCGTCCATCGGCTCAAACTTGAAATCTTAGGCAATCAGGGGAGATTCCAGAGCGGTCAAATGGGGCAGACTGTAAATCTGTTGGCGTAGCCTTCGGAGGTTCGATTCCTCCTCTCCCCACCAATGGAAAAGCGAAACTGCAAAAAGCGAAAGACGAAATTATTTCGCTTTTCACCTTTCGCTTTTCGCTTTTCAAAATGCGGAAGTAGCTCATTTGGTAGAGCGGAAGCCTTCCAAGCTTCAGGTGGCGGGTTCGAGCCCCGTCTTCCGCTCCTGACTTTCGCCTTTGTAGCTCAGGGGTAGAGCACTTCCTTGGTAAGGAAGGGGTCAGCAGTTCAATTCTGCTCAAAGGCTCAGTTTGATAATGAAACAAAATTAAACTCACTTAATCAATTCTTAGGTATATGGCAAAAGAAAAATTTGAACGCAACAAACCTCACGTCAATGTTGGCACGATTGGCCACATCGACCATGGTAAAACGACCTTAACGGCAGCGATTACGCTGGTCCTTGCAGATAAGGGATTATCGGTGTTCAGGTCATTTGATTCAATCGATAATGCTCCGGAAGAAAAAGCCCGTGGTATTACGATTAACACGGCTCATATTGAGTACCAGACAGCTGCACGTCATTATGCACACGTAGACTGCCCGGGGCATGCCGACTACATCAAGAACATGGTTACCGGCGCTGCCCAGATGGATGGCGCAATCATTGTTGTAGCTGCTACCGACGGACCTATGCCCCAGACCCGCGAGCATATCCTTCTCGCCCGTCAGGTTGGTGTGCCCAAGCTCGTAGTATTCATGAACAAATGCGACAGCGTGGATGATCCCGAACTTCTTGAGATCGTTGAAATGGAGATACGTGATCTTTTAACTTTCTATGGTTTTGACGGTGCCAATGCACCTGTTATCCAGGGTTCAGCACTTGGCGGTCTTAATAAAGAGCCGAAATGGGTTGATAAGATCATGGAACTGATGGATGCAGTGGATTCCTATATCCCCCTGCCCGTCCGTGACGTTGACAAGCCCTTCCTCATGCCGGTCGAAGACGTGTTTTCGATTACAGGCCGTGGTACAGTAGCTACCGGCCGTATCGAAACCGGTGTTATCAACACCAGTGATCCCGTTGAAATCATCGGGATGGGTGCTGAGAAACTGAAGAGCGTTGTTACGGGTGTAGAAATGTTCCGTAAGATACTCGACCGTGGTGAAGCTGGCGACAACGCCGGGCTGTTACTCCGTGGTATCGATAAAGATGAGATCCGCCGTGGTATGGTTATTGCAAAGCCGGGGTCCATCACACCACACAAAAAATTCAAAGCTGAAATATATGTACTGAAGACCCAGGAAGGTGGACGTCATACTCCGTTCCATAACAAGTATCGTCCGCAGTTCTACTTCCGTACCACTGATGTTACCGGTGAAATCCATCTCCCTGAAGGTGTAGAAATGTGTATGCCTGGTGATAATATCACCATTCTGGTGGATTTGATTTCCGAAATCGCGATGAGCAAAGGTCTCCGTTTCGCTATCCGCGAAGGCGGACGTACTGTTGGAGCAGGACAGGTAACTGAGATTCTCGACTAAACCATATGGTTATGGTACAGGGATCATGCCAGACCCCTGTACCTGCCATATACCTGTAATTATAAATTACACACGGGTGTAGCTCAACTGGTAGAGTGGCGGTCTCCAAAACCGTAGGCTGTGGGTTCGATTCCTACCACCCGTGCAAATCGGAAAATCAATGGCAAAGAACAAGGTAGTTAATTATATAAAAGAAAGCTATGATGAGCTGATGCACAAGGTGAGCTGGCCTACATGGGCAGAACTCCAGAGCAGTGCCATCGTGGTATCTATTGCTACTCTCATTATTGCGATCATCGTTTTGGCAATGGATGAAGTGTTTAAAAACGTCCTTCTGCAGTTCTACAAACTCTTTTAGACCGGTTTCGGATCTGAGTTTATTCCGGGGATTCCTAAAGGAAAATATATCGGTACAGGCATGAGTGAGAATGTAAAAAAATGGTATGTCGTCCGCGCTATCAGCGGTAACGAGAAAAAAGTCAAGCAGATTCTGGAAAATGAAATTTCGAACCTGAAGCTGCAGGATTACATTTCGCAGGTACTGATCCCGATGGAAAAGGTTTATCTGATCAGGAACGGGAAAAAAGTCAGCAAGGAGAGGAATTTTTTCCCCGGCTATGTACTCATCGAGGCAACACTGACAGGAGAAATACCCCATATAATCAGGAATGTTCCGGGAGTCCTTGGTTTTTTAGGCGCAAAAGGCGAACCTCACCCGTTGAGGCCCTCAGAGGTAAAGCGTCTGCTGGGTAAATTTGATGAATTGTCAGAACAGGGAGAAGAAGTCAACATCCCGTTCATCATCGGGGAAACCGTGACAGTCATTGACGGCCCCTTCAACAGCTTCAGCGGTGTGATTGAAGAGATTAACGAAGAAAAGAAAAAGCTGAAGGTCATGGTCAAGATATTCGGTCGTAAAACGCCTCTTGAGTTGAGTTTCATGCAAGTACAAAAAGAATAGAATAAATTTTAATAAAATGGCAAAAGAAGTTAGTGGAATTATTAAGTTGCAGATCAAAGGAGGAGCAGCTAATCCTTCACCCCCGGTAGGACCCGCATTGGGTGCAAAAGGTGTGAACATCATGGAGTTCTGCAAGCAGTTCAACGCTCGTACGCAGGACAAAGGCGGAAAGCTCATTCCCGTGATCATCACTGTTTACAAGGACAAGTCGTTCGACTTCATCCTGAAAACCCCTCCTGTAGCTGTTCAGCTGCTTGAAGCAACCAAACTCCCGAAAGGTTCACCTGAACCTAACAGGAACAAGGTAGCTGCAGTATCCTGGGACCAGGTGAAAAAGATCGCGGAAGACAAAATGCCCGACCTGAACGCCTTCACCCTTGAGTCGGCTATGAGAATGGTCGCTGGAACGGCACGTTCCATGGGAATCACCGTAACCGGTGATGGCCCTTTCAAACGTTAATCTTTGCAACCGGATTAGAAATTGTATCTACCTCATACATTAATTAAATAAAAGCAAATGACAAAGCTGACAAAAAAGAGGAAGGTTGCCTTATCCAAATTCGATAAGAATACCGTTTATTCACTCACAGATGCTGCTGGTCTTCTTAAAGAGATCGTCAGCACAAAATTTGATTCATCCATTGATCTTGATATACGCCTTGGGGTTGATCCCCGTAAGGCCAATCAGATGGTCCGCGGAATCGTGACGCTTCCTCACGGAACCGGCAAGGTGGTTCGTGTACTCGTTCTTTGTACTCCTGATAAGGAGGAAGAAGCACGTGCTGCAGGTGCTGACCATGTAGGACTTGATGAATACGTAGAAAAAATCAAAGGCGGCTGGACTGATGTTGATGTCATTATCACCATGCCCAGTGTCATGGCCAAGGTTGGTGCGCTCGGAAAGATACTCGGACCCCGCGGACTCATGCCGAATCCTAAGACAGGGACCGTTACCATGGAAATTGGTAAGGCCGTTAAAGATGTTAAAGCCGGTAAAATTGACTTCAAGGTTGATAAGTTCGGCATTATTCACGCCTCTGTTGCGAAAGCTTCCTTCGCTAAGGATAAAATCGTGGAAAATGCAGAAACACTTATTCATACCGTGGTCAAACTGAAACCTGCCTCGGCAAAAGGTACCTATGTGAAGAGTATTTATCTCTCAGGCACGATGAGCCCCGGCATCCAGATTGATCCAAAGTCGGTTTCGGCTTAATTACTCATTTTTTTTGAGCTTGTAAAACATGAAAAAAGAAGAAAAAAACCAGTTTATTGATACCCTGGTAGAGAAGCTCAACCATGCGAACTCCTTCTATATTGCTGATATCGCTGATCTGAATGCAGACAATACCAGCAAACTCAGGAGACTTTGCTTCAAACGGAATGTATCTCTTCAGGTAGTGAAGAATTCCCTGCTTAAAAAAGCTATGGAACGCACGGGCAAGGCCGATTTCGAGGCCTTATACCCCTTGCTGATCGGTTCTACTTCCATTCTCTTCTCGGAAGTTAACAACGATCCGGCCAAACTCATCAGGGAATTCCGCAGGACTGCCAAGAAGCCCATTCTGAAAGGAGCTTACGTGGAAGAATCAATCTACCTCGGCGACGACCAGCTGGATGCATTAATTAACATCAAGTCAAAGAACGAACTTATCGGTGACCTGATCCTGTTGCTTCAGTCCCCAACGCTCAATGTTCTCTCCGCTCTTTCATCAGGAGGCAACAAGCTATCGGGAATTGTTAAAACATTATCGGAAAAACCTGAGTAAACGACGATGTGAACAAAAAGGAAAAGTAAATTAATTTAATAACCTGTCCCGGAATTTACGGGGCGCAAATTTTAGATAAAATGGCAGATTTAAAAGCTTTTGCAGAACAGTTAGTTAACCTGACAGTAAAAGAGGTCAATGAATTGGCAAAGATCCTCAAGGACGAGTACGGGATTGAACCCGCAGCCGCCGCCGTAGCTGTAGCCGCTGGTCCGGCCGCCGCTGCTGCACCCGTTGCTGAAGAAAAAACCACTTTCGACGTAATTCTGAAACATGCCGGTCAGGCAAAATTGGCCGTTGTTAAGCTTGTGAAAGAACTCACCAGCCTTGGCCTGAAGGAAGCAAAAGAACTCGTTGATGCTGCACCTAAAGCAATCAAGGAAGGCGTTTCAAAAGATGAAGCAAATGCATTACAGAAACAATTACAGGAAGCCGGTGCAGAGGTTGAAATTAAGTAAAACAGTACTTTCGAAATTATCTTAATAAGTATAGATCTCCCCTTTTTTAGGGGAGGTCTTTCCTTATTTATATTCGATTGAATTTAATATTAATTTCTCACCTGTCTGCTTTTCAAGGCAGACGTAAAAATAAAACACCTTGGCTTCAAAAAAAATCGAAAGAATTCGCTTCGGAAAAACAAAGATCCAGGCCGAATATCCTGATTTCCTCGATCTTCAAGTCAAGTCGTTCCAGGATTTCTTCCAGCTGGAGACAAACCCTGAAAACAGGGTAAACGAAGGGCTTTTCAAAGTCTTTGCCGAGAATTTCCCGATCTCTGATGCACGAAACAATTTCGTGCTGGAGTTTCTCGACTATTTCATTGACCCTCCCAGGTACTCCATCGAAGAATGCATCGAACGCGGACTTACTTACAGTGTACCCTTGAAAGCAAAACTCAAGCTGTATTGCACTGACCCGGAACATGAAGACTTTGAGACTATCATCCAGGATGTGTACCTGGGCATGATCCCATATATGACACCCCGGGGCACATTTATTGTCAACGGAGCTGAACGCGTTGTGGTTTCGCAGCTGCACCGCTCACCCGGTGTGTTTTTTAGTACAAGTTACCACGCCAACGGCGTACAACTGTATTCAGCGAGGATCATCCCGTTCAAGGGTTCATGGATTGAATTTACCACCGACATCAACAATGTGATGTACGCCTATATCGACCGCAAGAAGAAACTCCCGGTTACAACCCTTCTCCGTGCGATAGGTTATGAAACAGATAAAGATATTCTTGAGATCTTCGGATTAGCTCAGGAAATCAAGGTGAGCCGTGCAGCGCTCAAACGTGTCGTTGGCTCAAAACTGGCGGCCAGAGTGGTTCGCGCATGGATCGAAGACTTTGTGGATGAGGACACCGGAGAGGTTGTCTCTATTGAACGTACTGAAGTGATTATTGAACGTGAGACTCTTCTTGAAGAAGACCATATCAGCCAGATACTGGATGCGGGCATCAAGACAATCCTCATTCATCGTGAAGAAGCTATCTCTACCGACTATTCGATCATCTTCAATACACTTCAGAAAGACCCCGCGAATTCCGAGAAAGAAGCCATGGAGTTTATTTACAGGCAGCTTCGTAATGCCGAACCTCCTGATGAGGAAACTGCACGCGGGATCATCGAAAAACTTTTCTTCTCCGATAAACGTTATGATCTCGGGGATGTTGGACGGTACAGGATCAACAGGAAACTGAACCTGGAAACTCCGATGGAAACGAAGGTTCTTACGAAAGAAGACATCATTTCTATTATAAAATACCTGATCGAACTGGTTAACTCGAAAGCGGAAGTCGACGACATCGACCATCTCAGTAATCGTCGCGTACGTACTGTGGGTGAGCAGCTTTATAACCAGTTTGGTGTCGGCCTGTCACGTATGGCCCGTACGATACGTGAACGAATGAACGTTCGTGATAATGAGGTGTTCACCCCGATGGACCTGATCAATGCAAAAACTCTTTCATCGGTGATCAACTCGTTTTTCGGCACAAACCAGTTATCTCAGTTCATGGATCAGACGAACCCCCTGTCGGAGCTGACGCATAAGCGCCGTATCTCTGCATTGGGCCCCGGAGGTCTTTCACGTGAACGCGCAGGATTCGAGGTTCGTGACGTACATTATACGCATTACGGACGACTTTGTACCATTGAAACGCCTGAAGGACCAAACATCGGTCTCATTTCCTCGCTTTGTGTTTATGCGAAAATAGACCGGCTTGGGTTTATCGAAACTCCATACAAGAAAGTCGTTGACGGAAGGGTACAGCTTGAGGAAGACCCTGTTTACCTGACAGCTGAAGAGGAAGAACATAAAATAATAGGTCAGGCTACCACCTTGATGGATGCCAAGGGTCACCTTACCGACGACAAAATCAAGGTTCGTTATCTTGCTGATTATCCAATCGTTGGAAAAGACAAAGTGGACCTTGTTGATATAGCTCCAAACCAGATCGCCTCGATCGCGGCTTCATTGATCCCATTCCTTGAGCATGATGATGCAAACCGTGCCCTGATGGGATCA
>Ga0007798_10000641_pt1 | contig 12648 bp, 10 predicted proteins | sample CryBogmetaGMA17M_FD_60370 | JGI IMG/M metagenome (GOLD analysis project Ga0007798, IMG submission 60370) | Freshwater microbial communities from Crystal Bog, Wisconsin, USA - MA17M | ecosystem: Environmental > Aquatic > Freshwater > Lake | place: Crystal Bog, Wisconsin, USA | collected 2009-07-06
TACACATGTCAATGCTTACTCATACCGAGCTGTGAAGTCAACTTTTTCAGAATTCCAAATCACAAAAAACCCTGAAAACCAGTATAGACGCTAAATTCTTTGGAAATATACCGCTCATGCCGGAAATCAGCTAAAATGAATCAGCCCGTAAACACAGGTCGATTTGAGTTCGATGCTTCTGGCGCAAAGCGGAATATGTTATGGTTTATCACCCGGTCGAAAAGTTTCTCGGCAAACCTGCATTAGCGTAGCAATCAAACCTTGAAGCCGGGAAAATGAGTGTGAAGAGGTCTGAATGTCTTTAAGGAAATACGTGGTTGTCCCTCCTATGGAGGGGCGCCTGGAAAGCTTGAGAGAAATAGCAGGAAACCTATGGTTTTGCTGGAATACTGAAGCAGTGGAGCTATTCGAATACCTCGACGAGCAGCTTTGGAGGGATACAAGCCATAACCCTCTACAAACCTTAGTCCGCCTTTCCAGCCACAGGCTGATTGAAATAGGAGGAGACGAAGGCTATCTGGAACACGCTGAACGGATTAGACAAAAATTTCGGATCTATATGCAGCGGAAGCGACCCTACGATTATCGATTAGCCGAGCCAGTGGATTTTGTAACTGCATATTTTTCTCTGGAATACGGTCTGACAGAGTCTCTGCCAATATATTCGGGTGGATTAGGTGTTCTTGCTGGAGATCACTTGAAGTCATCCAGCGATCTCAACCTGCCTTTGGTTGGGGTAGGCCTCATGTACCAGGAAGGATATTTCCGTCAGAGCCTCTCCATCAATGGGTGGCAGCAGGAATATTACCCGAGAACCGAATTCGACACCCTCCCTCTTGAAAAGCAAACCGATTCATCTGGCGGCACTGTTCTGATCGAGGTCGATCTCGCAGGTGATCGATTGCTGTGTCGAATTCTCAAGCTGAACGTGGGGCGCGTTCCTCTGTATTTACTTGATGCAGATATACCTGAAAATCCGTCTCGTTTAAGGAGCATCACTGCCAGACTTTATGGCGGCGACGTGGAAATGCGCATACGTCAGGAAATTCTTTTGGGCATGGGAGGATGTAGGGCTCTCCAGGCTTTGGGCATAAAGCCTTGCGTATACCATTTGAACGAAGGCCACGCAGCGTTCACTCTACTTGAGAGAGTGAGGTTCTTCATGGAAGAAGAGGGATTATCCCTGGAAGAGGCCCGTGAGATGGTTACCAGCCAAAGCATTCTCACCATACATACGCCGGTCCCAGCAGGAAACGACGTTTTTGATCGTGGACTCATGGACAAATATTTTCGACACCTTTTCGGGAAGCTCGGCATGGATTTTGAAACTTTCCTCGGCATTGGGAGGAAGAATCCTGAGAACCGATCCGAGGGATTTTGGATGCCCGTACTGGGCCTAAGGATGACATCCCGGGCTAACGGCGTCAGCAAACTCCACGGGAGAGTAACCCGAGATATGTGGCACGAGGTTTGGTCCTATGCAGACCGAGAAGACGTGCCAATCGTCCCGGTCACTAACGGAGTGCACATTCCATCGTATATATCGCGCGACTTAGGCAAACTTTATGACCGATACTTGGGACCTGGATGGAGTGAGGATCCGGATAATGAAAAGATATGGCAGCGAGCTGAAAAAATTCCGGCAACGGAGTTGTGGAGAACTCACGATCGATGCCGTACCCGATTGGTCTACTTCGCGCGCAAACGGCTGGTCAACAGGCTCAAAGCACTCAAGGCACCCGTGGAAGAACTTGAGGCTGCCGATAGCTTGCTGAATCCCGAAGCACTGACAATATGTTTCGGCAGGCGTTTTGCTACATATAAGCGGGCAACACTTCTGTTTCGAGAACCGGAACGGCTCGCAAAGATCCTGTCTCATCCGGATCGACCGGTCCAACTAATTTTCGCAGGAAAAGCTCATCCAGCAGATGATCTAGGCAAGGATCTCATACGCAAGATCGTCGAAATGGGCAAGACTGAAAATTTTCGAGGCCGATTGGTTTTTCTTGAGGATTACGACTTAAATGTGGCGCGGTATATGGTACAAGGTGCAGATGTTTGGCTAAACACTCCCAGGCGTCCTCTGGAAGCGTGTGGGACTTCAGGTATGAAGGCTTCGGCTAATGGGGCCCTTAATCTCAGTATTCTGGACGGATGGTGGGATGAAGGGTATCAAGGCGACAACGGCTGGGCTATAGGATCGGGAGAAGAATATGAGAATACCGCTTATCAGGACGACATTGAGAGTCGTGCCCTTTACGACTTGCTGGAAGAAAGCGTAATTCCTCTCTTTTATGAAAGAAGTATCGACGATGTTCCTAGAGGATGGATTGGAATGATGAAAAGATCCATTCAAACAATATGCCCCGTTTTCAATTCCCACAGGATGGTCTCCGATTACGTAGAAAGATGTTATGTGCCTGCTGCAAAGAACTTCGCTGATCTTCAGTCCGGGGGTTACGCGGTCCTGAGAAACATGGTGGAGTGGAAAAGAAAAATTCGAGAGGATTGGGAAAAAATTGCAATACGGAACGTGGAGGTGCGAAATCAGTTGGACGCGATCAAAGGAAAGGATGTGGAGGTTGTCGTCACGGTAGACACCGCTGGCCACACTCCCAATGAACTTAGGTTAGAACTGCTTCACGGGCCCATTGACCTATGGGAAAACTTCAAAGTGCGGCACACAACCCTGTTGCAGGCCCATGGGTTTTCTCCCGAAAACAATGATTATGTCCTTTTCTCCGGGCGAATGCCATTGAGTCACACAGGTCTTTACGGGTACTCCGTCAGTATTACACCAGAAAATCCAAATCTGCCATTTTCGGAAAGCTTTGATCTTGTGCACTGGGGATAGCCACCCAGGACTGATACCATGTTGTCGTCAGCGCGAAATGTATTGAGCCTGACTCACACGTCATCACTCTGGAATCCCACAAACCTTAGCCTGTGGGTTCGGCACGCATCTATGCATCTCCCGCAGTTTGTACAAAGAAGATTGTTTCCTTCTTTGAATGGTGCCAGACCCATGGGGCAAATGTTTGAGCAATAGTTTTCTTTGCAACAAGGCGTTCTGGGGGGCTTCAGTCCGGCACCCACTCCGAGAGTGAAACGGTTGCGAAAAAGAGAGATTAAAGTTCCTGTTGGACAGAAAAGTCGACACCAGAACCTTGGGAAAAATACTAGCTCGAGACACACCAAGATAATGATGAACCCGAACTCTAGAGAAACGCATCTCTCCTTGACGAGAATCATCGCCTCGGTGCTCACAGTGCCTGGAGCGTTGAAGTAATTGAGAATGGGTATTCCTACAACTCCTGCTGCCATAGTTCCCACTACGAGGAATCCGAATCGGAAGACATTCGCTTTAAAGGAGTTGGGCACAACAAAAGATTCGATCTTTCCCCCAGCAGCGAATTTAGATCTGATCCCTTTCCGTAGAAAGAAAGCGGCATCTGAGAGGAGATGATATGGACACATCCAGCCGCACCATATCCGTCCGAATAATAAAGCAAGCAATATTGGAAAGATTGCGGCGCTTAGGATGGGTAAGGTCAAATCTCCAGAGGCAAAAATCGCCTGTAGGATAACCACGGGATCTGAAATGCCCAATCCACCAACATTGATTGCGTAAAAAGTACCGGTGATGGAATAGATTTCGTACAGATTAAGAACAGGAACGACGAACATCAAGCAGAAAACGCCGACTTGAGTTGCGCGCCTGAAGGGCCGGAACTTCATTCCCAACCCTCTAGAGCTTTGGGCGTATCATAGGGAAATTTGAATTCGGGTTGCTCGTTTGGTCCGGCTATTGTAGACTTCTTTTCAAGAAGCTTTTCGCCTTTCAAAACCTTTGACTCCCCGACAATTTCGGGGTCAAGGGTCGCGTCGTAATGACCTCGTGCCTTTCTGAAATAAAAGCCTGCCTCGTCAACACGTCCCATACCGCTCGGGGAAACATTTATTGCCCGTTTAGGGCGGGTGGGACATCTCTCCACGCATATTCCGCAACCTACGCAACCGTCCAGAATTGCTGGATAGAGATTCTTTTCGAGCACGATGGCTTTGTCTTGCAATGGGCACACATTATAGCAAGTGTTGCACATCGCCCCGATTTTTTCCCCCGAATTGCGGGGAAGCACATCATGTTCCAGAAAGAGATGGCTGTAGCATAGTGAAGTGTCTATCTTCGCCTTGCCCATCCTTGCCTGATCGGGATGGCGCAACTCTCTGTCAAGGGCCCCGGTCGGGCAGAGCCTGCAGCAGGCCATACACAGGTAACATGCCTTGGCCTCGGCCAGTACGTAAGGCGTCCCTATGGTAAGACCAAAACCTTCCCGCTTAATGGAGTTGTAAGGACAGACCTCCAAGCACCGATTACAGCGGATACACAGGGCCATGAACCTCTTTTCCGGAAGAGCGCCCGGAGGCCGTAATCGATTAAAACTGTAATTGCCAATGAAAGGATTCTCCCCATGGACGAAAACCCTTTCCAGGAAATTTATTATGCCCGTGCTCAATACCTCTCAATAGCTCCCGCGTTACTGCAAATCTCTTGAAGTATCAGGAAAGGAGCCACCAAAGCCCTCATTGATCCAACCGCGTTCTAGAGAGGCGAGACTTTTCAATGGTTCCACATTCAATCTTCTCAATCTCTTCTTCGAAGTTTATATAAATATGAGTTATATCGACAATTTCTGAGATAACTCGTTTAAGGTTGCTGCACAGGGACTCCAACCCTTCGAGGTCCTCAGCTTCCAGATTGACCACCAACTCGGTACCGGATTCGGACTGCACGTGAAAAGTTACTTCTGGAAACTGCTTGAGTTGTTGAATGACGGTTCGATCCGAACCGGGCTCGATGAAAAGCGCAGTGCCCGTAATGATCACTGCCGGCTCCCAATTTGGATGGCTGCAACCAATCTTATTGCGGGACATATCTTGGCCCAGCGAACTGGTCTTAAAGAATGAAACGTATTCAAATCATCATATGAAGGATATTTGTTCACAGCCACATACGACTGAAACACTCCTCTCTCCTCTCTCTCGCAGGCGTCACGATTCTCCGGGAAACGGATCATTCACGTTGGAAATGATTTTCATATCAGATACATCTTTGGGATCGCCGACCCTTTCTATCCGGACAGCGCAAATTTTGAACTCGGGTTGTTTTGAACCCTCATCGATGGCGTCTATGGTGACACGATTTATCATTCTTTCCCAATCCTGATCAAACCACGGAACGAAAAGTATGCCGGGCAGGGAAACCTTAACAACATGAGCAGGTAATATATTAAATCCTCGGCGACTTACAATCTTCACCATGTCGCCATTGTTGATTTTGTAGGCAGCCGCGTCCTGGGGGTTGATCTCGACGTACGCATTGGGCTGTGATCGAGCTATTTCAGGGACCCTCATGGTCATGGTCCCGGTATGCCACTGTTCTATGACGCGGCCTGTAGTCAGAAAGAAAGGATACTCCTTGTCCGGAGGCTCTTCAGCTCCCTTGTAAGGCCTTAGGAATACGTTTGCTTTTCCTTGGTGCTGCTTGTCTCCATAAAAATATATGAGCGCTTGGGGGGGGACCTTGACAATCTGTGGCATATCCATGATAGGATCGTGGCCGCGGACGTAACGCCTAGCTGTTCCAGGGTTTTGTTCGTTAGGGCAGGGCCATTGGAGACCTGCCTCGAGCTTCTGTAGTCGATCGTAGGTAATACCGTATAAGGTGTGCTCCGTATCTTTTACACACTCACGGTAATCATCCCAGGCCATCTTGTAATTGGCTGGAGCCTCATCTCCGTTCCAAGGGATCAACTTCTCATGACCCATACGCTTGGCAAGTTGAGCTCCGATCCATAGATCCGGCTTGGCTTCCCCTGGGGGCTCAACGCACTTTTCGGTAAGCTGGCTCCGTCGTTCAGAGCAGCCGTAAACTCCTCCTTTCTCGTAAATAAACGCAGCAGGCAGAACAATATCAGCTAACTGGGTAGTCCGGGTTGGAAAGATGTCGAGAACCACCAAAAAAGCTTCTTTCATGCCTTTGTGATACTTATGACAGTTAGGCAGAGACTGGGCGGGGTTAGTGGTGGAAACTAACATACCTTTCAAAGGTTTTGACGAATCGTTGTCGCCTCCCAACTTGGCAAACATCTCCATGGTATGAAATCCGGCCTTTGGATCGATAGTTCCCCCAGGAAGTTTCCAAGACTTCTCAACGTCGGCTCTGGCTACAGGATCTGTAATAAGCCGCGTGCCCGGCAGAAGTTGACAAAGAGAGCCGGTCTCCCGGACTCCGCCGCAGGCGTTCGGCTGACCGGTTAAAGAAAATGAGTCTGCGCCTTCCTTGCATATGTTTCCTGTAATAAGGTGAAGATTGCTGATCAGGTTGTTTGCCCAAACACCGCGTGTCCTCTGGTTAAGTCCCATCGTCCATAAGCTCATTGTAGGTCCATGGGAACCGAACAGACGAGCCGCTTCTATAATGTTGGCCGCGGGACATCGGGTGAGTTTCTCCACCGCCTCAGGTGTAAACTGTTCCAAGAACTGCTCGTAAGCTTTAAAATCAACGACTTCGGCGCCGGTGGTAAAACGACAGAGATTTTCCACGTACCACTTGTCAATCCAGTTATTTTTTATAATTTCCCTTGCCATGCAGTGAAACACCGCCAAGTCGGTTCCAGGATCTGCGGGAAGCCAAACATCAGCGATTCTAGCTGTAGTAGTAAGTCTGGGTTCACAAACTATTACGTGGATGTTATCAGGATCCTTGAGTTTCTGGCGAGCAATTCGTCGGAAGATTATCGGGTGGCCTTCCGACATATTAGATCCAACGACGAAAAACGTACGGGCTTTCTCAATATCGGCGTAAGATCCGGCGGGTTCATCCGTTCCAAAAGTGGTAATGTATCCTCCTACGGCTGAGGCCATACACAAGCGCGGGTTTCCCTCTACCATGTTTGATCGAAATCCGCCCTTCCATAATTTGTTGAACGTGTAGCTTTCTTCTGTCATGCATTGGCCAGATCCATAGTAAGCTACAGAGTCTTTCCCGAACTTTTGCTGCAGTTCTTTAAATTTGTTTGCAACCTTATTGAGAGCTTCGTCCCATGATATCCTGTTGAATTTTCCATCTTCTCCGCGGACCAACGGGTACTTGATGCGATCGGGGTGATACATGCTCATGTAACCCTTGAAACCTTTTACGCAAAGAAATCCGAAGTTGGTCATAGCTTCTGGATTACCTCGTATTCCAGCCACCTTACCATTCCTAACCCCAACATACACGCCACACCCGGTTCCACAGAATCTGCAGGCGCCTTTGACCCATTTGTCCACTTCGATTGCGTCATCAGACGCAACAGCAGTTTTCGAGAACGGTATATTCAAAGCACTGGCTGCGAAAGCAGCAGCCGACATTTTTATCATTTCTCGCCTAGTCACGTTCATGACACTCTCCAAAACCGGAATGGGTTTTTGTCGTTAGAATCCCGGAACATTGAAACGATTTTCTCGACCTGTTGAAAACTTCTCATATTGCTTGATCTTATGAACCGTAAACCAATGCCCTTTATGGCAAAATGAGCAATTGGTCACCAACGCGTTAACCGGCATATTCTTGACCTGGGTGGAATGGCAGCCTAGACACACTACCTTGTCAGGCATGGCCCTGTAATTATTCGCGTCACCATGGCAAACTCCGCACGTAACGTTGTTGATACCATGTTTGGAGCCTAGCCATTGTTCATAGCTAACAGGGGTCTCTTTCTTGTGACAGTCCACGCAGTTCTGTTTACCAAATTGGACCCTATGAGCATCAGGCCTCTCACCGGGAATTAGAGGAGGGGAAGAAAATTCTTTCCATTTCGGATCAAGACTACCGCTGGTAGAAGTTTGTAGGCCTTGAGGAGCCTTATCCTCGGTCACCGCCGATATTGGCGCCCCGAGAACGACACAAAGGATTAGCAAGAGGTGACTGGCCTTTTTCATTTTATTCTCCTTTTCGTTCGATCCGGAAGGATGGGTTCCGAACCAAGTCTCACGTACGGTCGAGCGATCGGAACGTAGCTGACCAAAAGGGTGTCAATTTACTCTACTGTTTTATTTGATATTGTCGCTAACCTATTTGAAACGCACTGCTTTCTCGTGCCTAAAAATCAATTGCGCATATGGTTGTCATAGAGATCACTTAACTACATCATGCCTTCCTTTGAGGGCTTTCATCAGTTCAGGCACTGCAGGGGCTCCGATAGCAATCAGGGTTTCCTCAACAAGCTTTGCTGAACTCGACTTTTCGGACAAGAGAAGGTCGATTAAAATTATGAACAGTTGAACAGGTTCTCATGGTATAGCTTCCTGCCTCAGATATGGTCAGCAACCCGTCCCGATTTGGAGAAATCTCCTGTTTCGATGGGTATGATAATCTTTAGTATCAGGGTAAGAATCAGTAAACCTATTGCCCATATGCCCATTGAAACGAGTATCTCAATGGTCGTGGGGATAAATTCCCAAACTTCTCCCAGTGGGGAGGGAATAAATCCGGGAATGATCAATCCCATGCCTTTCTCTATCCAAATGCCGACTATGATGAGTACGCAGCCAAGATTCAAAGTTACAAAACTTTTGCGGGTAGCAGGTATCAGAAATATGACGAAGGCAAATATATTAAAGATCAAAGCGGTCCATATCCAGGGAATCAGAACGCCTTTTCCGTGCAGTCCGAGATACAGGTAGCGGAGAGGTGCTAGATGATGAGTGTCCGAATAAAGTTCCTTGAAAAACTCTGCGCCCAATAGAAACAGGTTTATCGCCATTGCTACTGCAATCATCTCGGCAATCTTGAAGAGGGCTTCATCTTTTACGTGAAATTTCGTATAATTTCTAACTAGTTGAAAAAGCAAAATGATCAACGAAGGACCTGAGCAGAATGCTGAAGCCAAAAAACGAGGAGCAAGAATCGATGCGTTCCAGAACGGCCTCGCCGCCAATCCGTTGTATATGAATGCGGTAACGGTGTGTATGCTTACCGCCCAGGGGATCGACAGAAGAATGAAAGGAAGGATGAAACGCATGTTGACAGGCTTGTCATAGTAAGCATTCCAAAGAATATATCCAGGAATGAACAAGTTAAGAAAAAGGTACCCGTTGAGTACAACAATGTCCCACCCCAGTAGAGAACTGGGAAGGTTTAATATTCCCAAGCCGGGGATAAGATGCCATACCCTGTCCGGCCGCCCCAGGTCTGCCGTTACAAACATGAGGCACATTAATAGAGCGCTGACGGCAAGTGCTTCCCCGACTATAACGATTTCCTTGATTGGACCGAAGTCGTAAAGGTAGGCGGGAATTATAAGGAGGACTGCCGCAGCGGCAACCCCAACCAGGAAAGTAAAATTCCCTATGTAAAGACCCCATGAGACGTAACTGGTCATCCCGGTGACAATGAGGCCTGCCTGAATCTGTTTTGTGTATGCATATACGCCGATGAATGCCAGCACAGCGAGGAGCACTACCCAGAAGTAATAGATGGGTGGACCTTTGATGAGTCTTCTCCCCGCCTCGATTATGAATCCAGACCTCTCCATGGTGTGCCTCACCTGTCAAGTAGCGAAGAAGTAGTAGAATTTCGGTTGGGTATTCAGCTCTTCCTTCAGTCGGAATACCCTCTTAGTCTTAATAATATTGCTGATTTCACTATCTGGGTCCAGCAAGTTTCCGAACTTGCGTGCCCCGACCGGGCAGACCTCAACGCACTTGGGGTATTTGCCAATCCTAACCCTTTGAATGCAGAAAGTGCATTTTTCTACAACATTGCGCATTCTTGGACGATTCCCCAAATAATGGGTCTGGGTGTTGACTTCGTCCTTGGGAATGGCCGGTTCTTTGAAATTGAACCAGCGCCCCATGTATGGGCATGCGGCCATGCAGTAACGGCAACCTATGCACCAGTTGTAGTCTACCACCACTATCCCGTCAGGCTCCATCCATGTAGCCTGCACCGGACAAACCTTGATACAAGGGGGATTGGCGCAGTGCTGGCACTGCACGGGCATATAATAGTAGCCTTTTTGTGGGACCTCTTCAGCATCATAATAGATGGTCGATTCCTCTAAATTCATAGTTCCATCTCTGAACCGGAGAACCCTTATGTACTGAATTTGGGGGTCCCTCGAAAGGTTGTTTTCCTCAACACAAGCATAAACGCATCTTCGGCAACCGATACACCTCTGAATATCGAGACCGTAGCCAAACATTGTAGCGTCCAAAGGTGATTCAGTGCCAACAACGAACTCCTTTCCGTACTTGCTCTTATACTCGGCCTGAAGGCGGTCCACTGTTTCTTGGATTTCCTTCTTGGACATCTTTCTGAAATTCTGCTGAAAGAATTCTTGCCACGAGCAGGAACTCGTCGCGATCATACCCAGCAGTCCGGCAGTTCCCGCGAGGAAAGATCTGCGGTTCAGCCTCTCCTGCAAATGTCCCCGCGACTCCGCAATCTCCTTGTCTGAATGATGGCCATCTTCTGTTTGTTCAGAACGCCTGTATTTTGTCTGCGCGAATTCTTCGTCACTCATAGCAAATTACCTCTGATGTGAGGCTGACTTCTCTTTGGGTGTCCATGGCTTCCTGGGAGGCGGCATCGGCTCTATTGATCTGAATCTGGGAGAGTGAGGGTCGTGACAGTTGACACATAGGTAATAAGTTTTTTTACCGTTCCAATAACCGGATCTCCTCCCATGGATCCCGTTTCGCCAGTCCCTGTATTTCGTGCCGTGACATTTACCGCAGAGAAGGTACGAATGTTCGAAATTGATCAATTTCCCATCACTGAGGGGGCGCAGGTAGTTCCTATTTTCAGGATCGTGACAATCCAGACACCACACTTTCACGTCCCCGTGGTTGAGCTTGACGTTCCTGTGGACAAGCAACACTTCCCTCCGATGAAAGTTTACAGGGAAATCCCTTTCAGGGCCGTGGCAGGCCCTGCAGGGAGTTATAGTCTTAGGAAGGGGAGTGAAAGGCACCGGGAACTCTTGACCGGCACGAGTGCTTGATCCCATAGATTCTGACAACTCTTGGCGTAACTGCTCATCGGTTTCAGGCTTCTGAGCACTTACCACATCGGTCATGCAGTAAAGATAAATTGCCGGAATGGCCAGCACCATGGTCAAGAGAGCAAATTTAAGGATTAGCGGAGTTCCTTTCATGATTGCGCCCTTATTTGTCAAAGAGGGTGGTTATCCATCCTACTTGGCTTCTTTACCGCCGTACCGCTGTTGATAAAACTGTTCCAACGATTGCAATTGCTCTTTGCTCATTCCATCCTTGTACCAACGGTGCAGGGGGTCTTTAAAAACAAACTCGTTCAAAATGGGCATTGCCGCTTCCTTACTGCCCATTATGCGTTCAACTTCAGGAATGAAATACACGTAAAAATGCTTGGCCACCTCGTACATCCCGTGCCACCACGCATAGTCCGGTCCCATCATTGACGCACCGTGGCGCGCCCTTCGACCTTCATGATGCCACAGTTCATAGTAAATCCAGTCAAGCTTATCGTCGAAGTCAGCTTTGGTAATCTTGCCCATTTCCATTAACTTGTTGCGAACGTTAGTTGCCGGAATGGCAAACTTGTTATTGTAAAGTTCAACTAAATCATCAAATTGCATGTAAAAACCATCGACCATTAGGTCTCCGTGACATTGACGGCAGACATCCTGCATGCTAGCCCGTCGCTCCTTCCACTGACTCAGTTTTTTTGAAACAGGGGGACGTAGAGTCCATGAGATGCGTTGGCCAACTTCGTGAGTAGACGGCTGATTAGGAGTGGCGCTCATATGGCAAGTCGCGCACGTGGCTGAGTCCTGGTAGTCTACTCCGACCACCCATTCGATCTTGTCCATATTCATCTTGTCTCTGAAGGCTTGGTAGAGAATACCGTGCTTTGATTCCTCGTAAACTTCTTTTTGAGGATGATCTGGGCCCAAGTGACACTTCCCGCAAGCATCCGGGCGTCTGGCCTGTTCCCTGGAGAAACGATGCCGCGTGTGGCAGGCCGAACAGCTTCCCTTGCTCCCATCAGGATTGATCCTACCAATTCCCGTGTTGGGCCAAGTTGAAGGATCCAGGCGACCGTTTTCCATTACCTTGACGTTCGAACCGTGGCACTGGCGGCAACCAGTTGCCGTGCATGCCGGACCACCTACAACAGTACCCAGATAGTTGTCCAGAGAGTTTAGTATATCAGCGGCTTTTGCATGATGAGATGGCTGCTGCTGGTCAAACTGATCTTTATGACACCGGGAGCAGTCTTTTGGACTCACAATTGTGGTAATCCAGAAGCCTCTATGGTCGTAAGCATCTGGTTTCCCAGGATTCTTGTCGGTTATCTTTTCAGCTTTGTGGCAGTCGTAGCAGTTTACACCGGCCTGCCCCATGCGGCCGGAACGCCACAATTTAAATAGTCCGGGGGTTTTGAGTTCATGGCACTTGATACAAACCTGCCCCTCCGGCGCCCCGTACAGTTTAGGATCAACTTTCACCGCCGCAATAGCCGTCAGACAGCAAATGAAAACCCCCAACGCCGCCAAGATGAGAGCTTTTCTCATGGTTCCACTCCCGTATCGATGAAATTTTCCGAAAATATAAGTG
>Ga0007798_10000659_pt1 | contig 12436 bp, 8 predicted proteins | sample CryBogmetaGMA17M_FD_60370 | JGI IMG/M metagenome (GOLD analysis project Ga0007798, IMG submission 60370) | Freshwater microbial communities from Crystal Bog, Wisconsin, USA - MA17M | ecosystem: Environmental > Aquatic > Freshwater > Lake | place: Crystal Bog, Wisconsin, USA | collected 2009-07-06
TTCCCAATCAAGCAAGCGATTGGATTCGTCTAATGGGTAAGTTCTTTCGCAGAAATCACCTTATACCTATCAACCATAAATTAATCTCCGTAGAGACGCGATTTATCGCGTCTAAATGATAACCCGTGAGTTTTCGGATGTAGGGACACGATAAATAGAGACGCGATAAATAGAGACGCGATAAATCGCGTCTCTCGGTGACGATACCTGTATATTGCCACCCATGTGTGGCTCATAGTTTAAGGTGATTTCCGGAGAATATTTTACCTATTAAAAGTAGAATTTTCCCAATCAAGCAAGCGATTGGATTCGTCTAATGGGTAAGTTCTTTCGCAGAAATCACCTTAACTGCTTTTATGAGATTAAAAAACGTCCATTATCCGTGTCTATCAGTCAAATCCGTGTCATCCGTGTTCTATCTTTAACAGTTGCGTAACGCCTAATCCGGCAAGCGCACGGCCATGACATCGCATTTTGCATAATGCAGCACACTGTTTGCAGTTGATCCCAGTAATAAAGCCAACCCATGACGACCATGTGAGCCCACTACAATTAAATCAACCTGCTCCTGTTCCGCAATATGTATAATTTCCTGCTTGGGAACACCCCAAAGCAACCAGCGATTGTCCAAATCAACAGCGAGTTGATCACCCAACTGCATCAACTTTGATTTTTCCGCTTCCAGCAACTCATTTGATGAATCCTGATTTAAAGGAATCACCGTACCGTAGTTGGTATCGGGCATGGGAATATTGTCCAAAACGTGAATAATACTTAATTTGGCCTGATAACGATTGGCCAGAGACCGTGCTTTTTCTGCAACATAAACACCTTGTTCAGAATAATCGACTGCCAGTAAAACGTGTTGATAATCGCTCATTAACCTGTACCTTATTTTGATAATTGATTGTTGGGTAGCCAATGTCTAAGTCTACCCTATTAAGACAAAAAGCGTCATAGTTAGAACAATCACCCGCCCGGATGATAAAATACAAACTTTAGTTGAATTCGCCTTTGTTATTCGGGCCTGTCTTTATATCAACCTTCGTCACCTTATTCCTACTCTAATTCAACTACCTTCATGCAACCCGCATTTATTCATTTAAGACTTCATACCGAATTTTCACTGGTAGATGGTATCGTAAAAATCAAACCCCTCGTTAAGCGCTTGGCTGAATTAAATATGCCTGCGGTTGGCGTCACTGATCACGCCAATCTGTTCTCGCTGGTCAAGTTTTACAAAGCCGCGCTGGGGCAAGGCATAAAGCCCGTAGCCGGTGCGGATGTCTTGATTTTTAATCCTGAAGACCCTGCCACGCCTTATCGCATGACCTTGCTGGTCAACAATCACACCGGTTACATCACCCTGACCGAACTGATTTCAAAAGCTTATCAGGAAGGGCAGCATCAGGGTGTACCGATGCTTAGGCAAGAATGGGTAGAAGCCAATCACCAGGGTTTAATTGCCTTGTCTGGCGCAATGAGCGGCGATATAGGCAAGGCTTTACTCGCAGAAAATCATGAAGAAGCCAAACGTCTGGCAAAGCAATGGGGTGCGTTGTTTGAGCAAAGCTTTTATCTGGAATTAATTCGCGTTGGCAAGCCCGATGAAGAGCGTTATATTGCCGCCGCTGTTGAACTGGCGCTGGCAACCGACTTACCTGTCGTTGCCACCAATGATGTACGCTTTATTTATCAAAAAGATTTTGCCGCCCATGAAGTTCGGGTCTGCATTAATCAAGGCCGCGTATTGGATGATTCACGACGGCCCAAAGATTACACCGACCAACAATATTTACGCAGTACCGAAGAAATGCTGGCCTTGTTTGCCGACATCCCCGAAGCGTTGGCAAATACGGTAGAAATTGCCAAACGCTGCAACTTAAAACTGACCTTGGGCGAAAACTTTCTACCTGATTTTCCGGTGCCGGAAGGCATGAATCTGGGCGAGTTTATGGCAGAAGAGTCCATGAAAGGCTTGGAAGAACGACTGCAACATTATCCGGCAGTGGGCAAAGGCACGGATGAAGAAAACCGGCGCGTTTACTATGAGCGTTTGGATTTTGAATTAAAAATGATCACCCAAATGGGTTTCCCCGGTTACTTTATGATTGTTGCCGACTTTATCCAGTGGGCAAAAAATAATCTTATTCCCGTCGGACCTGGTCGGGGTTCCGGTGCCGGCTCATTGGTTGCTTATGCCTTGAAGATTACCGATCTTGATCCCATTGAATTCGATCTACTGTTTGAGCGGTTCTTAAATCCGGAGCGGGTTTCCATGCCTGACTTTGACGTGGATTTTTGTATGGATAGACGGGATGAAGTGATTGACTATGTCGCCCGTCATTATGGCCGCGATCATGTCGCGCAGATCATCACCTACGGCTCAATGGCCGCCAAAGCGGTTATTCGTGATGTCGGGCGGGTTCTGGGTTTTGCTTACGGCTTTGTCGATCGCTTGGCCAAGCTGATTCCGTTTGAAATCGGCATGACCTTAACCAAAGCCTTACAAGACAGCCCCGATCTTAAACAGCTTTATGACACCGAAGAAGAAGTCAAAAGCCTGATTGATATGGCGCTGTCGCTGGAAGGCACGGTAAGAAATGCCGGTAAACATGCGGGCGGCGTGGTGATATCACCGACCAAACTGACCGATTTTACACCGCTGTATTGCGACCAGGAGGGTAACAATCTCGTTACCCAGTTTGACAAAGATGATGTAGAAGCTGTGGGCCTGGTCAAGTTTGACTTTTTGGGTCTGCGCACGCTGACCATTATTGATTGGGCCTTGCAGGACATTAATGCCAAACACAAACACCTGGGCATCCCGCTGGTTGATATAACCACCATCCCCCGTGATGATCCGGACTCTTATAAACTTTTGACCAACGCCCAAACCACCGCCGTATTTCAGCTGGAATCACGCGGCATGAAGGAGCTGATTAAAAAGCTGAAACCCGACTGCTTTGACGATATTATCGCGCTGGTGGCACTATTTCGTCCGGGGCCACTGGAATCGGGCATGGTGGATGATTACATTAATGTTAAACATGGAGCCAAGGCCGAATATGCCCACCCCTTGCTGGTGCCTATTTTAAAGCCGACCAACGGCGTTATTTTGTATCAGGAACAAGTCATGCAAATCGCCCGTGAATTGGCACTTTATACGCTGGGCGGCGCGGATATGTTGCGTCGCGCCATGGGTAAAAAGAAAGCCGAAGAAATGGCGAAAGAGCGGGAAAAGTTTACCACCGGCGCAGTGTCAAATCAGGTCGATGAACCGATAGCCACGTATGTTTTCGATTTAATGGAAAAATTTGCCGGCTATGGTTTTAACAAATCCCATTCGGCCGCTTATGCACTGGTCGCTTATCAAACGGCCTGGTTAAAAGCCCATTTTCCTGCCGAATTTATGGCGGCCGTATTGTCAGCCGATATGGATAATACCGACAAGGTTGTAGTATTGATAGAAGAATGTAGGCAAATGAAGCTAACCATTCTTCCGCCCACCCTTAACGTATCCAACTATCGCTTTGCCGTTAATGACCATAATCATATTGTTTATGGCTTGGGCGCAATCAAAGGTGTGGGGCAAGCCGCGATTGAAGACATGCTTAAAGAACGGGAGAACAACGGCCCGTTTTCAGGTTTATATGATTTATGCAAACGGGTCGATTTACGAAAATTTAATCGACGGGTCTTGGACGCACTAATCCGCGCCGGTGCTTTTGATGAGTTTGATGACAATAGAGCCGCTCATTTGGCCGAATTACCCACCGCGTTAAGAGCGGCCGAGCAGCATGGAAAAATGGCACAAACCGGCCAAAATGACCTGTTCTCGCTACCAGGATCCGATTCGGAAACGGAAAATAACGATAACAATGCGGCCGATAATACCGATGCCTATTCTACCGTGGTGGAGCCTTGGTCGGACAATGAGCGACTAGCCGCAGAAAAGCAAACCTTGGGCCTGTTTTTAACAGGGCATCCCATAGACCAATATGAACCCGAATTAAAAAACTTTACCCACGGAAAAATAGGCACGTTACAGGTATCTCGCGGCAGCGTGGAAGCACGGATTGCAGGCTTGGTGGTCGAGGTACGCACCCGTCAAACCAAACAGGGCAAAACCATGGGCTTTGCCATCCTGGATGACAAAACCGGCCGACTTGAATGTGCTGTTTTTGGTGACGTTTATGATAAATATAAAGGGTTATTTACGCGCGATAATCTTTTGATCGCGGAAGGTGCTTTGGGTGTTGATAATTTTTCGGGTGGACTACGTTTAACGGTAGAAAAATTATACGATATGGATCAGGCAAGAGAGAGTTTCTCAAGAGGTCTTAAACTAACCTGGAATACAACAGAAGACACGCAGGAACCGACTCCTTATATTGAAAAATTAAGTGCCGTACTTGCCCCGTTTAAAGGCGGTAGCTGCCCGGTCAGCATCCACTATACCTCACAGCATGCACAAGCCGCTGTTCAACTCGGTGATGAATGGCGAATACATCCAACGGATGAACTGATTTCGCGCTTAAAATCCTTGTTTGGGGCAACGGCAGTAGAAATTAGATATCGGTAAAGTTAGCTACCCAGTGTGATGTAATTAAAGCAGTTGATTGATTAAAGTGTCGACAAGACATTCCACGGTGATTTGCCGATTAAAGATGTTATTGGTTATAGGTAAGGATTAATTAAGGAGACTTGCGTAGGTTCAAATAGTGGCAAAATGCGCTGTTCATATCTGAGTAAAATAGTATCCAACCAACGCTCCAGGTCTTCGGAGAAAGTTGGATTGATTCGTCTTTGCAGGGCAATGCCACGCTCAACTTCACCTAATGTAACAACACTCAGAAAAATATCTGTCGAATTAATACTACGCAGCCATTTTTCTAAATTTGGATCTCGCTGTTTGCGACGAATAGCCGATAAAATATCGGTATCTAAAAGGAAAGACATTATTCAAAATCTCTTGGCTGAACACTCATACGTTCAAACTCGCCGTCATCACGAGGCATACTGAGTAGATGGTCAATAAATGAAGGTGCTTGGGCGGCTTCTAGCTGTTGTAATTTCTCAAAAGCCTCAATTGATAAAGTTACCGCCGCTGGCACGCCTCTACGTGTAACTATCTGTGCCTTACCTGCTTTAGCTGCGGCAACCACAGCCCCTAATTTGTTTTTAGCATCCTGTATTGACCATTTTTCTGTTTGCATAAATACCTCTTTTTATCAGTCAGTTACTATTGCAGTAATACAAGGTCGGGTTAGGCGCTAGCCGTAACCCGACACAGACACTTCGATTTGTCGGGTTACGCTGTCGCTAACCCGACCTACGCGACTGCGACCCGTTCAGCTATAACCTGTTTTTTAAAGTTTGGTGATTTATGAGAAAAAGGTCTTGATGACAATGGACATAACGCCGGCAATGATTATACCCATCATCCATTTTAGCAAGGTAAGCTCCCCAGAAATTCGGGTGTCCATGCGGTCAATTTTAGCATCAAGCCCGTCCAGCCGACGATCTAGCTTAATCAGGTCATTTTTAGTGGCAAGTTGTGAATCCAAGGCCTCGGCTAACACACCCTGCAAGGCCTCAGATTCGGCCTTAGCCTGTGCATCTGAAATACCGGCAGCTTAAGCTTTTCTACAAATTTTAAAGTATCAAAAGTAACGGTAGACATGTGGTTAAGCACCAGATAAATAATTTTATAATGGTCAATGTAGCCGTAATGGCTGTGCATTGTCAACACGTGGCAATGAGAAAACCTTTATTCAAGCCGTATCACAGCCCATAGGCCGTCAGATTACCCAAGCGCAAGCCGCCAAGGACAGATGTCTGGGGTCAACTATCTTGTCCGGTTCGCGTCAATTACCCTGGCCGGTTTTGGTTGAAAACAGGTTACTTTTTTAAGCTCTGTTTTTTCGATAACTGTCTCCTTCGATTTCAATAATATTTGCATGATATAAAAAAATCTTCCCTTATCCGTGTCAATCAGTAAAAGAGTACATCAAAGTGGACGCAGGTATCGATTAAATCAATTTTCGATGATGTGTTGTGAGTATCAGCGGCTTGATTTGAGATGACGGTAATTTGTTCCAACACTATTATTCGCGCAGAAACCAATAGCGATAAATGCTTATTATTTCCGACTCTGCTTGATACCAATCCTCTTCTTCATGGCCTGGTTCAAAGCCTCTTTTTTCGGCTCGGTAATAAGCATTTACGGAAATCATTTTAAAAAGCTCATCTTTTAAGTCTGTATTACCGTTGCAATAAGGCAATGATTTATATACCATATTTAAGCTTCATTTTATAAGAAACATTAATGATTAATTTATATTTTTTTTACGGCTAGACTACACTTTTGGCTATCAACTTAAGCGACACCCCGTGAATAAACTCTATTATTCGGTGTCCAAGCTCTGCTTGTGAGCAAACAAAATCTAATGCCACTTTGGCCCACCTAAGTGGGTTGCCGCAGGTCTTTTGGATTATTTATGATCTATACTTCTAAGCTCGTATAGCCGAGGACATACCGGCCCAGACCGGATCAGGTTTCCAGGTAGTACACCAGTCAGGTAGCTCATTGGCCGGCATGGGTAGGGCAATACCATAGCCTTGCGCCAGGTCGCAGCCAAGCTGCATGAGCAGGGTGCCATGTTCGATGGTTTCAACGCCGACTGCAATAACCTTAAGATCAAAGGCCGGTGCCAGGCCAACCAAACCTTTTACAATGGCCTGGTCATTGGAATCAGTGATGATATCACGCACAAAGCTTTGATCTATCTTGAGCGTGGTCACCGGCAGGCGCTTTAGATAAGTCAGTGAAGAATAACCGGTACCAAAGTTATCCAGGGAAAAATTGAAACCCATTTCCCGACTAATTTCAAGCACTTTGGATACCTTGGTCAAGTCCTCCATCGCGCTGGCTTCCAGCACTTCCAGTTCTAAAGATCCCGGATTAACCGTCGGATGAGCAGCAAGCAAAGTACGCAAACTATCTATAAATCCTGTGTGCTGTAACTGACGGGCATTGATATTAATACTCACAGGTATACTGAGTCCGGCGGCAGTCCAGCGCTCCATCTGTGCCAGAACCGTATCGATAACCCACTCGCCAAGTTCTATCGACAAGGGATTATCTTCAATCGTTGGCATAAAAATATTCGCCGGCAGCAGGCCTTGGGTTGGGTGTTGCCAGCGAATTAAGGCCTCAGCACCGATAATTGCCGCTGTCTGCATATTAACTTTAGGTTGATAATACAACACAAATTCATGAGCGGCCAGTGCCTGGCGTATACGTTCCAGACCTTCATGATAACCCCTGATATGACTATCGTGAATAACATCAAAAAAATGGTAACTATTCTTGCCTGCCAACTTGGCCTGATACATCGCAAGATCAGCTTGGTGTAGCAGTTCATCGTTACTGATAGTGTCTGTCGACGAATAAAAAGTGACCCCCAAACTGGCTGAAACCTGGAGATTTCTCTGGCTAAAATATACCGGTTTGGAGACGCCCATCAGTATGCGGTTGAGTATCGGTATGCTGGCTTCAATATTACCAATGTCGAGCAATAGGGCGATAAACTCATCGCCGCCGACTCGAGCCAGGGTATCGCCATCTCGCAGTGCCTGTTTCATGCGCTGCGCTACCGATATCAATACTTGATCACCCGCTTCATGTCCATAATTATCATTAACCGACTTAAAGCCATCCAGGTCAATATAGACGACCGCTAACTGTTCGCCTCGTCTTCGGGTTTGCGCTATGGCTTGGTTCAAACGATCTGCCAAGAATAAGCGATTGGGCAGACTGGTCAGTGCATCGTAATGGGCGATATGCTCCAGCTCATGTTCATGCTCCTTAATCATGGTGATATCAGATAACAACGATACGTATTTTCGGGGGGATTTTTGATTATCATCGGTAACGGTATTAATACTTTGCATCACGGCATAGACTTCACCGTTTTTGCGCCGGTTCCACACTTCGCCATACCAATGGCCTTTTGTATTAAGGGTGTACCACAGAGTCTCATAGAAATTATTATCCTGAAGGCCGGCGTTTAACAGGCGCATATTTTCACCTAAAATATCGTCATGCTCATAACCGGTAATACGGCTAAAGGCATTATTAACATCCAGAATAGTACCGTCAGAAGAGAGAATCATAATGCCTTCAAGTGTACTGGTAAAAACACTGGCGGCCAGTTGAAGCCTTTCCTCCAGTGCTTTTTTTTCGGTGACATCCCTGTCTATTTCAAGCAAGCCAATAATTTTATCGTCAATTGATCGTAATGGCACTTTAACGGAATCAAAAATATGTGATGTTCCATCAATATTATAAATGTTATTCGTGTTATGCATGGTTTTACCGGACAGCACGGACAGATCGCTACGCTGATCATCTAACTTAAAGTGAGCTACGCCATTTTCACGATCCGTTTTACCATACAGATCAGTCTGTTTTTTACCAATGGCCTGTGCAAAAGTCTCATTGCAAAGAATGGTATTTAAATTAATATCTTTGGCTACAATATAATCGGTCGACGAATTAATTATATTTTCCAGCAGCATAGATTTCTCCTGAAATCTTTTTTCGGCCGCCAACCTGCGCATTTCGCTGCGATAACCTTCAAGTACCTGAGCGCAAGCAGCAATGACCGGCTGTAATGTTTCGACCAGCTCTTCATCGTAACCGCTTGGGCGATTAGCCAATCCCAGGCAGCCAATAATTTCTTCTTCACAACGAATGGGTAAACCAAGAAAACAATCCAGAGAGGGATGACCGGGGGGCATCCGTCCACAACGACGACTGTCATGGGGCGGGTCATTAGCGATAACCGGGGCATTGGTAATAATACTCGCAAAATAGAGGGCATCGGTCGCATAAAAATTTATTCCGCTTGCGTAGTTATCCGCCCAAAAACGCCGACTGGCATCATCCCAGGCAATATTGGTTATCGCCAATGCTTGGAGGTATTGGGCACCGGTTTCATCGTATTTTAATTCATTGATGAAACCAAACCGGCTATCCGTCAACTCAAGAATATCCGTTAACAATTTGTTGAATACCTCATCAGCAGGTTTCGACTTGATATAAAGCGATTGCAACCGATTAACGCAGGACATTATTTTCATAACAGGCTTCGCTGGATAAATTTTTAAAAAAATTAGCTTTATACTTCCCTCGTGACCAATCTACGCTTCTTTTTGAAAGCCTGTCAATAAAATTATTAAGCCGTTAACGGGGTATAATATCCAAAATTACATAAATTATATCAAGCACATACATTTTTCATTTTTATAATATTTTCTTGAAGATTCCGGTTTTTATCGGGGTTTAAAACTTAACGATGCGAAAAGTAATGCTGACTTATAGGTTCATTTATTTTTAAACTTTAAAATCGATGAGTGGATGCGTTATGAATGCCATCAATGACATTCGATAAAATCCAATGGAACCGGAAATTATAAAACCAATACTTAATCTGTCAGAATCTGAAGCGTGACGGGGTTTGCAACCCCGTTACTCACGTTTTAAACGTTATTTAACCCTTCAAACGTTTAAGTTGAGGTTGCAGACCCCGAGCGGCATCGTACTATTTGCATGATATAAAAAACTCTTCCCTTCTCCGAGTCAATCAGTCAAATCCGTGTTCTATTTTTTAATGGTTGAGTAGTTACAAATCAATACTTAAACCACCAGAATCTTGCGAAACGTTAAGTTGATTCGTGGTGTTTTAAGTTTTTTGGTTTTGGGTATCGAATGCATCCAGTGATGCTGAAGGCTTCCCGCCATGATTAACAAATCGCCATGACCGAGAGCAATATCCACGGTTTTTTTACTTTTTTTATGGTGCAGTTTAAACAAGCGTTCGTCGCCCAGACTTAACGAGGCAATGAGCGGATTGTGTCCCAGCTCTTTTTCATCATCGGCATGACACCCCATTGAGTCTTGACCGTTACGATATAAATTAGCCAATACGCTGTTAAAGGTGCATTGGCATTGCTGCCCTACTGTTTCCCTGATTGGCTTGAGTGCTGCATTCCAGGGTTTGGGTTGATGCTTAACGCCTGAATACTGATAATAAGCATCGGGATCACCATACCAGCACATCAAGCGGGGAACTTTAACCCATTTTCCGAAAATAAAAATAGTTTCTTCCTGCCAGTCCAAGCCTATTTCAAGTGCTGAAAATAGCAGATCAGACTCCGGCAACCGGTAAAACTGTTTAATCAGGTAAAGCTCTCCATCAAAAGGGGCAAGGTTTTCCCCACACTGCTTAAGTGTGCTTTGCCTGCCTTGGGTGACAAAAGAACCAATGCTCATACCGGATTTTTTATAGAATCGAAAATTAATCGGCGCCTCAAGATAAAAGCTTCTTCTCGGCGTAGGCGGATTTTGGCTAATAATAGCAACAACTTGATCAGCGTCACTTGATTTTTTAAATTTCCGCTATTTTGAAAGTCGAGTTTACTATGCTGATAAAATATTTACTTGATAATACCCCGTTCATTCCAAGCAATTCCCGTTAATCAATAGACTCTGCAAAATATCTATATCACTCTCGTAGCCACAAGATGTAGTATATGTAAACGAGTGAAAAATCACTATCCAGTGAGAGACATTTCGCGAAATCAGATTATCCTTGGGTAACAGATGATCAGCCACAACATCCAATGATTGCGAGAGCAGGGTGGATATCGCCTAAATCGTTTAGTTACAAAGCTGTAGAAGCGTGTCGCAAAAAAAAAACCAACCTTTTACAAAAGAATTATCATGGCAAATAACGCCAACCTATTTGACTATTTTTTGCCCTTATTAAATTTCTCTAGTATTTATTCAATGAGAGACAATTATGCGATATGAATCAAATGATGCCCATTACAACGAACTTTTCTCGCGTAATATTGGGATAATAACCGAAGAAGACCAACAACGATTGCGTAACAGCTGTATCGGCATTGCCGGCGTTGGCGGTGTCGGCGGTATCCAGTTGGTCACCTTGGCACGCGCCGGTGTCGGTGCTTTTCATATTGCTGACCCCAGTTGCTTTGGTGCTTCTGACCGCAATCGGCAGTATGGTGCGTTGGAGTCTACACTTGGCAAAAACAAAGCCGATGTCATGTCAGCATTGGTACGTGATATAAACCCGGATTGCCGGATAACTACATTTAACACAGGCATTAATGCCGAGAATATCACGACCTTCATTGAAGGCTGCGATGTGATAGTGGATGCTATCGAATTTTTTACTATAGAAGAAAAAATTCGTCTCTATGCTACCGCACGGAAACTTAATAAGTACGTATTCACTTCGCCAATAATTGGTATGGGTGCTTCACTGTTGGTCTTTGCACCTGATGGCATGACCTTTGAAGAGTACATGGAATATAACCCCAAAACGAATCAGTTTAATGCCGCAAAATTCTGCCCAATCTTTCCTGAATACGTTGATCCGAGTGTCTACCAACAGGCAGTAAAAGGTCTGCGACCTATCCCGTCCAACCCTGTTGCCGCCATGCTTTCCGGGTCGTTAACTGCCACAGAGTTACTACTCTTCATGACGGGAAAACGGCTGCCTGTAGTGGCTCCCCAATTGATTCAGGCCGATATGTACCGTCGTAGTTTTGACATTATCAATGATCAATGGTCAGACTTCTGGAGTGAGTTCTCACAAGAGGCCTACGACTATATTGCCCTTTTACCTGACAACAATCGTATGCTTGATCGTGTAGCGGAGTTATCCCTGCCAGGCATAAAGGTACTGGACGCCGGGTGTGGTACGGGTAACCTTACCCTCAGACTGGCGAATCAACAACGACAAGTTACCGCAATTGACTTTAGCGAAGGCATGGTGAAAACCGCGAGCGCCAAAACCCGGCAATTCGATAACGTAACAATTGTAGTAGGAAACGTTACCCATCTCGACTTCCCAGATGAGAGTTTTGATGTCGTCACCAGCGTTAACGTATTATTTAATATTGAACACCCGGAAATGGCGATCCGCGAGATGTGCCGGGTTCTAAAACCAAATGGCAAACTTGTTATATCCAGCCCTTTGAAAGATCGTGTATTATCCGCAGAACATCGCCAACGTGTGCTCGACGATTGTATTGCCCACAATTTCGACCAAGATAAAATGAATAAAGTATTGAAATTCCAACTTCGCTTGCTTACCGGAGGCGGCTATAAATATCTCCCGACAGAAGACGAGATTCAGGAATTGCTGCTTGCCAATGGCTTTAAGATATTGGTCATGGAAGAGGCGTATTATAAGATGAACTTCTTGATTCAAGCGGAAAAATGCCAAGTCACTTCGATACAGGCAATAAAAAAATTATCCTGAAACAAACAATGTACTATCCTGTTGATACCGGTTTATTCTGGTTGTTGTAAATTGAATAATTTCAAATTGCATAA
>Ga0007798_10000662_pt1 | contig 12387 bp, 13 predicted proteins | sample CryBogmetaGMA17M_FD_60370 | JGI IMG/M metagenome (GOLD analysis project Ga0007798, IMG submission 60370) | Freshwater microbial communities from Crystal Bog, Wisconsin, USA - MA17M | ecosystem: Environmental > Aquatic > Freshwater > Lake | place: Crystal Bog, Wisconsin, USA | collected 2009-07-06
CTTATGTTGTAGGTGTTCTGTGAGGATTGTTCGGCGGCAGCCTTCTGCGCTGCCGAAGTTCCACCAAGGGAACCACCTATCGAGGCACCCAATTGAGCACCAAGAAGTGCTCCAAACACGGTTCCGCCTGGAATGAATGATCCGACAATCCCTCCCAGTAAGCCTCCAGCAAGTGCACCCAGTGACGCATCAGCGATTGCTTCAGACATTACCGGATCCTCGCATAGAGCGATTTGTCGATGCTGTTTGGCCCGAATTTGATCAGGACTGACTCAAACTTGAATCCAAGGAACAGGAGTGTACGCTCGCCTTCAATCCAACCTGTCCTTGTTACAGCCTGGATTCGTGAGTAGTTTTCCATCCATCTGTCAAAGCACACACGAACAGACTTCATCAGCGATGGAGAGACTTTGTCCGCCGATATTGACATCCATGCCTCCCCTGAACCGGGCCAGAATCTGTGTATCCCACCACATGCACCGACCTTTCCATCGACCATGACCGTCGCTGATTCTCCCAACTGCTTGTGGGCCAGACCCTGAATGAACGAACCGACTCCAAGAAGTCCCTCGATGTCGACAATGCCAGTCAGGTGCATTGGCTCAAACTCCACGACCTCATTCATATCCCATCACCTCTGGGATTATCGCAGCAATCGATAGCGGAAATGGCTTTGACGACTGGATCGTCACGCATGATCCAAAGGAGAACCCGCTTGGCATCGGACTTCGTTCCATTCCCGTGAACAGCACCGGATTGGTTGTCTGGCCAACTGTCTTGTCAGTGATCTCCACCAATCCCTGGACGCCGGAAAGTTCTGAATACAGGGAGTTTATGTATTGGATCGCCACCCTGGGGATGGTCAATTCCCTTCCTATCCCTGAATCCTGCTGGACTCCCACCTCTATGGGCATTGAAGTCATCTTTGATGTGTAGGCCAATCCGACAACTGCCGTGTTGTAGGAAGCTGGATATGCTCCTCCGGTTGGCAATGTCAGGACTCCGCCGCCGGGAACAACCGCTGTCCCGAGATACATGCCATCACCAATCATCTGCACTGTCTTTCCGACAAGGTTTGTCCCAAGGGCGATTGTAGTGAATGGGGTGACATTGTATTTGACAACCGATGAATCGGTGTAGACCGCTGGATAAACCCCGCCAGCCCCGGACTGGGAAATCCAGTCTTGTGTCGCCAGCTTCTCAAGGATGTAGTGGCCATTCCGAAGCACGACTATGTAGAGGATGTCCTCAGTCAAATCCTGACCTGATATTATGCTGACGATTGATCCATCAGTCTCAAAGTTCCACCATGCCCTGACGTCATATTTGTCGTCATAGTCGCATCCAACCAATGTGCCATCCGTCTGGAGGAACCACAGACGCATTGTCGGCGATGTGGAAAAGGAGATCTGGTTGATCGGGCTTCCAAAGAACAGGTGCTCCGAGAATATTGACAACGTGTCTGGTGGCAAAAGCTGTATGTTAATCCCTTGCCAATTGAGAAGCATCACACGCCGTCCCGCTCGGTCGATGAACAACACACCCCCAGTCATGAAATACGCCTGGATGTCAGCGCAACCAGTCCTTGATATGTTCCTGAACGCGAACGTGTTCGCTGTGGATTCACCGGATATCAAGACCTGGCTTGACAGCGTCCCTATTATTATGTCAACGGCGGACACTATCCACTGGATGGAATCGTTCTGGTCAGAGAATATCTGCCCGGTGAATCCATCGGCGTCACCGACGACTTGCTGGTATTGCTGCACGCTTGAGTAGGCTGGCGTGTTCCCGGCGGAAGCCGTCACAACTGCCCCGGATGAATCCAATGGCTGTCCTGACGAGTTCTTTGACATGACCTGGATGGAGTAGATCACCTGCTCGAAGAACGCCATGAGGACGGAACCATAAGTGTCGAATATCCCAATGGCTGATGCCCATACCTGTGATGGGTTGTTGACCGTTCCACCAAAGACCACGCGCTGGTTCGCGCAAGTCACCGCGTTTGGATAGTTGCCTGTTGTCTGGAATGGAAGTGATGAATCCTGCGAAATGGCTATTCCAGCCGTGATCGTTCCACTGGCGTTGGCGTTCGTGTCCATCACGATGGTCGTCGAAGTCACCGAGGCCACCTTGGAGTTCGGAGCTATCCCCTGGGGAGTGGTGCCAAACGGAAGTATGAATCCCGAAACAGGTGTGCCAGAATGGGAAATCACCAGGTTGAGGTATGCCCCAGTCGTCCCTCCATAGGTTCCACTCATGGTCAGAGTCGAAGGGGTCACTGATATTATCGTCACTGCAGCGCCGATTCCGGTTCCCGCTATTGGCATTCCAACGGCTGAGAATGCCTGCAATGTGGGATCAAGCGTTGGCAATGTTATTACCGCGCTTCCATTTGTCAATGTTCCGCCCAGTACAATGGAAAGAAGCCCGTTCTGTGTCGGATCTGGAGTCACCGCGGTTATTGACTTGTTTCCTGAAGCGAGCGTTCCAGTGAAGTAGTTGGCGGCGCTTCCAGTGATTGGCATTGGATTCATGTAGACAAAGGTGTCAAGTGCCGTGTATCTCAGGATTGCCGGTGGATAGTTCATGGATGCGATGAAGAGGTTTGGATAGGCCCATCCAGTCTGGAGATCTACAAGGTCGGCGGTAACATAGGGGGTGGTGACAGTCTGGACAACCGATGGAGTCGTCCCCATGTTTCCCCATATCCTGAGCCTGAGATTGGTGAACTCAAGCAAATACCAGAGGTTTTTGTTGACGATCATCCGGTATATCTGAGCTGTTCCGTCAAGGTAGGTATTTCCCAATGCTACCGTTCCGCAACGTTTCCTGAACCCTCCCTGGACCAACGGGACCATGTTCTTCATTACCTGCGCTCCCTTGTGGTAAACATTGGTCTCAGGCCGACCGAGCATCGTCGGAGTGAGCTCCCCATAGGTGAAGTCAGACAGCAGGGGAGTCAGGTGACCAAGGGCATTGGGCATTATGGAAGCTCCCGATCAGTCCAGAATGGGTCTCCGTCCGGCTCCATGTCCATCTCGGCCAGGTTGTAGACCTGCGCCCTTGAGACAAGCGCCTGGTATTCCCCTAGCAACTGTGCCGTCATCTTGTCCCCACCTGTCACATAAAGGGCGATCTTCGCGGCGATCCTCATCACAAGCGCGTCAGCGAACAGGGAATCGAACAATGTCGTGTCGGTGATCTGCGCTATGTAGGCGGCATAGACATTCCCCGATCCTGGATCCAGGTCAGTGTAGATGTAGTTGCCCTCGCGCCTTGATGGGAACGAGTTCTGGTGGACGACCTTGAATGGCCACAGGTAGACGAAGTTCGGCAGTATGACGAATAGGTCAGTGTCCCTCACTGAATCAGCCGGTTCGTTGTACATGTACCATGTCCCGACCGAATTCAATGGCTGGAGCACGACACCTATCCCGGATCCGGCTCCTGTCGTTGTGTTGCTCAATGTGAGCGTGACCGTTGATCCTGTCGAAGTCACCTTCGATATGAAGGTTGTCGCGGGAATGCCGGCTGGGAATGTCGGTGTGACGTTGCCATTGTTCAGTGCGGTCGTCACAAGCCAGCCATTGAGGACAGGGCACAGGCTCAGTGAGACACCCGTCCCCGCTATGGTTGTCGGCTTTGAGAGCCTTATCGATCCCGCGACATAATCCACACCCTGAACGACAGTGCCGGATGGGATGCCAGTACCGGATATGTTCTGTCCAATCCATGATGGATTTGGAGTGATTGAGCAACTGAGGACGGTTCGTGTCTGGATGTCGGAAAGGGTGACAAGAGAAAGGTTCCCCGTGAAGTTTATGACCGTTATTCCCGTCACGGCCATCGTGGTGGCGCTTCCGGACCAAGTTCCGACACCCATCTGGTAGGACGAGTTCAGGAGTGACCGCTTGACGGCGAATTTCCAGACATGCGCCCGGAGCTCCTCGTCCCGTGTCCTCGCGTATTCGAATCCGGCTATCACACCATATTTCGAGGTGTCAGTCCCATCAACCGCCGTCACCGGCTTTGACTCGCCAATCCTCATCAACGCCGCATTGAATATCTGGATGTCGGTTAGCGTGTTCATCCATCACCACAGCGTTTTCATGCCGTCGTCAAGGACCTCCATCCACCCGATGTCAACAAACAGGTTCCCAACACCCGCCGCGCCCATCGTGACTCCTGGCTGGATGATTATTCCTTCCCCCGATTTCAGGATGATCGGGACATGATGCTCATTGAACTCAAGCATCAGCGGTTGTGCCCTGATGACCCCGGCAGCCGCAGCGGCAGCGGCTCCAGCGAAACAGGCGAACGGGAACGTGTCCGGAGTCCTTGTCCCATTGGTAAGCGCAGAGGTCGATGATATCCTGATGTCTCCGGAGTATGTCTGGATGTCCGAGTTTGGATACTCCGTTTTCTTCATCTGCATCGCCGATGGTGGAAGCGAGGCGGTTCCACCTGAGTCGGCTGCGGAGAAGGCACGGGCGATGAACGCATCGAACTCGACGGTCTGCGCCCCGGTGAACCCGGTTGTCAGGATGAAGTCCAGCTTCAGGTATTTCAACTCAAACCGCTTCTTTATCCCTGACGCTGGAGCTGACACAAACCTGAGCGCGAACACATCCGCTCCTGCCGCGATCACGGTCATGGCCCCAGACTTCAAGGCCATCTCATAATATCCGCCACCTGGTGGGTTGAATGGCTGGTTGACGCCAGGGATGTTGTTGCCCATCTTTTTTCTCCTTGAAGCTGGGCCGGGGTTTCCCCCGGCCCCATTATCTCTAGTATGTGGTCAGTTCGGCGATGACCTTCCCTGCCGTGAACACGCCAAGTGAAGCCGCCGTGCTCATCTTGAACCGCCCATTCAAGTAGCGGTTCATCTGGCTTTCGGGTATCGGAACCTTTATCAGCACCGGAGTGGTAACTCCACCGGCGGATATGGCACCCGCCGACAGCTTGCTTGCTATGAAGAGCTGTGACTGGAGAACCACGAGGTTGGTCAGCTTCGTCCCCGCAGCCGTGGCGCAGGTCGTGAGCTGGATGGACATCCCGACGCCGACAGATGCCGCGGCGAATGCCGTGGTGGCTGTGACGAGGAAAAAGAATTTCTTGGGGGCCTGCCCGATGGTGGGCTTGATTGTGACCAGGTTGGCGGACTGGTATGGCGACTGGCCATATTCCGAGGTCACCTGTAGTCCAAGGTCAAACGGGGCATTGGCCCAGAGTGACGCCGTTGAGAGTATGGGCTGAGCCCCAGGAACAGCGCCAGCCGCCGTCAGGCCGGAAAGCGTCAAGTAATAGTCTCGCATGGGCATATTTTCCTCCTTCCTTTAGCTGACTTGCGCTTCGTTCGTGGCGATGCGTTCGACCATCCTGATCGGAACTCCCTGGAACAGCTGCTGGTTATGTCCCCAGACCTCTTCCTTGGTGTAGAACTTGTTGGTTCCAAGGAGGGCGTCCACCTGCATCGCAGTATGGACGAACCGTGGGACGTACATGACCGCGCCGTCGAGGCCATCTGGCAACTGCCCGAGTGACTGCAGTTGCAGGGTGGGAGTCCAGACCTGCGTGGTCTTGTAGATGTTCGCAAGGCGCTGGACCTTGCGGGGATCGGCGACGCAGAGGCCGAACTGGATGAGGAAGTGGACCACATAAGCCTGGTATGGCTTCTGGCTGGAGTCGTACACGAGCTGTTCTCCCATGTCCGTCACCTTCACGAAGTCCTGTCCTGCATGTGGATAGACGAAGAACACCGAATTCGGTCCCCAGACTATCGTCCAGACGGAAGATAGCGCGTTTGAAGTCGATCCGGTCGCCGACGTGACGTTGTACCAGGGATTGGTTGCGATGGTGTTGTACCGAGCAGCGAGCCCAGTGATCCGGTCTGCGGATGCTCCACCGATGACCGTCGAAGGACCAACGCCAACCGCCGTGTTTGCGACATAGTTCCCATAGAGGATACGGTCGTGGATCGTTTTTGTGAGGCCCCTGACGAAGACATCGACCTGTTGCTTGACGTACTGCTGGGGATTGCGCCTTTTTGAAAGGATCCTCATGTCTATCCGAAGATAGTCCTCAAGCCCCTGGATTAGTTCCGTGACGGGAGTCTGTGTCGCCACATCCCAGCCAACGCCCACGTTGATTATTGAATCAACGCCGACTGGCTCTGACAGGGCCTGCATGAAGTGATGCGACTGGAAGTCATCGGCTTCCATCCAATAGCCTTCCTCGAGGAAGGGGGTCTGTTGTGACAGCGTGTCGATGAGCGCGAGGTCATTGCCTTGAGCACCGATGCTCTTGGCAACCTCGATCATTGTATATTCAGTAGTGAAACCACCAGCAGCCATGATCTACGCCTTCAAGCGGTGGAGGATCAAGTTCGTCCAGGGACTCCATTCAGGCTGAAACTGAATCCACCCTTGCTGTCCGTTCCTGAACCCTGTCCTGATGGCACGATTGTCCTCGGTGGCCCGATCTTGTCGTAGATGTTCTTGAACATCCGCAGGAAGTCCGGGTCGTTGTCCAGGCCATAAGCCTGTATTTTCTTGAAAAGCGTTCCATTGGCTCCTTCAGGCATGAACTGGATGTAGGCTTGTCGTATCCCTTCCCACTTGTCCGGAAACGACTCCTTCCATTCCTGCTTGAGCGCAGTCAACGCGGCTTCGGAAGCGGCCTTCCGGGCGGAAATCGCCCTCTGGACATTCTCAACCTGGACCTTGTTGTACTCATCGAAGAAACCCTTGGCCTGTTCCTGGGTCAGTCCCATGCTGTGGGCGACCCCCCTGAACCACTTCTCCGTGGACTCGTCGTACCGCATCCCACTTGGTATCTGAGGTTTTTCAAGGGCATAACCCTCGGCGGATTCCGGTCGGCCAAGTCCATTGTAGAACTGGTCCCATGCGTCCTTTGGGGCGTCCGGTGCTGGCCTTTTCAGGGCGCCAACCGATGAAGCCTTCAGCGAGTCATAGGATGCGTAGAGTTCCGAGAGCCCCTTCGGCAACTCACTGAGTGCCTTCGGGTCCTTGGCCACGCGCTCCGTTATGACCGCCATCTGCTCCTTGGTCAGCTGCCCGGTCCAACCGGGAAGCCTCTGAGTGTCCGTACCCGATCCCGCTTCTTGCGCCTTTTCAGCACCGCCAACGGCGGGAGCAGGATCTACAACAACGGGAGCCTCTTGCACGATGCCCCCGGAGCTTTCAAGCATTTCGTTCTCCTAGAGTCGCTTCACGTCGCGCAGGCCAGGCTCCGGGTTGTCCCGTGGGCTTGGCAACGGAATTCCAAGCAGATTCCGCGTGACCAGTCGCATGTTCGACTCTTCATACAATCCCGCCTTCGCAACCAGACGGATGCCGAAGTTGTGCAGAAAACGATCCTCTTCGGTGTCTATTGTCTCGTATAGCCGCAGATCTGTCAACATATCCTCAAAAACGTCAATCCCGTCCTGGGAACCGGAGAAAAGAGTGTGGTATTTTTCTGCCAAGCTCCGTGCGTGAGATTTCATATCCATCGACTCCCACCCAAAACTGGTTCATTGGAACCTTGTCATTGGACTCAACTGCGATCTCCCATCCATTGGGAACCCTCTTCCCCTTTCCATCGACCTCATACAGTCGGTTTATGACCATCTGGCGCGCATTCCTCTGCGCGTTCGCATTGTTGAAACTGGACCGAAGCCTCATCTCAGACTCAAGTCCTGCCTTGGTTATCGGATTGATCTGCACACAGACAGGCATTCCACGTTCCTTCATGCAACGGTCGACCTCAGTGATCATGCGGTGCAGGAAACTCACTGTTGCGCCTCCAGCACCTTCTGTGATGGTGAACCATCCTCTGGAGCGACCGATCCCTTGTGGAGCGTGTCAGCAGCCTTGTTCATCGCTTCCTGCCTCTGCTGCGCCTCCATCTGCTTCTGCCTCTGCTGGCGTATCTGCATCACCTGCCGCTCGTCCCTTGTCACCTTCGCGGGAGCACCTCCCGAGGTCATTATGTAGTCGTACACCGCGTCAGGATCAAGACGATCCAGCATCATCGAGAGTTGTGGAGCCTCCTTCGCCAAAGCCAGTACCTGCGGGATGGTCGAGTTGAATCCCTGCATCTGGAGGTGCCTCTTCGCCAGCATCGCCACTGGCCCTGAAAAGTTTATGTCCACTGGAGTCTGGCTGAATTCCAGGAGTTCGTCCGGAGGAGGAGGTATTCTTCCAGCCCTGGACAGGACCTTGAATGTCTTCCGTATGAGTGGCATCAGGTTCTCGTTCTGGTCACGGGTGACTATTGGCTGAAGCAATGTCGCCTGTTCCCCCTGCATGGCCTGGGCCTGTGTCGCCGTTATCCGTGAGTCCATCTGCGACATCATCGAGAATATCTTCGCCTTGAACATCTCTCCAAGCGCCGTCCTTGTGTCTCCGACAGCCTGTATCCCCGCCTGGAGCGACGAGGGGAACTGCAATGGCTCGATCTTGTCCTGGGGATTGTCCAGGATGGTGATTCCATTCGGCACGATCTTGAGCTTTCCCTTCATCGTCCCCGTCACTATCATCGGAGGTTCAACGAGCAACTGGGCCGCACGCAGGACAGAGCGTGACATCTGGTTCACCATCATCACCGCGAATATGGCGTCTATGGCGGCTGACCGTGGATATGCCTCTGAGGTGAGCCTCCAGCGTGCCGTTGTGGGGACATCGTCAGTATCCATCCCCGATTCCTCAAGGATGACCTTCTCTGAATCCAGGGAATAGACCGATGCGTAGGGCTTGTTCGCCGCATCTATCTTTGTGATGTCCCGTTCCTCCCTCGGGAATATGGCGTGGATGCAGGTGTATTCCTTGTAGGGGTCCTTCTCCATCCTGTTGCGGAACGTCTCTCGGAGCGGTGCGTCTGGCCAGAGGTCCATGATCTGCCGTCCCGATATCAGGAACTTCCTGTGCCAGAGGTCAGGGTCGCCTTCAGCATTGAGAGAGAAATAAACCTCCCGTGGGTGACGGAGATAGTAGATGAGGCGGTTTCTCCTTGCTGACCATTCCGGTCCGTAGATCGAAGAGTACCCGTATGTCGCACGGTCCCAGGTGGCTTCGGACAACTGACTGTAAAGATTAGAGTTGTTGATCTCCGTGCCAATTGCCTCATGAACGTCATCGAGCCATTTCCTTGCCTCCGCCATCATCATCACCCGCTTCGACCGGAAGACTGGGGACCACCAGTCTATGGTTGGAGCGGCGGTGTTTCCCTGGTAGCCATCAACGAAGTCCTGCAAGGCCATTGCCGCTGTCTGGTCGTATATCTTCGCGCCCTGCTTGCTTCCGGTCGCGCTTCCCCGGATGGTCCCTGTATCGTACTCGGCACGACGGCCAATGACATAATCATCGACATCGTCATACAGGTTGTCGAACGGTGCCCTCTTCTCCTCCAGACGCTTCTGGCGCTTGGAGATCTCCGTGGCAAGTGTCCTCTGGTCAAGGGACTCCGGGGATTCCATATTACTTCGCGGCCTTGACCGCATCCTTCTTGGGAACCGGCTTCGGATTTCCCTTCTGCGCTTCCTTCCTTGCCATCTCATCCTTCCTTTTGGGACTCTGATGTCCCGGTATAGAACGTCGCGGGTTTCCGCTTTAGTTTCAGGCTGAAGAACTGGTTGTAGTAGTCCTGTGAATAATAGATCGGTTTGTGGACCTTGTCATCACGGAACTGGATCTCCCCGACGAATCCCGCGCCTGTGTAGGCATAAGAGCATGACTTGCATGGCTCAAGGAAAATCCCATTGTCCTGCTTGTTCCGCAGGTCGGTGATGAACTTGTTGTTGTAGAGTTCCATCAGGCTGTCTCCGATATGGTAATCCCCATAGGACAGCCATGCCTCATTGACCGCCTTGTCATTGTAGTCGCACAGGACAAGTTTCCCATCCCACCGGAATGCCATGAAGTTGTTGTCGAAGAACTGGCAGGGATACTGCCGCATCGATGTCTCGTTGTCACCCTGCAATATCTTTCCCATGCAGACGTAATCAATTCCCTTTGTGTTGAGCCAGAGCTGGATGTACTCTTCCTTCTCGCGCCAGTCCTGGCCACGCTCACACAGCTTGACGGCGAAGTCCTTCGTCGACCCAAGCTCCTCCTTTATCGCCAGCAGCTTCCTGATGTTCGAGACAAGCACATCCTGGTCTGTCCCCGGACGTGCTATGGACATTGATTTCGTCCATGGGACACCATCCATAGAGACGATGATCTGATAACAGGTCGACTCCTCGGAAAGCAGGAACCTGACCATCCCCTCATCCCACAGGGTAAGGTTCGTCGTGACATAGAACGACAGTTTCTTCGATGACAGGTATCTGCACATCTCCAGGTAGTCCGGATTCAGGAATGGCTCTCCCAGCATCCAGTTGCAGATGGGTGTGCCCGCGGGGAACTCCTCAACGATTCCATCCACTATCCCCTTGAACATTTCCAAGGACATGTTCCCGACTGGATATCCGTCCTGGCACACTGTCGGGCAGAACTTGCACTGAAGGTTGCAGGAGTTTGTTACTTCGATGATCACCATCTTGGGCACTTTCACTGGGGGTCTCCCTGGGGTTTGACTGGGGCTCCACGGACGGCGTTAGTCTTCCTGGGTCGCCATTGCTTCGCCTGCTGGTCCCACTCATACTCGACGCCTGCCCTTCGTTCAGATGTCAAGACCCATTCCGGCTTCTCGGGAATCGGGTTGCTTGATGGGGTCGCGGTCGAGTTTGGGGTCTTCGATCCTGGCTGGTGTTCATCTCCCCAGTCCATCGCGGATTCTCCGGTCGTCATCATGGGGCCTTCTCCTTTCAGGGGCTCCAGGGAGAGGGCCTTCTCGGCCGCAGCGTAGGAGTCGAACTCGCCGACTCCCTCGATGACGTACTTCGATCCCTTCTTCCTGATCTTGGAATTTGTCCCTGCCGATCCAAGGAGCGATCCAAGCGTGTCGCTCATGCTTCCCTCTCCTCCTTCTCCCTCTTCCTGCGAAGCACCTGCCCGATTGGGACTCCATCCGGAACACGTTTCTTGCGCTTGTTCTCCTCAGCCATCGTCGCAGCAACCTCCAGCATCTCGATGACCTTCCCCTCGTCGAAGAGCTTCCCGACCGTCGACTCCAGCCTGTCCAGCCTCCGCTGCAGCTCGTCCAGTCCCTTCGCGGCGGAATGGGATATGTCCTCCCAGTTGTCGATCTCAACCCCGGACGGTTCCCCGGTGGCTGGGTTTATCGCCTTCCTTGTGGTGAACGACACCCGGGACAGCGCATTTATTGAATGTTCCAGCTTCACTTCACACCTCCAATCTCGTCCTTCATCGCCGACAGCCTGTCCTTTATCACCATGAGCGCCTCATCGCATGCCTTGTCCAACGCAAGCCCTTCAACGATCAGCGCCGTCTCCATCCCGTGGATGGCCTCATCGAACGCCTCCACCACCCTCGCCTTGGCGAGGATCTCCGCACCCCTGACGGAATCCTCGGCCTTCGCCACCAACCTTGAGACCCGTTCCTCCATTGTGTCAATGAACCTCACCATGTCGCCAAACCTCCCCAAAGGGTTCACCTTCTCTTCCAGTCATCGGAACCATCCTCGCTGTCCCGCTCCTGTATCTGCTTCCTGATGTCATCCAGAGTATACACTTGCCTCATCTCCATTTCCATGTCCTGCCGCTTCCTGACGGAAAACAGCTTCGAGCAGAGGTACTGGAGCGCGTCGTGGCAATTCCCCACCAGGATATTCTCGGCGAAGAAACAATGGGCATCTTCCACCGTGAGGTCATAAACGACAGCCGCCTCATAGCGAATTTTATAGGATACTCGGATGCTCTCGGCGGCGGGCTCGGTTCTGGCACGTTCCTCCGCAGAACCCTCTCTTCCTGGATGCAGGATACGTCCAATACTCCTTGCCACATTCGATGCAAGCGAACTTCTGCTTCTCCTGCTTGGCCCATCCATCGATTGCGTGGGATCGGTGCCATTCCCTGCCTTCGGGAGAACGATGCCATTCGGGAGCGGCACGCTGCGCGGCCTCGATTCCCCGAGCCATGCGCTCAGGATATAGCCTGATGCTCCTCTCGACATGATATTTCGCGTGTTCTGAAGCTCTAATCTCCTCAAGATTTTGGATTCTATTGTCGCCCTTGTCCCCGTTGACATGATGAACGCAACAGCCGCCCGAGATTGGACCCCGAAGAGAAGCCCATACAGCTCGATGCATATACTCGCCGCCGTTTTTATGATCCGCCTTGTAGTATCCCGAAGGTTTCCAATAATACCGAACCCCTTCAAACTCCTGAATCGGATGCTTTGCTGGCCTACCCATTCAAGTTCCTCCTGTGTACCAAATCCGGTCACAAGAGTATTGTATTGTAATGCGTCTGCTTTTACA
>Ga0007798_10000673_pt1 | contig 12203 bp, 10 predicted proteins | sample CryBogmetaGMA17M_FD_60370 | JGI IMG/M metagenome (GOLD analysis project Ga0007798, IMG submission 60370) | Freshwater microbial communities from Crystal Bog, Wisconsin, USA - MA17M | ecosystem: Environmental > Aquatic > Freshwater > Lake | place: Crystal Bog, Wisconsin, USA | collected 2009-07-06
TTCCGAGATCAGTCATAATATTTACCGTCTTTGCACCGATGAAAAAGGAATGATTCAAGATGGGATCTTTTATCAGTTGCGGCAGGGCAATGATAAAGGCAAAAATTTAGTTTCAATAATCACAAGATCACTATACAGCGAATGGAACAAGTGGGAAAATACGATTTCCGGCAGGCGTGGTCAGGACTATGAAGAAAAAAAGCTAAACCTTGGACAAGGCCTTTTGCAAAAAGCAAATGAGATATTTGGCCCCCTGAAAAACGCCCGGATACTGGATGTATTCACGCCTTTGACACTGCGGGATTATGTGAATTGCCCGGAAGGTTCTTGTTACGGCGTAATGCGCTCGTCAGGTCAGTTGCTCAAAGTTGCCTCCTTGAGCAAAGTACCAATACCTGGTTTATTTATGGCTGGTCAAAACGCTATGGCGCCGGGAGTATTGGGCACCATTCTTGGTTCCTTTAATGCTGCAAGACAAATTATTGGAGATGAGCGCTTTGCCGCTGAGATTAAATGGGAAGCGTAGTGCTGGACGCCACTGATATTTTATGTTAGTTTCTACAATCAAATTCAGGGAGTATTAACCAGAAAATGACACGTCAAGAGATTGAAAGGGAAGTTAAAAACATTTTTCAAAGGGAATTCGAAGTTGAAAATCCCGAGATGGATGTGGACTTAAGAGAAGCTTACGCTTTTGATAGTATCGATGCTATCGAACTATTGTTGGGAATAGAAAAGTTTTTAGGTTCGGAACTTACTCAGGAAGAAAAAAAGCAAGCCATGGATATTCGCACGATAAATCAGATTTGCGATTATGTTGAAAAACTTGCCGCAATCAGAAAAAATGCGCCGGTGAAAAAATCACGGGTATAAACCCCAAAGCAAACTGTGGAGTATTATACCCTCCGCTTTGCGGGATTGTTCAACTTACCAATTCCGTTAAGCTACACTTTATGAATTGGAGTTTCACAATAATTTATGGAACGTAGAGTTGTAATTACTGCTTGCTCGGCGATAACGCCAATAGGCCACGGCAAAGATCAGATTGTTGCCAGCCTCCAAAAAGGCATCTCCGGCATTAAGACATTGCGAGAAGATCAATTGATCAGCCGTTTTATTCACTCTAAAGTTTACGGCACAGTAGATTATCCTGTTGAATATGATTTCAAACGGCAGTATCGCAAAACAATGGGACCTGTAGCCTATTATGCCTGCCAGGTGGCCAAGGAAGTTCTGGAACAATCAGGCCTGCCTCAGGATTTTGTAACTTCCGGAAACATGGGGGTTGCTTTTGGCTCCATTCATGGATCTCCTACAGTGCAGCGGGATATTTATAAGGTATTTTTTGAAGCTAATGATAAAGCCTCATATCAGAGCATCGGTGCCGTTGATTACCTGAAATCAATGGTTCATACGACCGCCGTCAATATAACCAAGATGTTCGGCATCACCGGCAGGGTCATAGCTTCGGGAACAGCGTGTACCACAAGCAGCCAATCAATCGGGTACGGCTATGAAGCGGTCAAATACGGATTGCAGGAGGCCATGCTGTGCGGTGGTGCTGATGAATACGATACAATAACTGTCGCCGTTTTCGATAATTTACTGGCCTGTTCCACGGCTTTTAATTCTGAACCTCACCGCACACCGCGTCCCTTTGATAAGTTACGTGACGGACTTGTGGTGGCCGAAGGCGCAGGTGCCGTAATGCTTGAAGAATATGAATTTGCGAAAAAACGTGGCGCTAATATTCTGGCCGAAGTCATAGGTTTTGCATGCAACAACAACGGCGGAGATTTGATTCTGCCCAATCTAGAAGGTATAACAAAGACGCTAAAGCTGGGTCTTCAAAACGCAAAGATCAACGCTTCCGATGTAGATTTGGTCAGTGCTCATGCCACTGCGACGAAGATGGGCGACATTATTGAAGCGCAGGCAATCAGTGCTGTTTTCGGAAGTAATCCCTATGTTGTCGCTTTAAAGAGTTATCTTGGACATACTATGGCCGCTTGCGGCGCCATTGAAACCATTCTATCTGTTTATATGATGCAGGATGGATTTATTGCGCCAACGATTAATTTGGAAGAAATTGACGAACGTTGCGCAATGATTAAACATGTGCAAAAGGTTCTGCAAAATCCTGTGAATACAGCAGCAATAGAGAGTTTCGCTTTTGGTGGTGTCAATACCATACTGCTGATAAAGAAATTTTCCTGAGATAGAAATGTCCCCAAAAATAATATTTCAAAATGTATCTGCTTTGCTCATCACTTTACTTTTGTGGGTATATTTTCTTTTCGGGTCTGCAGCAGTTTTCTTTTTTTTCCACATACCGTCGTATTTGTTTTCAAAAAACCGTGCACGGTCTTTTCAGCATTTAAACCACATTAATATGAAGATATTTTTTATATTAACGCGTTTTCTGATTCCCCGCACAAAATTTAAAATCCAAAAAGAAATTCGGCAGATCCAGTCCTCAGTTATTGTTTGTAATCACTTGTCTTATCTTGATCCGATTTTGCTCATGTCACTTTTTCAACGGAATTGTACGATAGTTAAAAGCACTTTTTTCCGTGTCCCCTTTTTTGGCTGGTTATTAAGAAATTCCCGCTATATGCCCTCAGAATCCGGTGAGTTGATGGGGCAAGCGATGGTCGATAATCTGGAATACATCAAAGAACATTTAGCGGCAGGAGGTAACTTTTTTGTTTTTCCTGAAGGGACAAGAAGCCGCGATGGAAGGCTTGCCCCTTTTAATAAAGGTGTGTTCAGTATCGCCCGTTACTGTAATGCTCCGCTGAAGCTGATTTACATTAAGGATACGAATAAATTATTTCAGCCCGGGAATTTTTTGTTTAATGTTCACGATCATATTGAAATTGAGTTAGAATTAATCGGAACACTTGTGCCGGACTACAAGATTGATAATTTTTCCATTTTCACGGTAGCTGATGAAACTAGAAATATTTTTGAACAAAGAATTGCCAAAAGCTGAATCAAGACAGTATGGACATTAAAGCGATGATGTATTGGCAAGCCACTTTATTGGGGAAAGATTGATTACTATTAGTTGGCAATAAATAAAATTTGTATCCGATGATAAATATCTACGCATCACATTTTTGTTTAATATTTTCTTGACATACAAAAACGGCTTTCCTATAGTTCAACCATGCAAAAGCAATGTCTTATCAAAAAAATAAAGAGTCCGTTGCCTTCTGGCGCGGGCTTTTTCCCAATACGCAACTATCTAAAAAAGCTGAACAAAATTATGATAGACATGGGTTAACTCAAATTTGCTATTTTTATGCTAAATTACAAACGGCAATAGTTGAAAATTGCATAATTTTAAATTAAAATGTAGTATAATTTTCAGAGACAGGTAATTTTTAAATAAACATATAAATTTTGCTTGAGGGATATGAGTAAATTAATTCTATCATACCGGATTGTTGCTTTTTCAACATTATTTGTACTTCTGTCTATATTTATTTCAGGCTGCGAAAGCAGATATGAAAAATTAGATCTTAGTGTCTATCAATACCGCGACACAAAAGATCTTGTCAAATTTGTTTATGATGCCTCGCTGATAATCAAGAAAGATGGTTTGAAAAGCCTGGACTATTTCCGGAACAACCGCCAGCTTCTTAATACACCCGAACGCTATTTCTACATCTACGACATGAACGGAGTGAATATCTATCACGCCGGCATGCCGCATCTCGAAGGGAAGATCCTTTGGGATCTCACCGATAAAAACGGCAAAAAAGCGTTTCAAATGGTGATTGCCGCGTTGGCCGATAAAAACAATCCCCACGCCTGGGTGCATTATTCCTGGTGGGAGCCTGGTAAATTCTATCCTGTTCCCAAGTCTTCCTGTCATTTCAAAGTTATAACACCGGATGGTAAAGAAGTATTCGTTGGCGGTGGTTTGAATTATCCTCACGAAGAAAAGGAATTTATTAGAATTGTCGTTGATAATGCCGCTCAGTTGATTAAGGAAAAAGGAGAATCAGCTCTATCCGAGATAGCTGACCCTGCATCACAATACAATTTCCGGGATGTGAAAGTGTTTGCTTTTACTCCGGAGGGCAAGCTGCTTATATCTCCAGTGATGAACGACAATCTATCCGAATTCAAATTGATGGATTGCGTTGATGAGATGGGTCATAAACCATTTGCAAAGGCGCTCAATGAACTAAAAAACAAGGATTACGTCTGGGAGGTATTTCTTGCGAAAAACCGGTATCAGCGGATACTTGTCAAAAAGAGTTTATACCTGCGCAAAACATATATCGCCGGTCAGGAAATCTATGCCGGCGCGATAACAGACCTTCCCCAACCACCGGGATGATTGAGGCAACTCAATGGCAGGAAAAAATAAATACGAGTATTCCGTAAATGAAGTGCCGCCGATAGGACATTTGTTATTGTCGGCATTTCAGCATGTTCTGATCATGGTTGTCGCTATCGGCATACCTATAATATTTGCCGGTCAGCTCAACGAAACGCCGGAATTCACGGCTTCCCTTGTTACCTTTTCCATGCTGGCCTCGGGCATCGGCTCCATTATACAGGCACTGCGTTTGCCTTATCTGGGATCCGGTTATTTATGTCCGAATCTTTGCGGGCCCTCTTATTTAAGCCTTTCACTCACCGCGGCGTGGATCGGCGGCCTGCCTTTGATGCGCGGCATTACTATTGTCGCAGGTATTATCGAGATGTTTCTCGCGCCGGTCATTCAAAAACTTAAAAGAGTATTTCCGATATACATTGTCGGTCTTGTTGTCGCGCTGGTCGGAATCAGCATTATTCAGATTTCGGTTACATCGTTTTTCGGCCTTACTCTCCAAGGAGATGCCATCCGCAGTATAGATATTATCATCGGCGCTGTGTCCTTATTAATAATGGTTTTTTGCAATGTGTGGGGAAAGGGATTTGTTAAGGTTTATTGTCTGATCATCGGGATTTTCTCGGGCTGGATTTTTGCTCTGATACTAATCCCTGAATATTGGCAAAACCTTTTATCAGTCAAAAACAGTCCGCTTTTCGCGATGCCTCAATTTAGTGCGCTTCTTAACCCGATAGCATTCCATTTCAATCTGATGATTCCTTTGATTGTTATTGCCATAGGCAGCACTTTGAAAACCTTCGGTAATCTTCTTGCCGCGCAGAAGATGTCGGCGCCTGAACTTAATGAAGTTAATTTTGTGCCCATCCGCAATGGCATTATCGCTGACGGCCTGGCGACCACGATATCTGGATTGCTGGGCTCGATGGCGGTGGACACATCTTCCAGCAATATCGGCCTGGCCGGAGCTACCAAGGTGCTCAGCCGTTGGATTAGCGTTGTGGCCGGGGCAATTTTTATTGTGCTCGCATTTTTCCCGATGCTGACAAATGCTCTGGCCTATATTCCGAAGCCAGTTCTTGGCGCTTCGCTCATTTTTAGCGGATGTTTTATGATTTGCGCGGGGTTGATACAGATGCTGGATGAAAAATGGGATCAACGGAAAACCTTTGTGGTTGGCATTGCTTTATTTTTTGGGTTAAGTACTGCTTTTCTGCCTTCGCTCTATGCGCGCGCGCCAAAGATTATACAGACATTTTTTACCGATCCTTTACCGACAACAACGATTCTTGCTGTAATATTGAATCAAATTTTTAACCTTGATATTCTTTACAGAAAAATAAGAAAAATAGATTAGGATTTTTCATTCTATAAAATGTATGATGAGTTTGAAGAGCTAAACAAAATTCTACTGGAGATTGGTTAATTTGATTTACGCCTTACATTTTGTGATCAATATTTTATTGACATACAAGAGTGGCTTCCCTATACTTACTTCAAATGAAATAAGTTCTTATCATAAATAAATAACAAGGAGAGATTGTCACCATGAAAAAGTATTGTAGAAAAGAAAAGTTTAGAAGCGCTTCAATGATGCTGTTGTCAGTACTCTTTATCGGCATGACCTTTTTTATTATGAGTCCCGGGTTTGTATATGGGGAAGATAAAGGAACCATCGAGTGTAACAAGGAAACGGCAAAGACAGTTGTCCATGCGACGGCTTCCGGTTTGGGAGAAGTCCTCAAAGGTGTAAAGACCGAAAAACAGCGTGTTGACATGATACGTTCCTTTATTGCTCCAATACGTTTCTATTCCGATAAATCAGGGTACTTTTATGTCTATGATTTCAGCTGTCTTAATATTGCCCATGCAACCCAGAAGGATTTGCAGGGGAAGAACCTCTACGAACACAAAGATGGAAAGGGAAATTATGTCATTCGCGAGTTAAGCGCTACCGCAAAGAAAGGCGGCGGTTATGTTGAATTTTATTGGGTCAAGCCTGGTTCCAAAAATGAGTTTAAAAAACTGGGATATGTAGAACCTATTCCGGGAACAAACTATTTTATCGGGACCGGCGTGTATATGCCATAGTGGTATTCGAGCAAGTTTGAACCAACATAATTTATCATTGCGAACATCTTTACCAGTTTGGTTATTAATGGAAGAAAAAATATGATGTCATCGCGACGTGTGTCCTTCAGGTTAGCAACCCACCATAGGTATGCGACGTGGCAATCTTGAGTCATGCAGCTAACGCCTGAATGAAAGATGGGGGATTTAACAACTCTAATGCTTAAGGACAAAGTTTTCCTGGCTAACAGGTGTAAAGATAAACTGTAAGTCGTCCTTCCTGTAATCCTCATTTTTCAAATTTCCGATTTTATGCTAGATTACACTTAGTAAGTGTTATAAAAAAATAAATTTGTTGATTTATTGTTTAGCTCTAAACAAAATTTGTCCAGACTAATTAGAATCGGCAATGAATAAAAAGATTGAAAAACTAATAACATGAGTCAAAAGGAGACTTGACCCCTTTGCTTTAGTCCCGACACCGTTTCGCATTTGCGTTCTTTCTCAATCAATCAACGAACGCGCCGAGTTCTACATGGACTTAGTGCCTCAAAGTCACGGGGAATTGTAAGCATTGATCCGGTCTACGACATTTTGTTCAAGATTGCGATAAAAGAAGTTGTAGTCGTAATTGTGAAAGAAAGGCGCCTTATCGTAAGGTGATGCCAGATTTGCCTGGTTCGCGGGAGCCGGCAACGCTGAGGGATCGATGACCAATGCCCCGTCATTGTTTTGTGCTCCCGTGTAGTTGTTGATCTCGTAGGTGTAATCACCGGTATCGGGATCCAGGATGAAGGTCACAGGAGTAACTGTCCCCAGTTGACCTTTGTAGAACAGAGCTCCCAGATTTGCCGAAGCGGAGCCTCCAGAGGACTCGACTTCAGCGGGGCCGCTGGCCACCCATGTCAGCGGGTTCACGCTATAGGCATTCTTCTGGACGAGTCCAAGCATTGGCCCGGCCTCCGTCCAAGGGCCCGGATATGCCTGCGTGTTATAGGTAACGATGCAGCCCGTCAGTCTTGTGCTGGGAATGCCGCATATGCCAACCTGGGCCAGCGATTCAGGGTAGTTGTTCATGTCGTCGGAAGTCACCGACCAGCCAATCACATAAGCGGCTACCAGCAGTTTGCGAAGCGCTGGATCGGAAAACTTGTCTTGCAACAGCATGAGCAAGACGTTAGACCCCTGACTGTGGCCAGCCAGAATGAATGGGCGCCGATTGCCGTTCGCGTCTTTATTGAAGTGGGCCATGTAATAGTCGAAAGCGTTCGCAACATCCCTATAGGCCACCTTCAGGGCCGCATTCGCAGCGTCTGCGTTCTGGGGGGTGGTGGAATAGAGCAATGCCTTCAGCACATCGAGGCCAGAAGCTTGCTGATAATACGGGATGTACAGGTTCGTGCCCGCCTTGGCGAAGACCCCGGTTTTAGAGGTAATCTGAAACTTGATCGCAGTGTCGGCATAGGCTTGCGCCAGCGACTGATTCCAGGCGGGCGTCCAAGTTGAACCCAACGTACCCGTTGGCGCGCTGTAGGTCGTCGGATAGAAAAAGAGAACATCGACTGCTTGCGAGGCATTGGGAAGGGTTTCCCAGTTCTGCGCTTGTGAATAGTCGGTAGGGATTGCGGAAACGGTAGACGAATCGCCTACGCACCCAACGAACAACAACAGAACAAGGACGGAAAACGAAATGGCGATGCTTTGAATCACTTGATGTTGCGGGCGGCTGCGTTTTATAAGACATTGCTTATTCATGGTTGAATTATAGTAAGCCCGGTCTTGTATGTCAAGGAAATATTGTAACAAATTGTAGTGTGAGGCACCAATGATAGTGTCGGGGTACATTGGGACATCCGTACTTTTGAGAAATCTGCTCACAATAATTCGAATCACGGATATGAACCACAAAGCAAGCTTTGAAAACAGATTTTGCTTCGCGGGATCAATTCAGCTTACAGGCATTAATGTACCGCGTTTTTAATATTTGAGTTTCATTGATTCGACTAACGCTTCCTGTAGTCAATAAAACCGGGAACAAACTATTTTATCGGAACCGGCGTGCATATGCCATAGTGGTAGTCGCGCTGATTTGAGCGGTAATCATCACTTAAATTCCAAATTGAAAACACTTGACTTGTAGATGTAGTCAATACAAGCATAATTTATTTATCCGGCTCAAACTGATTTTTTGCCGACCAAAATGACGGTAGATGGCGCATCAGATACAGAAGGCTTTTGCGGTGCTCCCAGATGCGTCCGCGGAATTTTCTGCGCCAGGCAGTATCGGAATAAAAACGTTTAACATGCTCATTATAGAGATGGTCGAGCTTTTCCGCGGATTCAATTTCCTTCGGGACAAAAACAAAATTAAGACAATTCATCAGACGCCAATCTTCATTGAAAGTTCCTTCCTTTCGAATGTTTGACCACAGAGGTGCGCCGGGGAAGGGTGTAAATTTTGCCATATTCATATCGTCGAGTCCAAGCGAAATAATAAAATCGGATGTGCGCTTAATCGATGTCTCCGTTTCTCCGGGCAGGCCCATCATAAAAAGACCTTTGGAACGAAGACCAGCAGCATGGATACGCTGCACTGTATCGCGCACATCATCGAGCGATACTCCTGTTTTGTGACGCGCAAGCATCTGCGGATCGGCCGATTCAATACCTAAAGAAACCATCAAACAGCCGGCATCCTTAAGCATTTTGAGCAAATCGTCATCAGTATAGCCCACACGCACTGCGCAGTTGAAATTAATCCCAAGTGGCTCACGGGCAAGCTTTTCGCAGAGTTCGACAATCCGTGGCCGGTTGGCTGTGAACAAATCATCATAAATATTAATATGCCGGACACCGAATTTTATCCGCAAATGTTTCATTTGCTCGTAAATATATGATGCTGAATTATAGCGAAAACCCTTCTTAAAAACGGAGCGGTCGCAATAAGAACACTGAAACATGCATCCACGGGACGTAATCATTGTCGCTCCTGGTGTCTGAATATAACTGAACAGGGGCAAGTGGTAGTCATAAGGAAACCCTTGGAGCTTTTCGTAGGCAGGGAAAGGTAGAGAATCTAAATCAGCAATTAGTGGTTGTGGTTCATTGGTAATCACCTCTTCTTTCCGCCGCCAGATAAGCCCTTTGATGCCAGCAGGACTATCTCCCGCACATAGTTGTGCCATTGTGATTTCGCCTTCACCGGCAATTAAATAATCAAAGGCCGGATAATCTTCCAGAAGTTTTCCTTCCAGGGCGGAAACATGAACTCCGCCGCAAACGGTTATCATATCAGGGGATTGTTCTTTGAGTTTCATCGCAAGATCGGCAGCATCAGGGAAGGAAGAAGTTGTGGCGGAAAAACCGACTATCTGTGGGTGGTAATTAAGAATTACTTTTACTTGCATGGCAAGATCAAATGTTGCCTGCGGCCCCAGGCAATCATAAACAAAAACATCATGCCCCTGCTCTATCAGATATGCCGCAATAGAGAGCAATCCCTGCGGGACCATACGATTGGCAATATCGGTAATATCGCGCTTCCCGGGGAACCAGTTAAATCCACGTGGATGTACAAGGACTATTCGTTTTTTCTGCTTTGATGAGAACATTGCTATTTATTCCGTAACAGCTGCAACCAGTGTCTGCCTGCCTGCCGCGTGATAGTTACAATGAACAAGGAAAGCCGATGGGCAGCTAAGCATTGCCCGCGCCAGTCCGTAAGCAGTAGCTGTCGGATGTATACCGCAATGTGGCAGATAATCTTCCACTTTCCAACCTTGGTCTTTGAAGAATGAATGATCAATATCGGTCAGGCGAAATCCCGGCAGAACGATTTTTTGTTTATTCGGTTTGCCGATCAATTGGCCTGCAATCTTTTCGACATCGCTTAAAATATTTTCAGGGGAAGATAAATGCTGTTGCACTTTGGAGTTATGGTCAAGTTCGACAGCCAAAATATTTCCGATCTTTTTACCGCTAGTTTTCCCGAGCAGGAGCCATGAGGAACCTTCTCCCATAGGCATGGAGCGGTGATTATCCGGCCTTAAATCCATGCGCTCGCGATAGTCCTCTGCCGTGGGGGTAAAAACATCGCAGCCGCCGACAAGAGCCATCTCAATCTCGCCGCGCTCCAGGTAACTTTGCGCCAGCCAGAGCGCCGACTCAAAAGACAGTTCTTCCTGAGAGACAGTCAGCACAACTCCTTTGATCTCGCTAACCTTCGCCAGAAAAAAAGCAGCGGCATTACTCACGGAATTGGCAAACTGATTGGGGCGGGGAAAGCCTCCTTCGTGCTTAAAAACTTGTGTAATAAAAGGCAAAATTTCATCAACATTGCCCAAGCCTGTGGCCAGAAATATTCCAATCTTTTTATCTTTTAAGTCCCCTGCCGGTACACTTTTCAGGCAAGCTAAAGCGCCACAGCAGACCAGTTTAATAAATCGTCCTGCGCGCCGCATCGGCTGGCCCATAATTTTTTGTACCAGATCATCGGGGCTAAGAGGTAACTTTGACTCATCCCAGGCAGAATCGAGATTAGGCGTCAGAGGCGGACCAAGATAACTTGCCGCGACGACCGGTATGGAAGAAACGAGCTTGTTTTTATAATTCATTGTTGTGCTCATACTTATTTCTCATAACTATATAACTCGTACACGTTCCGCCGAAACCGAAGAAGGTGAACAGGTAAGCGCCGTCCTTTGCGGGAATGTTAATCTGAGAGGGAGCAAATCCTAAGTCGGGATCAATTTGCGTAAAGCCGAAACTCTTAGGCAGCATGCCTTCCTCCAGACAGGAAAGCCAAAGAGCTGTTTCCACGGCGCCTGCTGCTCCAAGGGTGTGCCCAATGGCGCCTTTAAGTGAAACAACAGGTGGTAAATTATCGCCAAACACATTGGTCAGCCCCCGTCCTTCAGAAAGATCGTTGTCTCTTGTTCCGGTACCGTGAGCCTTGATTGCCACAATTTCCGCGGGCGATATTTCCGCGGCAGTCAATGTCTGCCCGATAACATTACCGGCCAGCTCGCCATCGACACCGGCTGATGTCAGGCTATTGTTGTCATTAAATAAATAACCCCCGGCAAACCTGTACGTTGACTTCCTTTTGCTGCTTGATGAACTTGCTTCCAGTATCACGGCAGCAGAGGCTTCCCCGATTTGCATGCCGGAACGGTTGGCGCAAAACGGACGGCATTTTTCGTCATCGTAAAGAAGCAAGCTGGCAAATCCCTGCAAGGTCAAATTCAAGAGTGGTTCAAACCCGACAACAATCGCTCGGCGGATTTTTTTTTGCTCAAGCAGTTGTGCCGCGACAACTAAGGCGTGTGAACTCGACACACAGGCCATGCTGAACGTCATAATCATACCGTTTATGCCGTACTTATTGGCTATGGCATCGGCCACTTCACCGGGGCCACGGTTGCGGCAGGCAATCGGTGGCGATTCTTTGCCGGGATTTTGCCGCACAATTTCAGTAAATTCATATTCATTGCGAATGAAAAGTCCTCCCGTAGTTCCCACCAATAAACAGGATTCGGAAATTTCGGCAGCCGTTAGGTTGGCGCGGCTGAATGCTTCTGTAAGGGCGCTATCAATCATTGCCCACGCCTTTTCCAGCGGGTTCCCGTTATAAGCAATTTCAAAAGCTTTCAATTCGCGGTTGATCAAATGGGAAGAAGTGCAAAAATCCCCTGCCAGGACTTTTCCTGTAATCAGATTTTTTGCAGATTCCCGGGCGCTCCACCCCAGAGTTGTAACGGCGCCCCAACCGCGAATATCAATA
>Ga0007798_10000681_pt1 | contig 12149 bp, 5 predicted proteins | sample CryBogmetaGMA17M_FD_60370 | JGI IMG/M metagenome (GOLD analysis project Ga0007798, IMG submission 60370) | Freshwater microbial communities from Crystal Bog, Wisconsin, USA - MA17M | ecosystem: Environmental > Aquatic > Freshwater > Lake | place: Crystal Bog, Wisconsin, USA | collected 2009-07-06
CCGGCGGGTGCCCGCAAGCACATCACACGCTATCCTTTGGTCAGTGCAACCCTTCTAGGCCGTCTGGCCGTCGTAGGCCATCAACAAAGACAGGGGTTGGGCGCATTATTGCTCGCAGATGCGGTGAAGCGAGCTTACGCGAGTGCAAGTTCTGTTGGATCTTCCATGCTCATCGTAGATGCCATCAGCGAGCAGGCTGCTAGTTTCTACGAGGCTAACGGTTTCGTTCGCTTAGCAGACTCTCTTCGACTGATATTGCCAATGCAAGCGATTGCAAAGATGGTGGAGTCATAATCGCCAATAGTGCCCATTTCTGAGCCTAAGCCATTCCACGAGGCCGCTTTGCCTTGCCAACCCACGGCCCTATTCTCAGTTAATGTGATCCCGAAAAATGGATGTAATTGGTTCCTGTGATTTATGTTATCGGGCCGCTACAGATAGTGCAGTAACACAGGAAAGCTAAACCATTGAGTTAATTTCGAAGTAGTGAGCGTCAACTAACGCCCCCTATGTTCCCGCTAGTCCAAATAGGATGACTGCGCCCGCCGTAACGGATTTTGACGGTAATAAAGTTGCAGTTGCTGATAAACGTCAGCAAAGTGAGTATGCAGAATTTCTGGTTCACTGAAAAAGTATTCGCTGATTACCGCAAAAAATTCAGCAGGACTGGTTGCAGCATAAGGATTTATACAGACGCGATGGCGATGTTCAACGCGTTGTACCAAGCTTTCATAAGCTGCACCGAGCGAAATTGACCACTCGGTTACGGCCATGCTCTGATGCAACGGTGGGAAGCCGTCGGCGGGTCCATTCAGCATATCCAGCTTATGGGCAATTTCATGGATTACCACATTGAGCCATTTGCGCTGCCTTGTAGGCTGCTATTTATCTAGCCTACAGAGCCACCTAAAAATAGTTTACCCCAATTTTCAACGGTAGAATCAGGGTTTGAGAGGTACGATCACGGTTTTTTTCGTATTTTCACCCCAGTGATTTATTCTGTAGATAATAGCCGGATGTGTTATAATTAACTCATTGATAATTATACTAATTAGGTGTTTTATGACTCAGATAGCCGCCGCATTATTTGCTTGGGATGCCGTCGAAGCCCGTTCGGATCTGGAGCGATTTTTCCTGGTTCGTGATAATCTCCCAGACGGTGATTTGATTGCCGCACTGGAAGCAAAGCGTGGATTGGGTCGTGATGACTATCCGGTGATTCCTATGTGGAATGCAATAATAGCGGGTGTGGTTTTTCAGCATGAGTCCATTGAATTGTTACAGCGTGAGCTATCCCGAAATCCTTCTTTGTTACAAGCTTGTGGCTTTAATGTTTTACCGCTACAAAAAAAGCCGGTGGCGCAGTTGGTGAAGAATGCGCTCACCGGACGGATGGACGTGGTTTGGCCGCAACCGGAAGCTCCCTATTATTCGGTACCCAATAGCTGGAATTTTTCGCGCTTTCTGAATAATCTCATTGCGATCGAAACAGAACAAGGACTGGTTAGCCAAATGCTAATCGATTTGCGTGAACAGTTGATGGCCGTGTTACCTGATTTTGGTCAACATATGGGCTACGATGGTAAAGCCATCGATAGCAACAGCACCGGACAAGTCAATAAAAAGAGCGGACTCTTTTCAGACCCCGATGCCGATTGGGGTCATCACGAAACAGCCGGCGTGAATACCAAAACCGGTACGCCCTGGAAGAAAGTGAAGAGATGGTTTGGCTATGGTCTGCACCTGATTGCCGATACCCACTATGAAATACCGGTGGCGTTTCATCTGACCCCTGCCTCTCATTCTGAGCAGGTTGAACTGCGGGTGATGATTGATGAGCTCTTCGAGCAAACGCCCGAACTGGCTGATCGCTGCGCGGATTTTAGTGCGGATCGAGGCTTGGATTGCGCCGAAACCAAGGCTAAGCTGTGGGATGAATCTGGTATCCGTCCACTCATCGACACCCGCGCCTTGTGGCGATCAGAAAAACAAGATCCCGATTATGACCCCAGCCAACCTATTACGCGTCCTCTCTACCCCGATCGGGCGGACACTATTGTGTATACCGAGAAAGGGACGGTTCATTGTGTTTGCTTGGTCACCGGCATCCAACGCGATTTAGCCTTTCAGGGTTTCGAAGCTGATCGTGACACTTTGAAATATCGCTGCCCTGCGGCTGCTTATGGACTGGACTGCCAGGGTAAAGCCCAATGCCACGCCGCCGGACAAGTAAATCCGGGCGACTATGGACGTATTGTCCGCATTGACATCACGGAGCAAAATCGGCGCATCTTCGTTCCGACACCTCATGGCAGCCCCTCCTGGAAGCGTGGCTATGCACGCCGCAGCGCCTTGGAACGCATCAACAACCGTATCGACAACAGCTTCTGTTTTGAAAAGCACTTTATCCGGGGGCAGGCCAAAATGAAAACCCGCATGGGGCTGGCACTGGCAGTTATGATGGCTATGGCACTAGGCCATGTGAAGGCGGGGCGTATTGAGCAGATGCGCTCGCTGGTTCAGCCGATTCCGCTTCAAAAAACGGGTTAAAATCGTATTGAAGCGTTCCGCAATAACAGCCGATGATACCGGCTAAGGGATTCTATTGCCTAAAAATAGGCTCCTATGAGTTTTTTCGATATTCGGTACCTAAAATCTTCAAATGCCGTGCTTGTGAGTCGCCCAAAAAAATATTTTGAAACGAAATACCCGACCCCTTTTTCGCCAGTGAATCTGGAAAGCGTTACAGCGCAAATGCCTCGCTATTGAACTTGCTTGACATATTCTGGAAAGCAATAAGCCCCGTTAGCTCGGCGACACTGTCTTCATCAAAAACGCTCAGCAATCTTTCCATAAGTGCACCACTTACATTTTGATCTGAATAGGTAATCGCCTCAGCGTATTCCCGTTGCCATTGACAGCCAACGACCCCTATGTATAGTGCCTAACTATGTATAGATATGTTTCATTTCGACTTGTACCCCTTGCGCTACTTGACATTGCTGGTAGCGCTCTATACATAGTTACAGCGCCTGATCAACCATCATCTGGGGGATTTAGTGGTACATTTTTGTGTCGGATTTATGGAACTACCCCATTTCTTTTTCCTTCATCGCGAAGTTGGCCAACGACTGAATGAAAGTGAGAAGAATTTATACAATTTCCTGAGTCTGGTGGATTTCCCACTTCAGAACACCAGCGAAACTATGTAAAGCTAATAGGTTTAAATTTTGCTGTAAACCAATGAAATAGGGCTTCGCAGCATGTAACCATCTACACACTATACATAGTTGAGTATTGAACTAAACCGCTGCGCGGTAGTGTCGGCAAGAAGATATGTCCACCTACAATTGAAATAATAAAACTATTCCCTATGTTAAGGGATAAGGCAGTCCGCCTTGTTTCAAAACAGGAGCAGTGTCATGACTTCAACAATTAAACCCATTACCCCGTTACGCCAACGCATGATCGATGATATGCGTATTCGCAATCTTGCCGACAATACCCAATCAGCCTACCTGCAACAGGTTATCGCCTACGCAGAACACTTTCATCGTTCGCCAGATAAGCTCGGTCTGGAAGCAATTCGCGCCTATCAACTTTATTTAACACAGACCCGGAGGCTTTCACCGAGCAGCGTCAGTGTCGTTACGGGCGCATTGCGCTTTTTATACAAAGTCACGCTCAAACGCGACTGGGCCATTGATGAGATTCCAATGCCGAAACGACCCTTCAAGTTACCTGTGATTCTCAGCCGCGAAGAAGTCATGCATTTCCTCGATTCAATCGATAGCATCAAGCACCGCGCAATTCTCATGACGGCTTATGCAGCAGGCTTACGGGTCTCCGAAGCGATCCATCTCAAGGTGACTGACATCGATAGCCAGCGGATGATGCTGCGCGTTGATCAAGGTAAAGGGCGCAAGGATCGCTACATCATGCTCTCACCTCGTTTGTTAGAAGTGTTGCGTGACTACTGGAAAACACTACGCCCAAAATTATGGTTATTCCCGGGTGACCTGATCGGCCAACCCATAACCCGGAATGCTGTCGAATTGGCCTGCCAGAAAGCTCATCGCGCTTCTGGAATTGCCAAGCCCATTACTCCGCACTCATTGAGACACGCGTTTGCTACACATCTACTGGAATCCGGCACTGATATTCGCACCATTCAGCTGCTGTTGGGTCATCGTAGCCTAACGACCACTTCGCGCTACTTAAAGGTCGCCACCACGACCGTGTGCGCTACCACCAGTCCCTTTGACTGCTTACCTCAAATTGAAGGTCTAGCTGCAGTCCCCCCAGTGCCACCCGCTTATTTCTGAGCTGAGTGATGAGCGTCGCCGGACTTGAGGTGGCGGATATTTTCCGCCAGGCTGGTTCTGACTACCGCCAGCAACATGCCGAGTCCCTCAGTCGAGGGCAACGCTGCGTCATGAGCGCGATAGAGCGTTGCCGTACTGCAGCTCTCGGCGGACATGTTGAGCAATGCGACCACTGTGGACATCAACGTATCGCCTATAATAGTTGCCGCAATCGGCACTGCCCTAAATGTCAATCACTGGTACGGGCACAATGGCTGGAAGATCGCCAGGCCGATCTTATACCCGTTGAGTATTTCCACGTTGTGTTCACGCTACCCGAGGAGATTGCCGTCATCGCGTACCAGAACAAGACCGTGGTTTACGACATTTTGTTTCACGCTACCGCAGAAACCTTGCGCACCATCGCGACCACTCCCAAGCACTTGGGCGCCGAGATTGGCTTCATCGCCTTGTTGCATACCTGGGGTCAAACTTTGCAGCATCACCCGCATGTGCATTGCGTAGTGCCGGGCGGTGGCATCAGTGCTGACGGCGAACATTGGGTCTCCTGTCGTTCTGGCTTCTTTTTGCCGGTACGCGTCCTGTCGCGGTTATTTCGTCGGCTGTTTCTGGAACAGTTGCAGGTTGTCTTTGACGCTGGGCAGCTGCACTTTTTTAACACACTTGAAGCACTTCAGAGTCCCGAAGCCTTTGCCCGGCATCTGGCTCCACTACGAAAGGTCGACTGGGCGGTCTATGCCAAGCGACCGTTTGGCGGTCCTGAGCAGGTCCTTCAGTATCTAGGCCGCTATACGCATCGGGTCGCTATTGCCAATCATCGTTTGATCGATTGCGTCGAAGGCAAAGTTCGCTTTCACTGGAAGGATTACCGTCACGAATCGCGACAGAAGGTGATGAGTCTGGATGCCGATGAGTTCATGCGTCGTTTCTTGTTGCATGTCCTGCCCAGCGGATTTCAGCGGATCAGGCACTACGGCTTTCTTGCCAATCGCTGTCGCTTGGCTAAACTGACTCGCTGCCGGCAGTTACTCGCTGCCCCTGCTTCAGTCGCTAAACGCCTCGATGCCTCGATAGATTATCGAGACCGCTACCAACAACTCACCGGCAAATCGTTGCGTGATTGCCCAAAGTGCAAACAGGGGCACATGATTTGCATAGAAACCTTCCTGCCTGGTACCTTGCCACATGGACCTCCGGGAGAATGCTCATGAATACCCATCTCCAAACTCTACTGAGCAGTTCCGGAATTGCCAAGCGGAACGTTGGTATGTCTTTGCTCGGAGCCTACAAAATCATTGGTAGGCCACTCATTCCGCAGCTAATTAGCCCAACAAATAAGATTTTGCGGCCGATCAACAAACAGATATCTGGCCAAAAACTACGGCACCGGTTTTCTCTGAGTGCTTTTCCCCCAGTCAGTATCCCCGCTTCGATGAGGCCGTTATAATTCAATTCCCATACTACCAAGGCCTGTGCGGCGGTTCAGTTCAACTGGATTTTTAGTCAACCGGTCGCGGTGGTAGGTCTGTGTGCTAATTCGGCTCAACTCACCGCGACCGCTTGGCTAAAAACCCTCTTCATTAGTTGTCACTCAATCCAGATTTCCGAATGGCAGCATACTCACATATAGCGGTCAGTCGATTCTAGCGAACCAATTGGCACTACCCACCGGCCATTGCGGACAGTGAGATAAATCTATCTTAGGCAACTCGCAATAAATAACCCCCCAATTAACCCATCTTTAAGCTTGAGGTCTGATGGTCAAATAGTATTTCGACAATGATGCATCCCGATCTATTCTGTTGGCAAGCGCGTTAAATTCCTTCTTCGCCATCAGCACACCTTTTTGGTAAGTGGTTTCCACGAGTATAATGACCGGACTAAACCTTTCCAAGTCATGTTTTTTGCCCATTCCAAGGTGGTTATGCTTATGTCTAACTCAGCCTACGCGGCTACGAGCTGTTATAATTGAATACCTTCGCAAAACATATAAATTCGGCTGAAACTAAGTTTTGATGGGGTGAGTGTTATTGTGTAATTGATTTAAATAATTAATTCTTTCATTTGTTGAAACACCAACAAATCCAAATTGGCGAATATTTTGATAATTATAGACAGACTTTAAACCTACAAAAATCAAATTTCTCATAGGGGAGACTAGGGGATCAACGAATGAAATCGCGGTTGTTTTTGTTCATGGAATTTTAAAATATATAACTGAAGGAATAGCATTATGCCTAACTCACAACTCGCTTATGCCGACGTTTTGATTATTACTGTCACTCGAGTTGAAAGTTTAGCTGTACTTAAAGCTTTCGAACAAGCTACTGGTAATAAAGCGAAAAAAAACACTATAGATGGCCGAGTTTATCGAGATATGGGTGAAATTCATGGTTCTAGGATCTTCATGGCTCTATCGGAAATGGGAGCAGGGGGATTAGGAGCAGCGCAGCAAGCCGTACAAAAAGGAATCATGGCTTTAAATCCCCATGCTGTCATCATGGTGGGGATCGCTTTTGGAGTTAATGAACAGGATCAATCTATCGGCGATATTTTAATATCCAAGCAATTGATGCTTTATGAAACTCAAAGAGTTGGTAAAAACGGCAAAATCGTACCGCGTGGCGACAAACCTCATGCTTCTCCTAGATTAGTAAATTACCTACAAAGCGCCCACTTGGATTGGGATGGTGATAAGGTCGAGTTTGGTTTGATATTAAGCGGTGAAAAATTAGTAGATAACATTAACTACCGAAAATCGCTAATAAAACTAGAGTCTGAAGCCATTGGTGGCGAAATGGAAGGTGCAGGGCTCTATACAGCTTGTCAAGATGAAAAAGTCGATTGGATTTTAGTTAAGGCTATTTGCGACTGGGCAGATGGAAACAAGCATCAAGACAAAAAAACACGACAACAACAAGCTGCACAGAATGCGACTGCTTTTGTTCTTCATGCGCTACAACATGCTCCTTTAGAACGTCCACCAAGTTTTAAAACTGGAAATACCACGCCATATAGATCAGAAACTAGTTACGCAAGCATTGCCACAGAATCAAAAATAACAGAATCGTCTTCTTCCGCTGAGTTAGAGCAATTGCGCTCTGAACTCGGTGGTGTTTATGCAGAAAAGCTTGAATCGATTATTGCTATGCGTGGAGCTGGAAATATCGAGGCTGCTTGTGATAAGTTATCAATAGAGCTGGCTTCGCTAGCCGGCAGTCAAATACCTCAAGATATTCAAGCGCGTTATTATTACCACGCGGCTCGTTGGGCGCAAGAAGATAATAAGCCTGCTGAGCAATATGTCCCTTACTACAAAACCGCCTGCCGTCTTAATCCACAAATCGATGATCGCACTTACCGAGCCTTTGAGTTAGCCGAAAAAGAGCAATTTGAAGATGCCATTGCTATCCTTGCACCGCTCGATTCGGAATCTATTGTAATTAACCTTTTTAAGTATTTACTGGGTTCTGGTCGATTCTCGGAAATTGACGAGTTCATGAGCAAGCTGGCAACGCCTGTTACTGACGAAATACTAAGGTTTCAAGCACTTTGTTTGTTAGCGACTCAAAATGCAGATGGAGCATGGCAAGTACTTGCCCCCGCACTTTCTAAAAATCAGGACAAGATTCTCTTTCAACTAACTGCTAGCTATATTGTGTTTTGGCAAGCACTGCCTACTGAGCTGCATAGCGCTGGTGTTATTCCACCACAATTCTTCATATCCAATATGTTTTCGCTTGGCGGTGATCGAGAGAGGCAAATGCGAGTAGCTCTGAGTTATTCAGAGCAAGCACTAAAGAATATAAACGCAGAGCCAAGAAACGAAGTGAGGCAAGCAATTATCGGCGCTTATCTTGCTGTTTGTGTCTGTTTGCCCGACAAACATGCCGATGCCATTGAAAAAGCAAAGCTGGCTCTAATTGAAAATCCAATCGATCCAGCGCCCATTCTTTGTTTGATGCGACTGATGGCTGATTACGACTGGAGTCATACTCTTGATGCTCTGCATAAAGCCTGTGAACAGCCGCATTCTCCGACTTGGCAAATTGAGATGTACACGGATTTACTATTGCATACAGGCCAAGAAGAATCCGCTTGGCAACATCTCTTGCGCTTTGAATACCGTTTTTCGACAAACGATGAAGACAAAAAAGTACGTTGGCTAGATCGTGCTGTTCACAGTCTTGAGTCATCAGGACGACTGAGTGAATTAGCGGAGCGCATAACTGAATTGGACGATTGTACCGAATATCGGCGGGTTAAGGCTGGTTATTGGTTACGGTGTGGCAAAGATTCTGAAGCGCTTCTTCTTGCCCATGAGTTGGCAAACAGTCCAGGCACACGGCTTGATTACGTCAATCTTGTGAGTATCTACCATCAAAAACGCATGTGGCAGGAACTGGCTAAATTCGCCAGCCTTTGTTTAGAACGTTTTAAAGAAGAAACTCCCGCGCATATTGCCGAAAAACTTGCCCAAGCATTATGGGCATTAAAAAAACCCATAGAAGCTTTGGCTGTCCTAGAGCAATATCGGTCTGTATTTGAACGCGATGGATTAATTAATAATTATTACGCCAGCCGTATGACAGTACAAATTGGTCAAGGGCAGTATACGCCAGCATGGGAGGCTAGCGAAGTGTTGTGGCAGGCGCAGCCAAATGAAGGACTTTTAGTGCAGCGGGCTTATTTGCAAGCATGGATGGGCGATGTTCCGCGTGCCATCGAGCTACTAAAACAGGGCGTTGAACAAGGTTTTCAAACGCCTCAAGTTTTAATGCAAATCGCTCAATACACCTTGACTAATGACCCTGCGGTGGCATTTCGGTATGCACAGGATGCTGCTGAACGTTTTCCGAATGACCCGCAACTACAGCTCGGTGCCGCAATGGTTGGCTTTGAGTCTGGTCATAGTGATTGGGCATCCATGAAACTGGCAGCTTTACACCAGAATTTTCCAGACAGTGGTTTGTTACAGGAAATTAAACTGCCCACTCTTTTGAAATGGATAGATGAAGGTCAGGAGCGTAGCAGAACTAATTGGCAGCAATTTCTTGCTGGTCACTTACCTTTGCATCTTTGGCTAGATAGTCAGCGGGCTTCATTGGGAGCTGATTTTTACTGGCGATGGCATTATAACCATGAAAAATCGTTTTGCCAGCATGTTCCATTTTTCATGAGCTACGGCGGTGGATCTGTAGATCCTTTGCTTAAAAATTGGCAGGGCCGTTCATTAAGTATGGATTATTCAGCCTGTTTGATGGCACACGAGCTGAAACTCTTCCCGTTTCTCGATAAAGCGTTTGACGAAATCTATATCGCACCTTGCTTATTTTCTATTATTCAACATGAAATTCAACAATTAGTTCGTGTGCAATCTGACTTGATTGAGCAGGCTGAACAGTTATTGAGTTATTTGGATAAATTGCCGTTGATAGTGTTACCAGAACCGAAACTGGAAATAGGAGAGTTTTCAGGTTTACAGCTCTCAGACCGTGTTGATTGGTATCTAGCTGAAAAACATAAGCTGTGGATTGTCGAAGAACATTTTGCGACTGAAATGTTTGAGAGTGGTGACATTCCAGAGTCCTTGAAAGCTCTACAAATAACTTATGCTGATGTTCTTTCAGCTATGCAACAGAGAGGCGAATTGTCCTTAGAAGAAAACCAACTAAAACAAGAATCTATTCATAATCCCGCCCCATTGAGAATCAAGCAGCTTAATGATTGTAACAACTTGTTGGTAAATCGTCCTTTTTTGGAATTGCTGCTTAAATTGAATGGTTTGGAAGCCGCTAGCAAGATGTTTAAACTGTATTGCGTTGATGGCATACACGAACAACTTCGCTCAGATATTGAAAATTATCGTTATCGGCATAAAATTAAAAGCTGGCTGGAGTCGTTGCAGTCTCAACTTAAACAATACCAACTCAAAGGCAAAATTAAGCTTCTAACATTACAGTGCGTACCTGAAGAACAGCACATTGATCAACAGTTAAGTTATGAGTTGCAACAATTATTACTTGGTATCGAACAGACGAACTGTCCTGTTTGGATAGATGATCGTTTGCTCGGTAGCTATACTACTGCCTCAGCCTCGCAACAGGTGCCTATTGTTGGTGTACATGACATTTTAGCTGTACTGCATTCACGTAATGTAATAAGCAAAGGCAAATTTCTTGAATCTTTTCGGAATTTGTTTCGTGCCGGCGTTGGTTGCCGTCTACCGCCAATAAACTATCTGATGGATGAATTAGCACAAGCCAAGCTTGATGCAATATCCAGTTGTTTAATAGAAAATTCTTTTTTGGCAAAACTACGCGAAAGCGTGTTCTTAGCGCTCGCACCAACATCCATTCTTAATAAAGAACCATTGCGCCCTGGCTTAATGCCTGAGGAGGCAATGTTTCGATTTCAACTGCATCGGCTAGTGGATGCTGCTATGGAGGAAATTTGGACTTCGGACAAATTTGACAAGCCACGACGTATTGCAATGGCAAACTGGCTATACAACCAATTTCAGCCTCAGCGTGGGCGACTTGTTTCTTTTGGGGAAGAATTCTCCGTTGAGCCAATTCAGCAATTGGCAATGGAACACAGTGTTAGAATGAGTTTACCTTGGATGTTTCTGAACCAACCTCACGCTATCAATGAGTATTACCAGTGGCTTTTTGCACACATAGAACCCGCTTGGCAGAACCACCCCGCGTTACGCCAGGCAGCATTATCCCGTTTCACTAAATTAGTCATCGACCAGTTAAAATTTTCTTTGCGTCATGAAAATAGTACACTGGCAATCAATTTATTCACAACTCCTTTACGGCATCTCCCTAACGAAATATTTACACAATTACTCACACATCCTGCATTAGAGCCACACCTAAAAAGCTATTTTTCGATGGGCGAATACCTCGAATCACTTAATTTGTTTATTCCTGAACACGAATGGCAAGAATTGACTGAGGCCTGTATTAATTTAGGGGCTGATAAACCACTTCCTAAAACCATAAAAGGTCGAAACATTGTTTTAGAATTTAAGCCAAAAAATGGGGTTGGCGATATGATTAGCGTGTCAGGTCAAGCTGCCAATGGCCATTCTAGCAACCTTCATCTTCTGATTCCGTATGCTCGTTTGGAACATTCAATATCGGATAGACGTATTGAATGGTTAGATGAAATAAACCAATTAGAACTATTAGCTGAAGAGGATTCAACCCATCATCGGTCTATTTTGGCTAGTAATGATTTCAATGTGGCAGTTGAGGCTTTGCGAAATTGTTGTGACCGTTCAGGCGATTTCTTCTTCGCCTTCGCCCAGTATGCACTCAAAATATCTGCTCTTTCCAAGCATCATTGGAAGCATATTCTTCCTGTTAATATCGACATACTCATATCGGCTAGCCCGCATGAAATGTCGGCCAAATGGCTTTTTGCCGACTCCAGCAATCCTGACAAAATAAAAAAACGCTTAGCGAGTGTTGCCGCGCTACCTTTTGGGGAACCATTCGATCTTGCCACGTTTGTTGAACAAGCGCTTTCTGCGAACTGGATTTCTATGGAAAAAATGATAGAACTGATGGATGATTTAGCCGCATCAAGTTTAAATCCAGTCGTTCTTCAAAACCTGCTTGCAATGTACTTGCACTTACCTGATGAAGTCAGCAAGCAAAAACAGATAGAAACGCTCATTCAAACTTTATTAAAATTAGAGCAAAATCCAGAAATCAATGAAGTGTTTGAACGCTACATTGAGCTCTTACATCTTATTTGGAACTATTTTCAACTTACAGTCGAATTCAAAAACTGCACTTATGAACAACGTGT
>Ga0007798_10000690_pt1 | contig 12034 bp, 12 predicted proteins | sample CryBogmetaGMA17M_FD_60370 | JGI IMG/M metagenome (GOLD analysis project Ga0007798, IMG submission 60370) | Freshwater microbial communities from Crystal Bog, Wisconsin, USA - MA17M | ecosystem: Environmental > Aquatic > Freshwater > Lake | place: Crystal Bog, Wisconsin, USA | collected 2009-07-06
GAGACCGAATGGAGGTAATCCGAATCCCCGGCTACACAGACGAGGAAAAGGAAAAAATAGCGGAACTCTTCCTCGTTCCTAAGGCTTTGGAAGAAAATGGCATTAATGGCTATCCGGTTCGATTTTCCCAGGAATCTCTCTGTTCTCTCATCACTGGTTTCACTAGGGAGGCCGGTGTTCGTCGACTTGAGCGAACCCTAGACTCTGTGTGCCGAAAAATTGCCAGAGAAATCACTCAGGACCAGCCCGTTCGGCAGGAGATAACCCCCGCGACTGTGGAAGAACTCCTTGGTTCACCGAAATACTTTGTTGAATTGGCGGAAGAGGAAGACCAGGTCGGCATCGCCACCGGGTTGGCCTGGACCGAAAACGGCGGAGACATCATTTTTATCGAAGTAACAGGTTTCCGGGGCCGCAAAGAGTTGACCATGACCGGCTGTTTGGGTGATGTGATGCAGGAGTCGGCCAGGGCGGCACTGAGTCACCTCAGAAACGCCTGCGGCCTCTATGGAATCAACGAAAAACACCTTGCGAAAACCGACCTGCACATACATGTACCCGCGGGAGCCATTCCCAAGGATGGACCTTCCGCAGGCATTACTATTGCTGTTGCCCTCGCTTCATTTTTCACCGGCATTCCTGTTCGCAGAGATGTGGCCATGAGCGGAGAAGTTACTCTCAGGGGGCGGGTCCTCCCAATCGGGGGCGTCAAAGAGAAGCTTCTTGCAGCGCGTCGAGCCGGGGTTCGAGAAGTCATCCTGCCGAAGAAAAACTCGCCCAGTCTCAAAGATCTCCCTGAATACGTAAAAGATGATATGATAATCCACTTTGTGAATGATGTGGACGAGGCGATCCGCATTGCTCTGGTCGTAGAACCCACAGCTTTGCGTGCTCCAACTTTCTTGGATCAGCCCATTCTCCCTCTCTTTTCTGAAGAGCCGGGGCAATATGTGCTGAACATTCCAGGAGCACCCTTAGCCGGTCCGGCAAGATGCGATTCCTGGAAGTGTACCTAGTAACTCGATTTCCTGCAAGAATTTGTCTCAAGCAATGCGCTCTACAGTCAATCAGGAGGTAACTGAATGGAGACCCCGGATAGTAAGCACAGATTTAATACCCTCGCTCTTCATGCCGGCCAGGAACCTGATCCTTTTACCCTCGCTCGTGGGGTGCCGGTTTACAGGACCTCTTCGTATGTCTTCCGGGACACGAAGCACGCTGCCGATTTGTTCTCTCTGAAGGAATTGGGGAATATTTACACGCGATTGATGAACCCTACCTCCGACGTCCTTGAAAAGAGAATGGCTGCTCTCGAAGGTGGGGTTGGGGCTCTCGCCCTCGCCTCTGGGACCGCTTCAATATTCTATTCGTTGATCAACATCATGGAAGCCGGGGAAGAATTCATTTCCAGCAGCAACCTCTATGGCGGAACCTATACAATGTTCAACGACATCCTTCCCCATTTAGGGATTAAGGTCCGCTTCGTAGATTACAATTCGCCCGCACAGTTCCGGGCTGCACTGAACGCAAAAACTCGGGCGATCTTCCTGGAGACAATCGGAAATCCTATTCTGGGCGTTCCGGATTTCGAAGAGATATCCGCTCTAGCAAGAGAAGCCCATGTTCCCATGATTGTCGACTCTACCTTCACACCTCCTTGTATTTTTAAGCCTTTAGAGCACGGTGCGGACATCGTTGTTCATTCACTCACCAAATGGATCGGGGGACATGGCACAGGCATCGGGGGCATCGCTGTCGACTCAGGAAGATTCGATTGGACCGATCCCAAATTCGGCCTTTTTAATGCACCCGAGCCTTCTTATGGGGGTATCCGTTTCGGCCATGACCTGGGAAATCTTGGGCCGATGGCTTTCATACTCAGGATGCGACTTGTTCCCCTGCGCAACCTGGGGGCATGCATAAGCCCAGACAATGCCTGGATGTTTCTTCAAGGGCTTGAGACGCTTTCTCTCAGGATGGAACGCCACTGTTCCAATGCCATGGCTGTGGCTAGGTATCTCGAAAATCATTCTCGGATAGCCTGGGTGAGATATCCGGGCTTGCCTTCAGATCCGTCTTATCGTTTGGCTCAACGCTATTTCCTGGACGGACAGGCAGGCGGAATGGTGGTGTTCGGTATAAAGGGGAAGACCAAGCAGGCGGAAGGATTCATCGACCGCCTCAAATTGTTTTCACACCTTGCCAATGTAGGAGACGCCAAGAGCCTGGCAATTCATCCGGCCAGTACAACCCATTCCCAATTGAGTTCCGAGCAACAGATGGCGGGAGGCCTTCCACCGGATTTGATCCGACTGTCGGTCGGCATTGAAGACATAGACGATATCTTGGAGGATTTGGAGCAGGCCTTGCCTTGAATTCGTGGACGGATTAAGTTTTAGAAAGTCGAAAGAACTCCATGCCCGCGGCGCCGATCGGGAACCGGGTCAGACATGGGATTCGGCTTCGAGTGTTCTGGAAGGAAAGAATGGAGTCCACTGAGCCCATCAAGGAATACGCCGACTCCGATGGACGCTATGGTCCGGTAAAAACCCAGTACGCGGATTTCGACGGAATTGAGTTGGAGTCCGGAGCTTTTTTGGGCCCGTTGAGAGTTGCTTACGAGACCTACGGCACCCTTTCGCCTAAGCGTGACAATGCAGTGTTAGTTCTCCATGCTCTATCCGGGGACGCGCATGTGGCCGGGATCAACGAGAAGGGCAGGATAGGCTGGTGGGACGCCTTGATTGGTCCTGAGAAAGGCATAGATACCGACAAATATTTCGTCATCTGTTCAAACTGCCTTGGTGGGTGTATAGGGACCACCGGTCCTCCCAGTATAAACCCGGCAACCGGCAAACCTTATGGACGCTCATTTCCTCTCATCACCATGGGTGACATGGTAAACGTCCAAGCGCTTCTGGTGAAACACCTGGGCATAGATCGTCTTCATAATGTTATCGGTGGCTCCATGGGAGGGACGCAGGCCCTGGAATGGGCGGTTCGCTATCCCGATATGATCCGGTCCGCCATCGTGATCGCTGCCACCGCGAGGTTATCTCCCCAAGGAATTGCGTTCAATTGGGTAGGACGAAATGCCATATATAGTGATCCTGCACGGCCTTGCACGGAATCCGACCAGGGAGACGCGTATCAGAAGGTGGGGAGAGGTCTTGCAGTAGCCCGGATGATCGGCCATATTACCTACCTCTCCGAAGATACCATGGAAGCCAAATTTGGCCGCAAGCGAGCCCTAAAGGACGTTGACGGTTACCGGTATAGTCTTGGTGAGAATGGAAAGGAGGGTGGCGAGTTCGAAGTTGAGTCATACCTGGAACATCAGGGAAGCACCTTCATGGAAAGGTTCGATGAAGATTCCTATGTAGTTATCACCAAGGCCATAGACCGGTTCGACCTAGAAGCCGCTCACGGAGATCTCGTTTCCGCGTTCAGGAATATACGAGCTAAAATGCTGGTCCTCTCGTACACTTCCGATTGGCTTTATCCGACTTCGATGTCACTTACCATAGTACGAGCTTTGCAATCTTTGAACAAACATGTCTCCTTTGTGGAACTCGATCTTCCGTATGGTCACGATTCGTTTTTGGTGAGTGCCGGTATGCCGACTTTGACCAGGATCGTCAGGGGGTTCCTGAATGGTGTAGTATGAAAGTAATATTCAACGGTTTTACGGAAGAATTTGACGGCAGTAATGTAACCATTCGGGACATCTTGAACATCACCAACGAAGACGACCCCGGGGTCATTGTGGAGGTCAACGGTCGCTTCGTTTATCGAAAAGATTTTACTACCACAATTATTATGGAGGGTGACCGGGTGGAGTTTATTCATCCGTCGTTCGGGGGTTAGGCTCTCCGCTTCACCATCATGAGACTCGAGTAATCTAAGACAGATTCACTTTCGGTGGGCAGTGGCGACTGCCGTCCGGCATATGCATCCCGGATCAGGCTCCAACCGTACGATCTGAAACTGATTGCCCCAGAATTCCATAACCAATAGCCCCGGAAGTATATCATCTTTTCGTCCCACCAGGATTTTCAAGGCTTCGCTCACTTCAACGGACGCGACTGCAGTAGCTGCTGCCGAGAGTACACCCACCGTTGAAGCTCTTGGGTGGCCGTCAACCGCTTGCGGATCGGGCCATAGGCACCGAAGGCAAGGTGTCACCCCGGGGATAATGGTCATGACGTTTCCTACGGTTTCTACTGCGCCTCCAAAAACGTAAGGGATGCCTCTCCTGATGGCCGTGTCGTTGATCAAGTACCGGGTTCTGATATTGTCCAGGGCATCAACGACCAGATCCATGCCGCTGGTAAGTCTTTCCACGTTGTGAGGCTCTATGAATTCTGCTACCGCTTCGATTTCAATCTGGGAATTCGAAGCCGTTAAGTGTTCTCTGGCGACCTGCGCCTTGGGAAGTCCAAGGATCACGTCTGATTCATCATAGAGAATTTGCCTGTGGAGGTTGTGCAATTCGGCGACGTCCCCATCCACTATCCTCAAAAACCCCACTCCTGCTCTCGCAAGAAGGATTGCGATGAGCGACCCGAGGGCCCCTAATCCTGCGATGAGAACTTTTGAGTGCTCTATTCTGTGCTGACCCTCTTTTCCTATCACTTTAAGGAGTGTATGGCGGCTGTATCGGTTTATTGGAGATTCCATGTCAAATTTGCCTTTGAGCCTCTATAAAATGGATGTGTCGCAAGAGAGCGAGTATCTAATCGGCTTTGAATTTAAGAAGATTTTTCCCGGCAAGCAAGACAAATCAGACTACCTCCGTGCCTTCCGCCTATCAAATGGGAATGAAACTATAATCAGCATAAGCTTTTGATATTTTGTTTTTCTTTGTACCATAACCGTATTCCACCATATTACCCGGTAAGTTGTAAAACAAAATTCAAGGATTGTATTGACAGGAGTAAGCCAGTAGCATAAAATATTGTAAGTTATAGTGTTGGTACGTCTGCCTGTTCACCTTTGTTTACGCTCGGCTCATAAAACTGAGCTGAAAGGAGAAAAAGATGAAACGAACAGGAATATTTTTGCTGGCATTGCTGGCCGTCATGCAGGGTCCTGCTTTTAGCCAGGGTGTTATTGATTCGATTTTTGGACCCGGTGGGTTAGGCATAACTGGGGGAGGCCAGGCTGCAAATCAGTTTGATAGCTCTCAATACTACGGGGGGAATGTAGATCCGAGCCGGCAGTATTCTCAGCAACCCCAACAGGGATATCAACAAGGCCCTCAGGGTTCTCCGGGATATGGCCAACAGGGATATCCTCCTCAGGGTTACGGTAATCAGCAAAGCCAACAGTACGACAACACTCAGGAAGGCATTTATTCCGACTGGCATAATCAGCAATTGGGTTCTAACGCCCCACCGCCTGAACAATATGGCCCTCCCGGCATTCAGGCGGTTCCTCCTGGACCGCCTCCGGCAGCCGCCCCTGTCCCAGTCCCAAGCCCTCGAGTAGCTCCTTCCAGGTCTCAGCGTTCGGCAACGAGCCCCCAAGCGGGTGTATCCAGGCCAACCCAGAGTCGAGCCCAGCGTCCCGGCCAGAACACTGCTGAACAGACAGGCAGGTTCGGGGATGCGCTTCCACCTGGAGCCGCGAGAATTACTACCACAACACCTGAGGGTACCTCAGTGCAGTACTACCCTCCTGGAGGACAGCCCGAATCTGATGATCAAGCCGTACGAGAACAGCCACGGCAAGCTCGGCCTCGTTCCGCTACATCGAGAACACCCAGGGCACCGCAAACAACTCCACAGGAGCAGACGGTCACCAGCCCGTCTTCCATAGCCATGCCGAAGCCCGTAACCATTCCTCAGGGACAAGATCCCAGATCGGGCTGGGGTGCTACCGTCAAACCATGAAAACCTTTTGCTGCGGTTAACGGCGGGGTTACCGGGTGAAGTCAGGTCTTGCCGTCCGCAGCGGAGGGGATCCACCGGTAACATCAGCGTAATTAAGATACTTCTTTGAAGGCACCTTTGGACAGAGACTCTTCTCTCGTATCTTCCCTTTTTCCGTCCCGACCTTACGGTTGATCCCTTGACCGTACAAGGGATGGGGGATAATTTACCAGGAATCTGTACAGTACAAGAATTTCTTGTAGCAGGAGATCCTCCTATGATTGATTCGCCCTCCAAGAAAGAGGCCTGTGGAATATTCGCTATTTATGGAGCGGAGGATCCGGCCCATCTCATATATTTGGGTCTTTACGCACTCCAACACCGAGGCCAAGAGTCCGCGGGAATAGTAATCAGCGATGGTACGGAAGTCAGGGCACACAAGGGTATGGGCCTCATCTCGGATGTTTTCAAGGACGGGGCATTCCAGGGGTTCAAAGGCACCATGGGGATAGGACATGTCCGATATTCTACCACGGGAAGTTCTATGTTAAGAAACGCTCAGCCCTTCCTGGTAGAGCAAATCGATCGCATTTTTGCCCTGGGACATAACGGTAACATAGTGAACATAGCCAATCTCAGAAGGCATCTCGAATCCCGCGGGGCCATATTCCAAACGTCTACCGATTCCGAGCTTATTGCCCATCTTGTGCTTCACAAAAAAGGTTCGCTGGAAGAGCGACTGATAAAGGTTTTCGACGAGTTAAGAGGGGCATGGTCAATAGTATTTTTGACACCCGGAGGCATCCTTGCCGCACGCGATCCTTACGGATTCAGGCCACTTTGCATTGGACGAAAAGGCGACGCGATCATTTTTACCTCCGAGACCTGCGCTCTGGACATCATCGAGGCTGAATATGTTCGTGACGTGGAACCGGGGGAGATTGTTATAGCAGATCACAACGGCCTCAGATCGATTCAGGGTTCCCGCAAGACCAACTCTGCAATGTGCATATTTGAGTATATATATTTTGCCCGCCCTGATTCGATGATCTTTGGACATGGTGTGTACAACGTACGGAAACAACTGGGATTTCAGGCAGCAATTGAAAACCCCGTAGACGGCGCCGATCTCGTAGTTCCGATGCCCGCATCGGGAAATTATGCAGCACTTGGTTATTCTCAGGGGAGTGGGCTTCCCTTCGAATACGGTGTGATAAGAAACCATTATGTGGGTCGAACTTTCATCCAGCCCTCTGCCTCGGTACGAAATCTTGGAGTCAGGCTGAAGCTCAATCCAGTCCGTGAGATACTTGAAGGCAAGAAAGTTGTCGTTGTGGATGATTCCATTGTAAGGGGTACCACGAGTAAGCTGAGGACCAGGGCACTCAGGGAAGCCGGGGCCCGAGAAATACACATGAGGATAAGTTGTCCGCCGATCCGTTTCCCCTGTTATTACGGAATAGATTTTTCAAGCAAAGGCGAGCTGATCGCCTGCAACAACTCGGTTCAAGATATATGTGATTTTATAGAGGCCGATTCGCTGGCTTATCTCAGCCTTCAAGGGATGTTCAAAGCGATGCCGCTTCCTTCGAAACACTTCTGTGCCGCATGTTTCACGGGGAAATACCCCATCAAGATCACGGACGACTCCACCAAAAGCTGCTTGGAATGCCGGCCGCTGGACGCGCTGCAATGGCCCTGACTCATAAGATTTCGCCTTATAGCCAGTGCCGAAATTAATGGCGCATTCGGTCTCCAAATCCCCCCTTGCCTATCTAAACCACGGAAGTTTGTACGAGTAACTTCGCATTAGGCATTTGTGTGCGAACGCACCATATCGTTCCGCTGCAGCAGCACCGAGGCAAAATCCAAATCCTCGGGTGTGGTGATTTTGATGTTCTCCTGGGAATCCTCAACTACCGTTACTGGGTTGCCCATGCGTTCTACCAACGCTGCGTCGTCGGTTCCAGTGAAACCTTCATCCAACGCTTTCTTGTGAGCTTGGATGATCAATGCGGTTCGAAAGGTCTGGGGGGTGTGGGCGAGCCATAGGTCCGACCGAGAAATGGTTTCGAGATATGGACCGTTTTTTTTCTTGACCGTCTCTCGCACCGGCACGCACGCCAGTGCGGCTCCCGAGGACCTGGCTGCTCTTATTGTGTTCGTGATTATTTCGGATGTCACGAGAGGGCGTACCCCATCGTGTATGACCACAATGCCGGTGTCCGTCAACTTCTGGAGACCGTTGTAAACCGATGCCTGGCGGTTCAAGCCTCCTGCTACTATTTCAACAGCCATATCAAGCTTAAATGGATGTAAAATTATTTCCCGGCAGTAGTCTTCATCCCCTGGCGGCACGGTCAAAACTATCCGAGCTATCTGGGGATGCCCAATGAATGCGAACAGAGTACGGACTATCACGGGTATGCCTTCAAGGCCAAGATATTGCTTGGGAATACTCGACCCCATTCTCTCTCCGTACCCTCCCGCTGTTACGAGAGCTGCACATGTCATATGAGGATCTCCAAGGAGGTCCGGCTTACAGACCGCACTGCCTCTTTTTTGTAAAGCTTACTTGAGCGTGTTGTTGGTGAGATGATCCTCCCTAAGGCGCGCACTACTGCTTCTCAAAAGTCTTTTCGTTTAAGCTGGGACGTTTTTTTGGCTTGGCCCTGAACAACGAGCTTAGTCGCAATGATATCCAACGCTCAAGAGCCTATCAGTTCGGCTATAGCCTTTCTCGCCAGAGCATCCACCATTTCGTTTTCTTTGTGGCTGTTATGTCCCCGGACCCAATACCATTTCACCTGATGGCGTCCAGACGCCGCATCAAGTCGACGCCAGAGGTCCTCGTTCTTTACCGGTGTATTCTGCGCGGTCCGCCAGTTACGTTTTTTCCAATTATTGAGCCACTCTGTCATCCCTTTCATCAAATATTGGGAATCTGTGGAAATCCGGACTTTGCAGGGTCTTCTCAGGACCTCTAAAGCCATAATAGCGGCAGTCATCTCCATGCGGTTGTTGGTTGTCATGGGAGTCGCCCCACTCATTACCTTCTTGGTTCCCTTGAACCGCAAGAGAGCAGCCCATCCTCCGGGTCCGGGATTACCCCTGCAAGCACCATCGGTAAAAATTTCTACGGCATCTTCCACAATGCGCCCTTTCACACACCAGGGGCAATCACACCCTTGCTCGTGCAATTTCGTATGTTATCCTTCAATAACCTTAATCAAAACCTTGCGCTGTCTGGGTCCATCAAACTCACAGAAGAAGATCCCCTGCCATGTCCCCAGGACCGGCGAGCCTCCGGAAATAATGAGGTGGACTGAGCTTCCCATGAGCGAAGCCTTGATATGTGCGTCGGAATTTCCCTCGGAATGACGGTAAGCGTCCTGGTGTGGAATTAATTGGGAAAGTTTGAAAGTTATGTCCATGACCACGGATGGATCGGCGGCTTCGTTGATTGTCACACCGGCGGTAGTGTGAGAGACATAAACTATCCCAATGCCATCCCTGACACCACTCTGGGCTATGGCCTCTTTCACTCGGGACGTTATGTCGATGAACTGTATCCTCGATCCCGTCTTCACCTGTATCGTTTGCATAGTGTGTCTCCGATCACTATCGATGGGGTTTCTCATCTGCGAACAGTGCCTCCACGAAATCCCCTGCATTGAAATCTCGAAGGTCGTCCATTTTCTCCCCGATTCCAATGAATCGGATGGGGATCTTTAGTTCATTAGAAATTCCGAGAATAACACCACCCTTTGAAGTACCGTCAAGCTTGGTAAGACAAACTCCGGTTACAGGGACTGCCTCGTTGAACGTCCTGGCCTGAAGAATTGCGTTCTGTCCCATAGAAGCATCGATGACCAGAAGTATCTCGTGAGGGGCCTGGGGCAATTTCTTACCCATGGTGCGGTGTACCTTTTTCAACTCTTCCATGAGTGGGACCCTTGTGTGCAGCCTGCCCGCCGTGTCCACCAGCACGAGTTCGAAGTCTTCTCTGATTGCTCTTTGAATTGCTTCGAACACCACAGAGGAAGGATCCGCCTTGTCCTTGCCACGCACGACCTGGCATCCGATCCGTTCGGCCCAAATTTCTACCTGCTCGACAGCGCCGGCTCTGAACGTATCGCCCGCGACAATCATTACCTTTCTTCCCGCTGCCTTGTGCCTCGCTGCTATCTTGGCTATGGTCGTGGTCTTTCCCGAACCGTTGACTCCCAAAACCATCACAACGAAAGGTTCTGATCCATACCCCACTCTCATAGGAGCCTCAACCCCTGAGAGCATGTCCTTGATCAGAACTTTCAGGTGTTTCATCACCATCTCAGGGTCATCCAGCTCACGCCTTTTCACCCGCTCCGTAACACTTTCGAGCAGTTCATAAGCAGTCTGGACACCTATGTCTGCTGTGATGAGCACCTCTTCCAGGCGCTGAACTACCTTATCGTCGAGCTGCTTGTTTCCAAGAAAAACCTCGTCCAGATTCCTGATGAAACCATTACGTGTCTTGTCAAGGCCAGACCTCAATCTAAATAGTCCTGTAGCCTGGTCCGGTGGTTCACTGGAAACGTGAGCCTTTTCCGTACTCGCATCTTCAACCGGCTCCAGGGACGCTCTCTTCGGAGGCTCTTCGGACTCGACCCCGGTTTCAGAAGTTTCACGATCCGACTCTATGTCCTCAGTTTTTCCTCTTCTGAAGATGCGACGAAAAAAACCGCCTCTTTTCTCTTGGTCTTCACTCATTTCTCTCTCTTACCGACCGACGTTTGAATTGACACAAAGAGTCTAACAACGGCAGTGGTAGCGGTCAAAGGAAATTAGTTAATGTGACTTCTTGAGATTCACTTGAATTTACTGATAATATTTGATATATAAAATAATTAAAAATGCAAAAGGAGGCGGTCGTGTTCTGGAAATTCCGCAAAACAAGTATAACCATTCCTATTGAACTCCATGAAAAAATCGCCCGCTCCTGCGAGCCCATAGACCAGGTCCCCAGCGAGGTGATCTCTCTACGATCAAGCAGGAAGAAGCCCTTTGATAAGAAGGATCAGGAGGCGATGTACCGTCACGTTCTCGCACATGGAATCTAGGCAGAGGTTTGCCGAAGAGGGGGCATTACTATCGTTTACATGAAAAAAATTGAATTCGTGATACACATTGCGCTGTGGGCTCTTTTTGCCGGTCACATACTGACGTTTGAAGTGCGCGCTTCCCAGACTCGAGAGACCCCTTCTTTTGCCAAGACCTTCAGCGCATTCGAGAAATTGTGTAAGAATTCGCTGGGCACAAGAGACGAGTGGCAGCGAGTCATAACCTCTTTTCTGGCCATATACAAGGCGAAAAAAGACAGTTCAGCATCCAGAAGCCTTTTTTTTGCCGGTAGAGCATCTCTGGCTCTCTATCGGCGTAGTGAGAAAATTGAGGACCTGGATAACGCAATCAAATATCTTAATAATTTCAACTGGGTCAGCCGTAAAAGCCATGACATGGCTATCGGCATGGGGGAATTGAAAAAGGCACAAAATCTTAAGCTAAGAATTTCCAAGGCTTCACAAGAACGGACAGATGGACTGTTATCAGAAAAATCCACTGTACCGGCCGGGGCATCTGTCAACCCCATGACATCGGCCGGTCAAGCTTACAGCAGTGAGTCTCCAAAGAATATCTTCGTTTCAAAGACATCGCGTGCGGCGAATGGGAGCAGCCATTCCTCCGGATCAAGGCCGACTTTGAATCGCCCGGGAAACCCCTATTTCTCGGCATTGAACCGGCCTGCCGTCTCGTCTCAAGCCCGGTTGAAAAGCGCATCCATACCTCCTGTGACCATGACTGACGGGTTGCCGGCGAAACGTGTGGTGGAGAAGAAATCAAAGGATTTTGTAGTGGTCATAGATCCGGGTCATGGAGGAAAAGATCCGGGAGCGGTTTCGCAAGACGGTAGGTTCAGAGAGAAAGATTTGACCCTCGAGATGGCAAAACGGCTCAAGGATCGTCTCCAGGGTCAAGTGCCGGGAATCAAGGTCATGCTTACAAGAAATGATGACAGTTTCATGACACTTCCCGAGCGGACTTCTTTTGCGAACTCACTGAACGCAGACCTGTTCCTATCCATTCACGGAAACGGAGCCGGCGATTCGCGTGTAAAGGGC
>Ga0007798_10000699_pt1 | contig 11911 bp, 10 predicted proteins | sample CryBogmetaGMA17M_FD_60370 | JGI IMG/M metagenome (GOLD analysis project Ga0007798, IMG submission 60370) | Freshwater microbial communities from Crystal Bog, Wisconsin, USA - MA17M | ecosystem: Environmental > Aquatic > Freshwater > Lake | place: Crystal Bog, Wisconsin, USA | collected 2009-07-06
AATCCCGAACTACACTCAGGAACTGACATTCGTTGTAAACGGAGTTTCATATATCCTGAAAATTGAAAACAACCGGGTTGTTCATTCATTTTAAATCTTGTAAGGATGAAAACAATAAGTAATTTCCTCGCAATCAGGTTTTCGGTAACACTTATCATTGTAATGATGCTACCGCAATTCAGTTTTGCCCAGCTAAAAACTGTTTGCGACCTTTATAAAAGCAATGGAGGCGGGTATTCAACCACGCTCACATCAGTGGTTTGCAATGAACCGGATCATTCTCATACCATTACACTCAGGGTTGAACACAATGGTTGTGACGGAATAAGTTGTCCGGCCATTTCCCGCTTTTCAGTTCAGGCAGCTGCCGGTACTTATTCAAATATTTCAGTAAGTATTCTTTACGGTGGAATGACTTTTACCAGTATCAATGCCGGCCCGACATTGCCAGGAGACCCCTGGGACGGATTCAGGATTGAGGGAATCAGCGGGATAGGAAACGGGGTTGCAGGCGTATTCACAATAACGTACAAACTTACCGGGGCATTTCAGGCTCAGCAGGTCTCGGCCAGGGCCGGAGCTTTACTCCAGCTTGCATCATTTGCTGCTGCAGATTTCCAGAGTGTAATGACTTGCTATAATACCGATTGTGGTGGCGGGGCACCTACAGGGCCTACCGCTCACGATGATAATGCCACGACTCCCCTTAATACTCCTGTTACGCTGAATGTGCTTTCCAATGACGTAGCCGGATCAACAGCCCTGGTGCCATCATCGGTGGCATTTATACCAGGAACCCAGCCTAACCCTGCAACAGTGGGAACATTTACAGTGAACCCGGTCACAGGCGCTGTCACATTCACTCCGGTCACGGGTTTTACCGGTCTTGCAACGATACAATACAGAGTGTGCGATTTAAACAGTTTATGCAGTACTGCCAACATCTCAGTTACAGTGAATGGCGCGATTATTCAGCCTCCTGTGGCAGTAAACGACAATGCAACAACTGTCCTTAACACTCCTGTTAACATCAGCATACTTCTGAATGATATACCAGGATCGGGAGCTCTTGTTCCTTCTTCTGTGACATTTGTGCCGGGAACGGCTCCTCTTCCTGCAGTCGGAGTATTTACAAAAACTCCTGCAGGGATAGTAACTTTCACTCCGGCTAACGGTTATACCGGGACTGCAACAATCCATTATACAGTCTGTGACGTCAATTCTCTCTGTTCTACGGCAATTATTACCGTTGTTGTAAATGGGGGAGGCGGATGCCCGGGGGATGCGGATTGCGACGGATGCCCCGATAATGTAGATGATTATCCCAACGATCCTACCCGCTGTTTTAATAATCCTTTCCCCGCAGTTGGTTATTCTACACTGGCCTATGAAGACCTGTGGCCTTGCAAGGGAGACTATGACTTTAATGATGTCGTTATGGATTACCGCTTCAACACCATTACCGACCATAATAACAATGTCGTTGAGATTATCGGAACATTCGTTCTCAGGGCTTCCGGCGCCTATTATCATAATGGTTTTGGATTCCAGATCCCGACCAATAACGTCGACCCTGCAAGTATGACGGTAACGGGATCCCATCTTTCCAATTGGATCATATCGCTTAACAGCCATGGATTAGAAAATGGACAGACAGTCCCCACGATCATCGTTTTTGATGATTTCTTTGACCTGATGCCAAATCCGGGTTGCGGTACCGGTGTCAATACCACCCCCGGCTGTGCTTATGTCACCCCTGCAACTGTAACAATCCACATAACCTTTAACAGCCCGACATACCAGATGTCAGCAATAAATATTGAGAATTTCAATCCTTTCATCTTTCTGGGATTTGACAGAAGCCGTGAAGTCCATCTGCCTGATTATCCCCCCACAAGCCTCGCAGGTTTGAACCTGTTTGGCTCCTGCAACGACAAAACAGATCCGGCAGCCCATAAGTATTATAAAAGTTCAGATAACACTCCCTGGGCTATCAGCACCTATGAAAGCTTTGCTTATCCGTATGAGGGTATTGATATTATCAACACATACAATCATTTTGTTGAATGGGTAACCAGCGGGGGTCTGTTATACCAGGATTGGTATATGGACAAACCCGGTTACCGCAATACATCGAACATCTACGTTCATCAGTAACAATCAAGATATTAACCACAAAGAAATCAATTATCAACCAAAACATCAACAAATGAAAAAGCTAACTTTAATTTTGACAGTGATTTGTTTGACACTTGTAATGTTAAGTTGTAACAAGTCCAAAACTGCGACACCTAATTCCCAGCAAGTATTGCAGGGCGTTAACTTCTCCATTGCACCCGGCCATACCGGGGGGCTGAAATCCACGGCCAGTACCGACTGCTTCTCTCAGACAGCAAGTTATGTAAAGGCTACTATAGATGGCATCGAGTATAAAATCGATGTATTCTACGTGAATGGCGCTCCTTTTACGAATACCATTCAACTGTCGCCAGGAACGCATACGCTTCAGGAATTTACGATCTGGAGTGATAACCAGACTCCTAATCTCCCCGGCGATGATGTAATGCTTTCGGCAGCACCTCATCAAGGTTCACCTTATGCAACCTATGTTGCTTCGCCCACTGATATTGTATTCAATGTCGAAGCTTTCAAAAAGACCCAGCTCCCGATTGAAGCAGTATGCTACCAGGCAAGCAACTATTCCAGTTTCGGCTTTACCTACTTTCAAATCGAACAGGTGACTGTCCGCGAACAACCCTTCTTTGGCGACCTTTGTATTAAAAGCATAGCCGATTATTCAATTCAGGGTTCCCCTTATCTCCTGCAATCAAACGGGATTCAAATCGACCTCCCGGCCATTTTCAAAATAGATGTCTACAGGAACACTATTTTTATGAATACCTTTAACAATGAAGCTTGGCATGGCGAAGGACAGCCTCTTAAGGTACAGTATGCCGACCGCAGCGGAATTCCCGACATTTTCGAATTCAAACTTTATGTAAAAGTCAGGAAAGGCGCCGGATTTGACTATGTTTACTTCACAAGCTGGACCACTACTGATGGCAATGTTATTCCCCAGAACAATGATGGTGTTCTCGATTTCTCGATTGGCTATTGTAATCCCAATGCCGATTATGTGTTTCCTCCATGGATCAATCTTCCGAGCACGGCCACATATACTATTAACGGAGGTTGGGCTCCCGGTTCATTGGGAGGTTATGTTGATGCAACCCTCACAAATATTGCCCCCGGATATGAATTTGGCAACAGCACTTATGAATCCTGGTGCTGTGACCACGAGACCAATATCATTGTTGGTACAAATTACAACATGGACGTTTTTTCATCATTATATCCTGCACTGCTCCCGGCTTTTGCTCAAACCAGGCCATGGGACAAATACAACTGGTTGTTGAACCATCTTGACTGGTATCCAGGCTATCATTGGTACGATCTCCAGGGTGCATTATGGTTACTTGAATCTCCGGCATGGAATGGTGTTGCCTCAGGCGGTGTGCCTAATGTATCCGCGGTGATGACCCAGATGAAAAACGATGCCAATACATACGGCAGCGGGTATAAGGTCCCGACCGGCGGATGGGCTGCAGTTGTTTTCATCCCGACAGGTACTCCGGGCAATGCCCCAAACCCGACGATACAGACTATGTTTATCAGGCTTGACCCCTGATCAACCTAGAGTATTGTAAATTAAATCTGAAAAGAAGAGGCTGTCTCAAAAGGGCAGCCTCTTCTTTTATTTTAAAAATGCGGCTCCATTTACGAAATACCTGGCAACACTTACCCCGGAGCGGTCCACACTTACCAATTTGAGATTGACTTAACATATTGTAAATCATAATTTTACATATGATTTTGGAGAATAATCAGGATTAAACTGATGACAATCCGTTAACCTCAAACTTATGAAAACAAAACTTATAATTTTTTCGGTTTTTCTTGCTGCAGCCTCATTGATTTTGTCGGGATGCCGTAAGGATATCGCAGCACAGGATCCTGTTGCGAAGGTGAAATCGATGGATGACCTGAAGGTCTCCTCTACCTTTAATTGGGAAACGACCAGGGAGGTTACACTTAATATAGGTGTGGATATTCCAACTGTCTCGTACCAGTATAATGATGTTTCAGTTTACCTTGAGAATCCGTCAAATAACGGAGCCATCGCATTTCAGGGATTTGCCGGAAACAACTTTCCTTTGATTGCAAAGATCAGGATCCCGACAGCAGCAGATCAGCTGTTCATTCAGCTGACTCCTTATAACGGGCAGAAACAGATCGTAACCATGCCGGTAAGCGAGAACATGTCATATACCTTTAAGACCCCGGTAAATAAAAACCTTAATCTGGGTGGCCCTGATTGCAGCGCAGCCACAGCTCCGTTTACGCTCAGTGGCAGCACGCCCAAGACTATTAATGACGGACATACCTGGTATGTTACAGGATCCTATTCCGGTAACGTTACCATTACAGATGGTACATTACAGATTTGCGGCATATTTACCGGATCTGTAGATATGGGCCAGAACGGGAATAATAAACCCAAAAGTTACCTCATTGTAAGTTCCACAGGAGTTATAGGTTCTGCCGGAAGTCCGGTCACGGTTTCAAAAAATGATAATTCCACATTCACCAATTGGGGTACCTGCCATATTGCCGGTACTTTTACGCCCCAGGATCTTGTTCAGAATTTCGGGACAATGACTGTTTACGGACAGTATAATATGAACGGGAACAACGGTAACCTTGTGAATTCAGGACTGCTTACTATCAATAGCCACTGGAATCTGATCAACGCCGTCACCAATAACGGCACTATTGAAGTCTTCGGCGATTTGAACTGCAACAATAGCACCGTGACGAATGATTGTTCCATTATCGTTCATGGTACTTTCCATCTGAATAACTGCCAGTTCACCAATAATACCGGGTATCTTAAAGTTTATCTCGAAACCTTTATCCAGGGAAGCGGTTTCATGAAATTATATAACGGCTCGATGATCTCAACCACAGATCTGAGGATGAATAATGATATCCAGGGTTTTGGCACACGTAACGAGGTCAAGGTATCAGGCAACCTGCGTTTTGACGGCCCCAATGTGATCACGGGACCTATCGAGTGTGCCCAGACAACAGGTACACTTGTATCAGGAGGGCCTTCAAACTTTACGGGCGGAGCTACTTTTGTCAGTTTTTCTCATATTGTAAACACCATCAGTGTCACTGAATGTAATCCGGAGGGTAATACTCCGCCGACGCCACCCCCGCCTCCTGTTGATAATACCTGGACCGGAACGGCTGTCTATGAAGACCTCTGGCCTGCAAAAGGAGACTATGACCTCAATGACCTTGTGATGTCTTATAAGTTCAAGCTGATAACGAACAACCAGAATAAGGTCACGGACATTACTATTGAATTGACTGTCAAAGCCGTAGGCGCCGCCTATCAGAACGGGTTCGGCATTCAGTTTGATAATCTCCTTCCTTCCGATATTGCATCGGTTACAGGGTATAACCTGAAATACAGTTACATTACACTCAGCGCAAACGGTACAGAAAGCGGGCAGTCGAAGGCTGTCATCATCGCTTTTGACAATGCGGCCAATGTGATCCATCAGGTTGGGGGCATGTTCTTCAATACTGTCGTAGGGGCGCCTGTGGGCACCTCGGATGTCGTAACTCTGAATGTCCACCTGACCAATCCGATGCTGACCACAGCTCTTGGGACACCTCCGTATAATCCTTTCCTTATCAGGAATATGGAACGCGTTGCGGAGATCCATCTCCCCAATTACGTACCTACATCGAAAGCAGTTAACTGCTCCTATTTTGGTACCGGCGATGATAACAGTATTCCCGGGCTCGGAAGATATTATAAGACCAGCAACAATCTTCCCTGGGCTCTGAATATTCCGGTCGATTTTGATTATCCCTGGGAGAAAGCATGCGTTATCGATGCCTATACTTACTTTGCAGCATGGGCGCAAAGCGACGGACTGCTGCACGCAGACTGGTACAAGAATTTGCCTGGATACAGGAATTCAGCCTATATCTGGCATCAATAAACTTATGTATATTTAATCTCCGCTTTTGGTTTAAAGAGGCCGCCTCAAAAGGGTGGCTTCTTTTTTTGTCTCCTCGTTTGCTGTTTATCCTTATTTTTACAAAGAAATACACTATCCGTAGAATAAATAAATGAACCCTTCAGTCTTTCAGATCATTAACTATTCCCTTATCATCCTGGTCCTGATTCTTTTTATGAGGTATATGTGGGATGTGCTGTTTGACAGGAATTACAAACCTGCCTTGTGGAAGAATGCCGGGAAGGAAGGACGCTTGTCAAAGATCCTGATCAGGCTTGAAAGGAATTACCCCGACAAGGTCCGTTTTTTCAACTGGTGGTTCCAGGTCGAAAGACTTAATAAAGAAGGAGTGCCCGGGGCCTTTGCAGAACTTGGAGTATATCAGGGAGATAGTGCAAAGGTTATCCATCATATGGACCCCGGGAGGAGATTTCATCTTTTTGACACCTTCGAAGGGTTTAAGGACCAGGACCTTACTGTTGAAAAAGGAGAAGCTGCAACGTATTCGACCAGCAATTTTGCCGATACCAATATAAATAAGGTAATTGCAGACATTGGCGGTAACCGGAACGTGATGATCCATCCGGGGTATTTTCCCGCTTCGGCCATAAAGCTGGTGCATGAAAAGTTCGCCCTGGTCAATATTGATGCCGATCTGTACAACCCTACAAAGGCAGGTCTGGAATTTTTTTACCCCCGGCTCAGTCCGGGCGGGGTCATCCTTGTCCATGATTACAATAGTAAATGGGAAGGCGTATTGAAAGCAGTTGATGAATTTTGCAAAACTATCCCTGAGGGAATGGCTGTTCTTCCTGATATGGAATCCACTGTAATAATTATCAGGAATAAATTCTGACATTTTCCTGTTTGCCATCTGTTTTCTGTTTCTGCGGATGTCATCCACGAAAAAAATGTACGATGTACAATGCTCAATGTATGAATTCAATATCAGTTTGTTATAGTGGGAAATTGGATTTTTTACAATAATTTCAGGACAGTTTGTAAAAAAATCATTAATTCTCTTGTTTGAAAGAAAAAGATTTGTAATTTTGCACCCTCAAAAATCAGTTTTGGTTTTTGAGGGGATACCAAGCCGAAAATAGTAAGGAAACCTGACAAAGCGAGACATCTATAGGTTTCAACAGCAGCCGGAACGTCGGCTGCAATGAAAAAGTCTCTCTGAAATACAGCTCTCCTTTTATATTTAAAAGCCCATATCCTTCTTTACAGGCGCCGGTTTTAGCGTCACAATATTTGAAAAGAATTTAAACATTTCAATATGCCTACAATTTCGCAATTGGTTCGTAAAGGAAGACACAAATTGACGGACAAGAGTAAAGCTCCTGCCCTTGATTCATGTCCCCAGCGTCGCGGTGTATGCGTGAGGGTTTACACAACCACTCCCAAAAAGCCCAATTCAGCAATGCGTAAAGTTGCACGTGTTCGTCTGACCAACGGGAAGGAAGTGAACGCTTACATTCCGGGTGAAGGTCATAATCTTCAGGAACACTCTATCGTGATGATCCGCGGGGGTCGTGTTAAGGATCTCCCCGGCGTTCGTTATCATATTATCCGTGGCGCCCTCGATACATCAGGTGTTGAAGGACGCAAGCAACGCCGTTCAAAGTATGGCGCGAAGAAACCCAAAGAAAAGAAAGCATAATCAAAGCTGTTATTTAAGCGCATATGAGAAAATCAAGACCAAAGAAAAGGCTTATTATTCCGGACCCCAGGTTCAGCGATACCCTGGTTACAAAGTTTGTGAATAACATGATGTTCAGCGGAAAGAAAAACCAGTCTTATGACATCTTCTACGAGGCAATTGACATTGTCAGCGAAAAGACGAAGGAAGACGGCTTAGAGGTTTTCAAGAAAGCCCTGGCTAACGTAACTCCATCTGTTGAGGTACGCAGCCGCCGTATCGGAGGCGCAACTTTTCAGATCCCCTCCGAGATCAGGCCTTCACGTAAAAGTTCAATCGGAATGAAATCACTGGTTGGATATGCAAGAAAACGCCACGAAAAAAGCATGGCGCATAAACTGGCATCGGAGATCATGGCTGCTTATAAAGAAGAAGGCGCTGCTTTTAAAAGAAAAGAAGATACGCATCGTATGGCAGAAGCCAACAAAGCATTTTCACATTTCAGATTTTAATATAATTAAACTTAACCCTATACAATATATAATATAATGCCCGGCCTGGAAAATACACGCAACATTGGCATTATGGCTCATATCGACGCCGGTAAGACGACTACTACCGAGCGTATATTGTATTATACGGGGATCAATTATAAAATGGGCGAGGTTCATGACGGTACTGCCACGATGGACTGGATGGTCCAGGAGCAGGAACGCGGAATTACGATAACCTCGGCCGCAACAACAGTATATTGGGATTTTAACAGTCAGCAATACCGTATCAATATCATTGATACTCCCGGGCATGTTGATTTTACGGTTGAAGTGGAGAGATCACTGAGGGTACTTGACGGAGCCGTTGCTTTATTCTGCGCAGTCGGGGGAGTTGAGCCTCAATCGGAAACTGTTTGGAAACAGGCTGACAAATATCATGTTCCCCGTCTCAGTTACGTAAACAAAATGGACCGCACAGGAGCCGATTTTTTCAGGGTCATTGAACAGATCAGGGAGAAACTCGGTGCAAAACCCGTACCTGTCCAGCTTCCGATCGGAGCTGAAGAAAACTTCGTGGGTATCGTCGACCTGATCTCGGGAAAAGCCTATTCATGGGATGATGTATCACTCGGCAAGGAATATTTTGAAATTCCGGTACCTGAGGATATGAAAGAACTGGTTCGCAAATACCGCGGCATGCTTATTGAAGGAGCGGCTGAGGAAAGCGAGGAACTGCTTCATAAATTTGTTAAAAGTCCTGATACAATAACTGAAGAAGATATCATCGTCCAGGTGCGTAAAGCGACCATTCAGAACCGTATCACACCCGTCATCTGCGGAGCTTCATTTAAAAATAAAGGTGTTCAGACCCTGATTGACAGCATTGTTAAGTTCCTTCCTTCACCATACGATATGCCTGCCATTAAGGGCATCAATCCTTACACTGAGAAAGAGGAAGAGCGTCATCCCGACCCTGAAGAACCTTTTTCAGCCCTGGCATTCAAAATTGCCACTGACCCTTTTGTTGGCAGGATCGCTTTTTTCCGTGTTTATTCCGGCTCCCTCAATGCAGGCGAAGTAGTCTTAAATGTAAATACCGATAAAAAAGAAAGATTGCTGCGCATTATGCAGATGCATGCGAACAAGCAGATACCCCTGAAGCACATTGAGGCAGGAGAAATCGGCGTTGCAGTCGGATTTAAAGAAATTCATACGGGGGATACGCTCTGCGACCTCAAGCATCCTGTTATGCTTGAGACGATGAGTTTTCCGGAACCCGTTATCAATATGGCCATTGAGCCTAAGACTCAGGATGACGTTGAGAAACTGGCCAATGTGTTGCATAAAATGGCCGAAGAAGATCCCACCTTCAAGGTAAAAATTGATGAAGAAACAGGCCAGACAGTGATCAGCGGGATGGGAGAACTTCACCTGGATATCATTGCCGACAGGATGAGGCGGGAATTCAATGTTGAAGTGAACCGCGGAAACCCTCAGGTTGCATACAAGGAAGCTATTATCAATTCAGTGATGCACCACGAGGTATATAAAAAACAGAGTGGTGGGAAAGGCCGTTTTGCAGATCTTTCAATTGAGGTTTCACCCGCTGATAAGGGTGTCAAGGGTCTTCAATTCATCAATGACGTGAAGGGCGGGAATATCCCCAGGGAGTTTATCCCGGCTATTGAAAAAGGCCTTAAGTCAGGTATGTCTAACGGCCCTGTCATCGGTTTTCCGATGGAAAGCATTAAAGTCAGATTACTCGACGGCGCTTTTCACAGTGTGGACTCCGATGCGTTATCATTCCAGATCGCTGCAGGCATTGCCTTCAGGGAAGCTACGAAAAAAGCTAAAGCTGTGCTGATGGAACCCATCATGCGCTTTGAGATAATCACCCCGAATGAAAGCATGGGTGAAGTTACCAGCGACCTGCATAAACGCCGGGGACATGTCGAACATGTTGATTCCCGTATCGGAAATGCAGTTATTCATGGTAGAGTGCCCCTGGCAGAAATGTTCGGGTATGTAACCACCCTGAGAAGCATCACCAGCGGAAGGGCAACCTGCATGCTGGAGTTTTTGCAGTATGCGGCCACCCCACAGGATGTTATGAACGAAGTGTTATTTAAAATCAGAGGCTACGTGCCTGTATATTAATCATTTATATGAGCCAGAGAATTAGAATAAAACTGAAGTCTTACGATTACAACCTGGTTGACAAATCAGCAGAGAAAATCGTAAAAACAGTTAAGGCTACCGGAGCTGTGGTTAGCGGCCCGATTCCTTTGCCCACTGACAAGAAGATCTTCACTGTTTTACGCTCGACTTTTGTGAACAAGAAATCCAGGGAACAGTTCCAGCTCTGCACTTATAAACGCATGCTGGATATTTACAGCACGACATCGAAGACAATCGATGCACTGATGAAGCTGGAACTTCCTTCAGGCGTGGAAGTTGAAATCAAGGTGTGATCATCAAGGTATAATTGTATTTGAATCTAACGAAAAAATCGTAAGAAATGTCTGGATTAATTGGAAAGAAAGTCGGTATGACCAGCATCTATGATGCAAACGGGAAAAATATTCCCTGTACTGTCATTGAGGCAGGTCCCTGTGTTGTTACACAGATCCGATCCAAGGAAAAAGAAGGTTATGATGCCATCCAGCTTGCTTTTGAGGATAAGAAGGAAAAATATACTACAAAAGCCGAGCTCGGGCATTTTAAAAAAGCAGGAATCACTCCCAAGAAAGTTGTTGCTGAATTTACTCGTTTTGAACCTGACCATCAGAAAGTGTTCGGGGATATTCTCAAGGTTGACATCTTTGTGGAGGGTGAATATATCGACGTTGTAGGTACATCGAAAGGAAAAGGTTTTCAGGGTGTTGTCAAGAGGCATCATTTTCACGGTGTCGGCGAAAAGACACACGGACAGCATGACCGACTCCGGGCCCCTGGTTCGGTAGGCGCATCTTCATGGCCTTCAAGGGTATGGCCTGGTTTAAGAATGGCAGGCCGTATGGGAGGAAACCGTGTGAAGGTTCTTAACCTTCAGATTTTAAAGATAATTCTGGAAAAAAATCTTGTTCTCGTTAAAGGAGCAATTCCCGGACCTAATGGTGCATATGTAATTATAGAGAGATGGAAATAAAAATATTCAATATTCAAGGAACAGAAACCGGCCGTAAAGTCACATTGGATGATACGGTTTTCGGGATTGAGCCCAATGATCATGCCATTTATCTGGATGTCAAGCAGCATATGGCGAATCAGCGTCAGGGAACTCATGCTACACTCGAAAAGTCTATGATTTCGGGCAGTACGAAGAAACTGCACCGCCAGAAAGGAACCGGTGGTTCCCGTAAAGGAAGCATAAAGAGTCCTTTATTCCGCGGAGGAGCAAGGGTTTTCGGCCCTCAGCCAAGGGATTATAATTTCAAACTAAACAAGAAACTGAAGAAGCTTGCACGCATATCTGCCCTGAGCTACAAGGTGAAGGAAAGCAACCTGGTTGTGCTTGAAGATTTTACTTTCGATTCACCGAAGACTAAGAATTTTTCCGAACTGCTGAAGAATTTTCAGCTCACCGGCAAAAAGACACTGGTAGTTGTAAATGCACCGGATGACAATCTTTTACTTGCTGCCAGAAACCTGAAGCGGGTAAAAATTGTCCGCACTGC
>Ga0007798_10000706_pt1 | contig 11836 bp, 12 predicted proteins | sample CryBogmetaGMA17M_FD_60370 | JGI IMG/M metagenome (GOLD analysis project Ga0007798, IMG submission 60370) | Freshwater microbial communities from Crystal Bog, Wisconsin, USA - MA17M | ecosystem: Environmental > Aquatic > Freshwater > Lake | place: Crystal Bog, Wisconsin, USA | collected 2009-07-06
TTGTTCCATCACTATTAAGTCTGATTAACGATGAGAGTGTCAGTCAATTTGTTTCTCGTCAATTCTCTACCTATTTAGAAAAAACAGATCTCTCACCAATCTTAGCAGAGACATTAGATATATTAACCAAAAATGGCCGCCATCATGATATCTTGCATAAAATGATCCCCACATTGCGATCACTATTGCATGATTATGCCCCAGCACTTCAAAACAAAATTAAAGAAGAAGTAGGAATACTAAAGCACATTGGTATCGATGCAATCTTGTTTGAAAAGATCCAAAACGGTATTGATACGCTGCTCGATGAGATTGAACATCAGCCTGAACACTCTATCTATAAAAAGCTCGACGAAATCATCCACCATTTCATTGAGGATTTAAAAAACTCTCCCGATCTTCAAGCAAAGATCAATGGATTTAAAACAAGTCTCATGAATAATAAAACATTGCAAAATTATATAGGAGAGATTGGAACCGAAATCAAAACGATGATCAGAAATGATCTCTCTCAATCTGACTCCAAAATAGCAAATCATATCAAAAACGGCATTATTATGTTCGCAACACAACTCGAAGAGAATCAAGAACTCTCCCGTAAATTCAATCTCTTCATCAAAAAAGATCTCGTTAATATTGTTGAGCAAAACAAACACTTTATTGGTGATTTCATCCGAAATACAGTTGAAGAATGGGATGGTGAGGACATGAGCCAAAAACTAGAATTGGAAGTAGGACGAGATTTACAGTTTATTCGTATTAATGGTGCAGTGGTTGGAGGAATAGCGGGCTTGGTGATATATGCAATAACAATTCTCGAGGCAGAGCCTTTTTAGCTGAACGCTAAAATTTTCCCGTAAACTCGAAAACGAGGTATTTTAATTGATTTTTTTATTTTATGGGAGCGACCCAGAGGGAAAGTAAAAGATGGAAGCAAGAGATAAAAATACACACAAGAGTTCAAAGGTTTACGGACTCAACAATCTAGTTTTCTATATATTTTCAGGACTGGCTTTTTTAATAAGTATCTTTGCATCATTATGTAACAATTTCTCTACCATGTTGTAATGTTGAAAATCCATTACTATCATTTATTTTTAAAGTTAGGAAGTTGCATGTCTGTAATTTTGGAAGCATTAAATAACGTTAGCACACTCACTCTTGGCTTGTTATTATTATCGCTAGGAATCGCTCTCTTTTATGAGATGATTAACGGTTTTCACGATACTGCTAATGCAGTAGCCATGATCATTTATACCAACTCTATGGAAGCAAAATATTCAGTCATTATGTCTGGTATCATGAACTTTTTGGGTGTTCTTTTAGGTGGGATAAGTGTTGCATATGTCATTGTCCATCTCTTACCATTAGATATTATGGTCGCATATAATCAAAATGCAACATTAATAATGATCTATTCTCTGTTAATTTCTGCTGTCATATGGAATTTTGGAACGTGGTATTTTGGTTTACCAGTGTCTAGCTCTCATTCACTTATCGGTTCTTTAATTGGAGTCAGTACAGTATTTGGAGTGATGCATGGTTTTGAGTTTTCTCAAAGTGTCAACTGGAAAGTCTTGTATGGCGTACTAATTGCATTAGCACTTTCTCCTATTTTGGGATTTGTTTTTGCTTATATACTAATGAAAATAACTAAAAAACTTATTCACAGTCCAAAATTTTATAAAACTCCTGATAGCGAAGTAAAACGTAAACGTCCAAATTTTTGGATGCGCATAGGAATTATTGCAACGGGGGCAGGTGTTAGTTTCGCCCATGGCTCAAATGATGGACAAAAAGGGATTGGCCTTATCATGATTATTCTGATAGGGATATTACCATCTTACTATGCACTTGATATGAATTCACATCAATACAAGATTCAACAGACCCGTGAAAGTGCTGCAAATTTAGCAAATTTTTATGCTGAAAACAACCAAACCCTTAATAGACTTGTAAGTGAAAAACATCTTATAAGTGCACTGAAAATAAAAAATACAATTGCTGAATGTAACGTTAATCAAGTTCAAGATACCACCTCTTTGATTGCTACTAAACTTAACGGTATAAAATCGTACTCAGAACTTTCAGCGGCAGATCGATGGAGTCTCCATAACGCTATTTTATGTTCTGATAACTTTTTTGGTCAAGTCGAAAAGATCTATCTATTAAAAGACAAAGACAAATTTGATTACATAGCTGCCCAGCGTAAAACGATGTTATCAGCAACTGAATATGTTCCAAGTTGGGTAATGATAGCGGTAGCACTTTCACTTAGTATAGGTACAATGATCGGTTATAAACGAATAGTTCATACTATAGGTGAAAAAATTGGATCTCAGCCGATTACGTATATGCAGGGTACAGTCGCACAAGTGATATCAATGATAACAATTTTATTGGCAAACTTTTTTCATGCACCGGTTAGTACAACTCATATAGTTTCTAGTTCCGTTGCTGGATCTATGGTTGCAGAACCTGGTGGAAGTATTCAAAAGAGTACAGTCAACACAATTTTACTTTCATGGCTTTTCACATTACCAGTAACCGCACTGCTAAGTTCAGCAATTTATTATTGTCTCAGTTTCATTGCCAAATAAACTGCAGTACTTTCTCAATGTTCTCCTATAATCTGCTTGCGCCAACATTTTGGCTTAGTGGCGGCCATGGGAAGAGCTAGTGATGATAAAGAGCAAGATAGTTCGGAGTGGCCTTAAAAGCGATGATCTTAAATGGTCTTGGATTTACGAACCGTCAACTCTATCTTCTATCTCAATTTTTTAAGAATAAACCTTAGCTTGTCTTCTTGGTAAAGAGTTGAAGCTTTCACATGTTAACCATAAAATACTTGGGCGTGCCGTATATGAAAAAAGATGGGACTGCGATGAGTGGAGTATGATTTGGGCAATAGTTGGTTGTAGTTAGATATAATACAGTTATTAAAAATATAAATGATACTACAGTGAAATGTTATATGAGAATTTTATAAAATAGATGATTACCCAGTCTTAAATGAAGGGTTGTAATTTGCATGTATTATCACAAAAAGGAAAAAATGGAAGATTCACAGCTGGTGATTGTCATAAAATCTTGTTTTGGAAATGATTCGCGATTTAATTTTGAAGAAAAAGATTCAGATTTACATATGCTAATATCTGGAATACTTCATAATGATTTACAAAGGCAAGGGATCTTGAATGTCTCAAAAGACGCGATACATTATTTTGAAACAAGTTATACGCATGATATGAAAGTTAGAGTGGAAGAGTATATTCAAAATAACATAAAATCGTTAAAAATAAATAATAATGTATTGTATGCATCAATGTGTGGAGTACCAGTACCAATACTTTTTGGCTTTGTTAATACAGTTCTATTGATAAAATAAAAATTTGTGTTTTCTTCTCTCCAAGGTTAATATCATTATCCGTTAATTTTAACGTGAATAAGAAGTACATTCTTTCCGCCTGATGAACACTAGTCGTGCATCGCACTATTATAAACCAGTGTCATAAATGTGCAAGATATAGAAATTAATGCATACGATAGATGAGAAAGAACCTATAGAGCGCTTCTTCAGGACTCTTAAATTTACATGTATTATCACATTTAAATCCATAAAATAGAACTATTTAACTAAACTATCTGCCTAAATTTGGCATTCGTTTAACAAATCATACTGTCAGACGATGGCGCATCATAAAGTAAATAACTATGCCTATTCCACTCCAAACCGCAAAACGTATCCATGTATGAAGTTCTAATCCCGATAAAATAAAGATTAATAAAGCAAAGTTAGTAGGAATCAAGATCCAGAACATAGGAACTCTAAAAGCTCCTTTTATTCCTTTTTTTCGTAATACTACGATGGCTATTGCAACAATAAAATATGCAAATAAGGTTCCGATATTGACTAATTCCGCCAAAATTTTAAGCGGTACAGATCCAGCTAATACAGCAAGAAATGCTCCGCCAATCATAGTGAGCTTAAGTGGTGTTTTTGTGCGAGGATGAATTTCGCTGAGCGAGGCCGGTAAAAATCTATCACGTGACAGAGCAAATGCTATGCGTGTAAATCCAAGTCCCATGACAAGCATAACCGTTGTAATCGTAACCACTGCTCCAAGCGCAATAATACTGGCAATAAACGGTTCATCAACTCGAATCATTGCAAATGCAAGGGCATCTGGAACATTAAGTTCTTTGTAATTAACCATAGACGTAAGCGCAAAGCTAACTAAAATAAAAAACATGGTAGAAAAAGCAAGCGAGATCATGAGTGCTTTTGGGATTGTTCTAGTGGGATCTTTGGTTTCCTCGGCAACGGTAGAGATGGCATCAAAGCCCAAATATGCGAAGATAATTAAGCCGGTTGCATTTCTTACTCCTTCCCAGCCAAATGGAAAGAAGTTTCGGATATTTTCAATATCAAAATGTTTTAATCCAAAAATAACAAATATTGAAAGCACTATAATTTTGATGTAAACTATAATATTATTGATCCGTGCGCTTGTTTTGATTCCAATCGCTAAAATAGTGAAGATGAACGTAATCACCAAGAAAGCACTGATATCAATGTAGGTACCTTTTGATGGATCATATGCCCCGCTCAGTGCTGTGGGTATGTTAATATGAAAATTGATTTGGATAAATGTTCGAAAATAACCTGACCATCCAGTGGCAACCGCACTCGTAGCTACGCCATATTCAAGGAGGAGATTCCAACCAACTAGCCAAGCAAAAAATTCGCCAAGTGTGGCATATGTGTAGTTATAAGCACTTCCAGATACAGGGTAAATTGAACTCATTTCCGCATAAATAAGTGCCGTAATTCCAACTGCTACACCTGCCACGATGAATGACAAAACAATTGCCGGACCAGCTAATGTGGCTGAAGCTTGACCGGTAATAACAAAGATTCCGGCACCAATTATAGCCCCGATACCAATAAATGATACATCCAACAAGTTTAAATGACGTGCCAGACCAGAATCTCCACCTTTTGGAATTTTGGTATTAAATAATCCCATATGCACCAACTTTTTTTAGCTAATTATATTCTAGAAAAAAGAAATTAGATAAAATTCTAATCATAAACCTTACCAAGTGGGGTAAAATCTGCATTTAGATTATCTGTTATTCTACTTTTGGAACATATTAAAATAATTGCTACTGCTAACTCATTCGCATATAAAAAAAGAGGAATCAATTATCGTGCTTTGGAAAATGAAAAACTTTGATAAAAAAGCTTTCAAAAAAAATACAAGTTTTACTTGTTGGTGCTAAAGGCGAGGAGTTCTTTTTTAATGATTTTAAACCATTCTCAAATAATACAATATCTTTAGTTGGAAAAAATAGTATTATAGAGCAAAGCACAATTGTTAAAAATGCACGCGCAGTTGTGTGTACAGATTCTGCATTAGGACATATCGCCGCTGCTGTAAATACTCCAGTATTTGTACTAATCGTAGTTGAAGATGCTCCTTGTAAAACTTCATTAAATAAGGTTTTTCTTATCAGGGTAAACCTCCCATGTAGTCCATGTTATAAAACTTTTGTGATGAAAGCTTGTCAAGACAACATCTATATGAAAAGTATTAGTACGCAGATGGTTTTGGATGCGCTTTCTTTGGCAAATATTACTTAGAATTTGTAAAAGATATTGATGTTTAAAAAACAATTTTATTAGATTTCTTTTATAACCCATTATGCGGACCTAAATCCTCTATCAAAGATTGATCGCTTAGAAGGTTGTTCCGCTTTGTTACATTTTATATATTGGCGCGCAGGGATGTGCCAATAAGCGACTAGAGTGCGTCCTAAAGTAGTATTCCAAGATATAATCATACGAAATTTGTAGAATAAAGAGCGCTAATGTTTGAACTTATTTTACTTGGTGGTTTTGCTGGATTGCTATCTGGTTTTTTTGGAATAGGCGGGGGAACAATTTTAGTGCCACTGTTATTATTTCATGGATTTGATATGAAAACCTCTATAGGTATTTCAGTTGTTCAAATGGTTTTTAGCTCTATCTACGGCAGTTATTTAAACCTAAAAAAGGGTACTTTAGAGATAAGAATGGTCTCTGTAATATGCTCCGGTGGTTTTATAGGAGCATTGTTTAGCGGAATAATAGTCGAAAATATTGATGCGATAGTCCTTCAATCTGTATTTTTAGGATCTACAATTTTTGCACTAGCAACATTTTTTTTTAAGCCAAAAGAGCAAAAGAGCAAAAAATCCGTTAATCCTATCATACTTTTTATGATAGGATTTGTACTTGGAATAGTTGGTACTTCCATTGGTGTTGGAGGATCATTTTTACTTGTTCCGATACTTATTGGCTTTTTACATATAAAACATAAAAATGCAACATCAGCAGGACTGTTTTTTGTGGTTTTTTCATCAATATCAGGCTTTATATCCCAAAGTTTGCATGGAGTAATACATTTGCACAATGGGTTGATTATTGGTACTGCATCGCTTGTCGGTGTACATTATGGCATTATGCTAAAGCATTCCGTAAATGAGTCTTTACAGAAAAAATTTCTATTGTTATTTTATACCGGTGTAGTTAGCTATCTAACGTATAGAACCTTTTTTATAAGATAAATTCTGGCAGATGTAAACAAAAATAACAATTTAATATAGAATGTTATACAATGCCGCAAATTTTTATGGCGGTATTACAATGAAAAAGATCTTTCTTTTAGTTGCTCTTCTGACTTCTCTTTTTGCACAAAATGACTACGATGTTGGAGTGATGTATGGAAGAGCAGATGCACATAATTTTGGAGAAATTATCTCTGGCAATATAGCTCCGCATAGTTCTGGTACCAGCGTTATAATGGTTGATGCAGGATATAAAATAGTCGATAATTTACTTGATTATCCATTTGATATTTATGTAAAAGCTGGAATTGCAAAGTTTTCTGAAAATGGCTATGACAATGATGTGTATGAAAATACTTTGTATTTAAAAGGTTATTACAGTTTTAATTTTTTAGATAATTGTATTCGCCTTGGTATGGCAGAGGGCGCTTCATACACTTATGGAACTTTGTATGTTGAAAAGTTAGATGCGCTACAAAAACCAGATGGTAATAATTCACACTATCTAAACTATTTAGAGGTAAGTTTGGATTTGGATTTTGGAAAACTCGTAAAATATGAATCATTTAAAAATACGTATGTAGGTGTTGAGTTAAAACACCGTTCAGGAATATTTGGTTTAATAAATAATGTTAAACATGGCGGATCTAACTATGATGGTTTTTATGTAGAGAAAAACTTTTAATCTAATAGGGTTTAATGTCACCCTTATAAAATAAAAAGAAATCAACCAGAATACCCCGTTTTCGAGTTTATGAGAAAATTTTAGCGTTCTGCGAAAAAGGTTTGCCTCGGGGGATTGTTATTATACTTAAATGTATGATTAGATAGTTGGATCCTATATAGACTATCTTTTCGCAAATAAAATATTAAATCACTCCATACTCGATAGTAGTTCTTGTGTAGAAAAGATTAGATTTTTGTGTTTCTAAAAGAGTAAAAAGTCTACTGCAGGTTTCTTCATTGGCTATCATGATAATCTCTATTGGCTGGTCAGCTAATTCAAAAAATGAAGCTGAATGCCATATTCCATCATGCCCCAACCCTCTGGATGCGTTCGTAACAGTTACCCCTTTAATGCCGGCTTTTTGTGCTATTTTTTCAAGCCAATCAGCAATACGAATACCATCATGTCGGCGGCTTTGGAGCGTAAAAAATGTTAATTGATACCCACTGTTCATAGTGTCCCCTTGTTTTGTAAATAAATTATACTTACTGTCCCTAAAAATGTCATAATAAGCGATCCCACTACGTGCAAAAATATGCCTGTGGTAGCATTTAAAAAACGACCTTCTTGCAAAGCAGTTACAATTTCAGCACTAAATGTGCTAAAGGTTGTCAGTCCACCCAAAAATCCAGTGATAATAAAGAGTCTCCATTCAGGGGAGAGAGCTGTGTTTGTTGCAAAGAAAGCGATTGCAACACCAATAAGATAACCACCTAAAAGATTAGCAACCAATGTCCCTAATGGAATTGTAGGGTAGAGTCCGTTAAATTTGAGTCCTAAAAACCATCGTAATAATGCGCCTATTCCGGCACCAGAGACGATCGCGACCATTGAATACATCATACACTAATCCTGTTAGTTATAAAAATAAAAAAGATTGTAGTTTGTCATATCTTAATAACTGTTTAACAGAGGTGATGACAATAAAAGCCGATAACATAGCAATCGTTGCTAAAGTAAATGCTCTAATAAAACCAAAATAGCCCTACCGCTAAATAGATAAAAGCACTAAACATAGAAACTGTTAAAACAGCAAGGAGAATCTCTTTTATAATGGGTTGTTTCTCGTATCAAAACTTTAGCTTCAAGTGTTAAACACTTTACGGATCATAATGAGATTCTCATCGATTCTCTTGATATGAACCTAAGATAGTATTATAAATCTGTAGTTCTTTTTTTGTACTTATATCTTTCTGCACTTTTAATGTCTCAATCTTACTTTGGATGTCTACTGAAATATTATTAAGAAGAGAATACCTACTTTTATACATTAGACTTCTTGCATAACTCTCAAAAGCAATTTTTGAACCGCTTTTGGGGTTATGCAAGAAGTCTAATGTAAGTTTTGCATTTATATATGGAGCGACTCAGTATTCAAAATGGATTCTTGTTCCATAAAAATTTGTCGGACCTCTATCCCCATTATATGCAGGATTTGTTATGTGTTGATAATCGACAGATAATTTAAGACCACTCATGAGGTTCATAGAATAATATGTCTCAATAATCTGTTCAGGCTTATAGTTAATTTTACCATCTCCAATAAAAGCACCGAGGCCACCATCAGCTAAATATTCTTGATGTTCTTTAGATAAGCCATTAATTGCACAACCCACACCAAAAACATCATTGGATCTGCTCCAAGAACTTCCATTGATCTGTGTTCCACCAGAAATAGAGCGCTCTATCTCTGTAAATGAATATGTTTCAGTTTGTCCATCAGCATTGCTTAATCTAGCAAAGACTCCAATATCAGTGGAGATCATCTGTTCTAAATTCAATCCGTATCCATATTTATCACTCTCTTTACGGACATTACCCACATCTGGTACGCCGACTTTACCATTTGCTTTCCAATAGTTAATGGCATCTTGAAAACTGCCCATAAAGGCATGATTATGAAAGAGAAGTAAGCGAGCTTTACCATCTTTACCGTTGATTTGATAATCTTTTTCTATTTCAGCTTCATCACCGTAATTTTTTAAAAGCCTTGTGTCTAACGATACTCCGTTTGATTCTTTTGGCTCTTCAAAACGTCCTATCCTAAATGCCCAATCGTCATAGTAAAACTCTAATGCTGTACCGGAGGTATACCCTTTTGTATCAGCTGCATAGTCAAAAGTACCTTGTGACATTAATGACCAGTTTAAAAATTGGGTTCTTGGATCATGGGAAAAGCTGTTGTTGTCAAAGATATCTGTGATATTTATCTTGCCAAGAGTTAAGACTAATCTCCTTTTGTCTATAACTTCAGCTAATTGATTCTGACCTGATTCTATTGTCTGACTTTCCCCTCCAAGATTGAAGCTCTGTCGAAGAAACAGTCTAGCTAAATAACCTCGCATTTGAGGGTTACTTCCTTTTTGGTTTTCACCATTCGTAAAACCGCCCAAACCGTGCAATTCTGAAATAGCATCACCCTGAACAAATTCAGGATCAAAGTAAGCTTCAGCTCCTGGCCAAAGACGAGCTCCAAAAAATGGTGTTATACTCCAAGAATATGCATTTTCTTTATTCGTAGACATACTGTTTGTACCGCTATAAGGTGCAGTAAAAGCATCTTTTTGTTGCCACACCAAAGTAGATTGCAGTTTTACATTAAAATCTTCTTCCTGTGAATCTGCAAATAGTCTATACTGAATATTTAACAGTAGAATCGCCATCAAAAATATTTTCTTCATGTAGCCCCATCTTCAAGTCTGCACTACATATTTATTACGGAAATGCAATCTTAGTATTATACAAATATCTCTATTACGAATAGGTAACATGCATGTTTTATTTCGTTTCTTGTCAAATTATCTTTATTATATTAAACTTCATAACTGCTTTATTACAAGGATCAAGAGATATGAAAAAAAGAATTTTAATCGTTATTATTTTGATGGCAGATGTTGCATTCGCTTCGCCTTTACAGCTAGAAGTGAGAAATGTAAGAAATAATACAGAGATAAAAGCACAAAAAGATGATATAAAAACCTTAGCGGATGCAATAAGTGAGCATCTTCACGCAAGAGGTTTAGACAAAGATGTAGCAAGTAAAAAAGTTTTAAATTCATTAAAAGATGATTCAAGGTTAACTGATCTGATGGCAAAAAATATTCTTAATCATTTTGGTGAAATGAAACGCAAAGATCTAATCGAATATATAAGCAACAACGCCTTATACAATAGAAGTGTAGATCTTAGTAAATATGATCATCTCATTGCTCTTATTCAAAAAATCAATGGATTTAAATTAGATAAAGAAACTTTAGAAAAAGTTGAAAAAATCAGTTTTGAAAATAAAAATATCAGATCTTTACATGTATAGTCTTAAAAGGAATAACTCAACCGCTTTATATGAGTAAAAATTTTATTCTTAACACTTTAGTAACACTCTTTTTGTATTATATTTTCTAATTCTACATTTTGTAAGGAAAAGATAATGATAAAAAGATTTGCTTATACTGCAATTATCTTATTGGCAAGTAATAGTGCCCTGTTTGCGTGTGCTAGTTGCGGTTGTTCTATCGGCTCGGATTGGGAAGATCCAACCTTCTCTCAGGAGGGAGGTTTCAAGTTTGACTTGAAATATGATTATCTCGATCAAAACAAGTTAATGAGCGGAAGATCTTCGATTTCAGCTGCAACAGCAAGTAATAAAGGGTATGAGATCGAAAAATATACAAAGAATGAGTATATAACGGCTTCTTTAGATTATGCTTTCAATGATAGACTCGGTCTGAATTTTTCTTTACCTTATATTATACGTGATCACGCTACATTAGGTATAGGTCCTACTGATGGCACAACACCAGTTGCTGGCGGCGGTTCATATAATTCTAAAACTACAACTCTTGGCGATGCAAAACTTATAGGACGTTATCTTATTAACAACCAACATGATCTTGGTATCATGGCCGGACTCAAATTTGCCACAGGAAGCCACTCTTTGATGGGAATTTCAACAGATCTTTCAGATCCTGCTGGCACATCTGCTACCATCGACAGAGGACTACAACCAGGAACTGGTACCACCGATGCGATTGCAGGTTTATACTATTTTCACTCTCTTACCGGGATGTCAAATATTTTTACACAAGTTATGTATCAAACTGCTTTAAACAGTTCTGATAGTTACAGACCGGGCGATGTGTATAATGCAAACATCGGAGTGAACTATACAGGATTTAAAAATATCATTCCAAAACTTCAGATGAATGTAAAATATCAAAATCATGATACGGGAGATAATGCAGATTCTATAAATACAGGTGGATTTTTAACTTACTTAACTCCAGGAGTAATGGTAAACTTTGATAAAGTGACTCTATATAGCTCTGTACAAATTCCTGTATATCAGTATGTAAACGGAGTACAATTGGTTCCTGATTATATAGTTTCACTTGGAGTTCGATACAGTTTTTAATAACAGATAAAAGTTATCCCTCAGTCTGAGGAATATCAATGAATCCACCCAAAAATCTCCGAGTATTTCTTTGTCTTGGTGTATTC
>Ga0007798_10000707_pt1 | contig 11831 bp, 11 predicted proteins | sample CryBogmetaGMA17M_FD_60370 | JGI IMG/M metagenome (GOLD analysis project Ga0007798, IMG submission 60370) | Freshwater microbial communities from Crystal Bog, Wisconsin, USA - MA17M | ecosystem: Environmental > Aquatic > Freshwater > Lake | place: Crystal Bog, Wisconsin, USA | collected 2009-07-06
GAGTTACGCAGATCAATTGTTTTAATGGTGAGTGATTTTTCCCGTGCCAGTTTTAACAAGCCACTGAGGGGCACTTTACCGCAGGCAGAATCATCGGCGAGCTGTTCATATTGCAGGTGTTCTATGACGGCGCTGGTTGTTTTGTCGAGCTTTTTGGCGGCGGCATAATCGTGATAATGACTTAAGTCAGAACTGACAATAATCAAGGTTTCATCACCGCCCCACAGCGCATTAATAACCTGACTGACTTGTTCCGGTGAGGCATCGCCAGCGACAATGGGCACAATTTTGAAGTCATCCAGCATTTCCTGTAAAAAAGGCAAATGGACTTCCAGGCTATGCTCGTAAGTGTGCGCCTCTTCAAGGTAATCGACAAAGGGTAGTTTGGCGATAGTTTTTACGGCTTCTTGGTCGACAGTGATAGAACCTAACGGAGTAATGAATGCTTGCGCTTTACTTACGGCCAAGCCGCTAAAAGCGATTCGATGGGATGGACCAATGATAACAACGCGGGTAATCAGATTATGCGCTTTTTTTAAGCGGGCATAAGCAGTTGCGGCAATCGGGCCTGAATAAATGTAACCGGCATGGGGTGCGATGATGGCTTTGGGTACCTTTGCACCGTTTTCAGCATCGTTTAAATAACTGTCCAGCATTTGATGTAATTGTATTGGATTGGCAGGGTAAAAAGAGCCTGCCACGGCGGGTTGTCTGTTCATTAGCGTCTCCTTTATTTTCGGGTAACAAATTAATGGGGATCTTTGCAAAGCAACAATAAATATTATAATCTATTAGCTAAACGACAGATACTGCATGTTAATAACGGACTCTGACAAGATGATTTCTTAACGGTTCCAGAGGAGTATGAAAATGACTGTTTTTATTACCCATGACACGGTGAAAACAAACTATTGGCATAAACTTGACGATGGCCGCGTTCAATGTGATCTTTGCCCGAGATTTTGCAAGCTGCACAAAGACCAGCGGGGATTGTGCTTCGTCAGGCAGAATCTGGATGATCAACTGGTCATGACCAGTTATGGTCGCTCCAGCGGTTTTGCCATTGATCCTATCGAAAAGAAACCGCTAAACCATTTTTTACCCGGAACCCCTGTATTCTCTTTTGGTACGGCGGGTTGTAATTTGGCCTGCAAGTTTTGCCAGAACTGGGATATCAGTAAATCGCGAGAAATGGATACGCTGATGAGCAAGGCATCTCCGGAAGCCATCGCTCAGGCCGCATTGGACTATGGGTGTGACAGTGTTGCCTACACCTATAATGATCCGGTAGTTTTTCATGAATATGCGCTTGATACTGCCAAAGCTTGCCGAAGTCTTGGCATAAAATCAGTGGCGGTTTCTGCGGGTTATGTCTGTGCGGAACCCAGAGCCGAATTTTATCAATGGATGGATGCCGCCAACATTGATTTAAAAGCTTTTACCGAGCGGTTTTATCATCAAATAACGGGCGGGCATCTGGAGCCCGTTTTGGAAACATTAAAATATATTAAGCATGAAACTTCGGTTTGGCTGGAATTAACGACGTTAATTATTCCCGGTGAAAATGACTCGGAAGCAGAGCTGGAAGCCATGACCCAATGGGTGGTTGAGCATTTGGGAGCGGATGTACCCCTGCATTTTTCGGCATTTCATCCTGACTGGAAGATGCTCGATAAGCCGGCCACGCCGATTGCTTCTTTATTACTCGCGAGGCAAATTGCTTTAAAAAACGGGGTGCATTATGCTTACGTGGGCAATGTGCATGACAAGTCGGCAGACAGCACTTATTGCCACAGCTGCGGTAAATTATTGATAGGCCGTGACTGGTATGAGTTGTCTGAATGGAATCTGGATGAATCTGGCTGTTGTCGTTTTTGCGGCGAACGGTGCGCAGGTGTATTTAATCAAAAACCCGGAAACTGGGGTGCAAAAAGAAAAAGCGTTATGATGCAATAAGCAGAGCCACAAAGGATACAAAGCGTTAGCGTAATCGTTGTATCCTTTGTGATAATTAAAAATGCCTGCTTAAACTAGAGCGAATCGCCAATTTCGGTTTTATAAAACGGCCATTTTTTAACGTGCAGATACTTTCTGATCGGTGACTTAATGACGGATACACACAGGGCAATAGAGAACAGGCACCAGACGGCGGCATATTCATTGGGATCTGTCGTCGTAATATCTGAAATAAAGGGACCAATCAGATAATGGAAGCCCACAAAGCGCCATGAGCCATACATTAACGGCATATAAAAAGCCACCAGAATATAGGTGAAGGCGTGCAAGCCCCAGTCAAAGCCAAACAACCATTTAACAGGATCTGACATGATGCCGTTTAAAGGCATTTGCCAAGCAATATGCCAAGAGCCCGATGTTGAACAAACGCTAGGGCCGCAAAAACCTTCTACACCAATATTGCAGGTGCCCGCCCAGCCAAATGGATACATTTTGATTAGCATGGCAACCGAACCGATTGCGCAAATCGTATAAACGGTCGTGCGGATTTTTAGTTTGACGCTGTTCGGAATAAAGTACATGGCCACCATGTTGACAAAAAATGGCTGAAACGCAACATGTAAATAACCCAACAGCGTGAGTATCTGATTATTCGGATTATCACATAAATCGATATAGATGTAAGTTACTGCCTGTAATAACTCCATTAAGGCAAAATAAGTTAACGGAATCCAAAGCTCTTTGGATTCCCCTTGTTTAAGTGCAACATACGCTGCAGTACTAAGACCTGCGATGGCTAATACGCCTGACGCTTCCCCGCTCCAACACATAAAACTGTATCCTCTTTCTTTTATAATTATTAAATGCCGCTTATTGCAACAGTTTCTTCGTTGGCTTATTAACGTTGAAACATCAGTCATGTTTGTTGATTGTTAATAGCCCAATCAGCTTAACCCCCGCTATTGTATTACAAGTGGCGGGGGATTGATAAAGGCTTGTGAAAACACCTGGCCTGATTAGAGTCATTGGCGGACTTAACAATCGCCGTGGACGCCCTTTTTGCACCAAGTAATGAATGACTAAAGAGCAAGCTACTTTATATAGAGAACTTCGTTGATTAAGCGACATTATTTTATGTAGGGCGTGTCGTGCGCGCCTTGAAAATTAAGGCGCGCACGGCACGCCCTACGAATTTAATTAATTCAGTGCTCTATAAGCGGTATGGCCGCAAATGCATCAAGGTCTTCTATGGCAGCAGCGGTACGACGTATGAGTTCATGGTTGCTTTTAAGATTCATCATGCCGCCAATCGCTAGTGTTACCAGCATGGCTTCAAAGGGGTAGACAAGGTGAGCGCGATACCGTTGTAACAGAATAGTGGCATCAATATCTTCGATACCGTTATTCTCAAGACATTGCGCATAAATTGCGATTAGTCCCGCTTCATGACGTCGCCGGGTTTCAGGCTCAAGAGCGGTGGACAGAAAGTAAGCAATATCGCTTATTCCCTCGCCAAAGCGAACCAACTGCCAATCAAGAAGACCCGGTTGAGATTGATTCCAGAATAAATTGCCGGGGTGGCAATCATGATGAATGAGTGTTTGTGGGGCATCGGTAAGAAAGCGCATGGCCTGTCGGCGATGACGGGCATAATGAATTGCCCTTGCATGAAGTTTTGAGGGTACAAGATCGCCCGCTTTATGTAGCCCTCTTTTCATTAATGGAACCGCTATTGCGGTACCCAAAAAGTCTTCCAGACGACGAACCGGGCCGGCCAACCAAGGATAGGTATGATTAAGACTTTCTTTATTCCAATAGCAGGCGTGAAAGCAGGCAAGTTGTTCGACAACTTGGGTGGCTTGAGAAATTGTTAACGTATCGCCCGCACTTCCCAGCAGAGCGCCAGAGTGGCTTACATCCCTAAGAACCAGTGTCGCACCTCTGCCAAACCGGCTTTGTGCCGCCAGAAAATCCGGTACAGTAACCGATACCGATGGGGCAACTTCATTATAAAAACGCACCTCCGTATGCAGCAGTCCGGGTAAAGTCGTGATTAACCTTGCTTGCCAAGCCAGCGAGGGCAGCTTTACAAACCATTGTTCGGGCAACAGGTTGGGTTGATTGTGTTTCACGTTGACACGCACACGCGTTGTCGTCCCAACTTCAACAGAAATAATGTTTACGCTGGAAACGATTATGTGGGTGTAGTGGTTATTAACCACGCGTTGAGCCCAGTCGATGGTTAAATCATTCGGGTGGCGAACAAGAATGTTCTGCATTATCTTAAAAATAACCTGGATGCTTAAAAATAGCAGCAGGTTGGAAAAATGGAGAAGGTTAAATCTGACTGATTTTATAAGCCAGTCAGGTCTAACGCCGGTCTTTTTGTCGAAGGGCGCATTTATAAAAATCCAAATGCGCCTAATTGGTCAGCGTATTAAATCCCTTTTTCTAAGGATTATAAGCATCTTTATCAATATAAATATCGATAGGATTTTTGGGGTTGATGGTAGCAACCGGTAAATCCTTACCTAAACGCCAGTCATTAACCGCTTCCTGTTTGTTTGCACCCGTAATCAGAAAGATGAGTTGTTGTGTGTTGCTTAAGGCTTTTGCACTGATGGACACCCGTTCAGGTGGTGGTTTGGGTGAATTATAAACCGCATGAGCCAGTTCATCTTCAGGATGTTGATGCCCCGGGAATAAACTGGCCGTATGACCATCTTCACCCATGCCCAACAAAACCATATCAAACGGAAGTGCCGCAGCGACAATGTGTTGATATTTTATGGCGGCTGGTTCCGGCCCCAGTTCAGCGGGAATTGTAAAAATCTGCGCTTCTGGAATAGCGACTTTTTCCAGAAAAACCCGGGTTGCCATCAGGCTGTTTCTATCAGCATGATCGACGGGCAAACAACGTTCGTCACCATAGTAGATAAACCATTTTGACCAATCGGCATCGGCCTGAGCCAATAAGCGATACACTTTTTCGGGTGTGCCTCCGCCGGCTAATACTATTTTAAAATTGCCGTGTTCGGCAATGGCTTGATCAGCGGCCTTAAGAATTTGTTGGTAAGCGGCCACAGCCACCTGATCGGCTGTTTCCAGGTTGTGCCAACGACTGTTATCTTGCATTTATTTACACTCCGGTGTTAAAGAACTGCGCCAGGATTGAGCGCTTTTATCAAATAGGCGACTGTCTTCAGGCCCCCAAGAACCCGCTGGATAAGTGGCAATGTGGTCACGTTCAATTGCCCAGGTTTGCAAGATGGGGTCAACAATACGCCACGCATATTCGACTTCGTCAAAGCGCAGAAAGAGTGAACGGTCACCTTTTAAAACATCCAGCAACAAATCTTCATAAGCGTCGATGGCTTTTTCATCTTCATTTCTAAAGCTGGCATCCAGGCTGCTGGTTCGTGTACTCATTTCCAGACCGGGTTCTTTTACGGTCATTTCAATACGAATACATTCTTCCGGTTGTATGCCCAACAAAATCCAGTTTTGGTTCATACATTGCACATTGGTATCTCTAAAAAATTGTAACGGCGGATGGCGAAAGCAAATAGAAATAGTCGATTGCGCTTGAGCCATACGTTTACCGGTACGCAAATACATGGGCACACCGCGCCACCGCCAGTTATCGATATACAGCTTCATGGACGCATAGGTTTCGGTCACGCTATTGGCGGGAATATTGTCTTCCTGTAAATAACCTTTGACCTTTTCACCGTTGATATGCCCTTGGGAATATTGACCCCGAAAAGCATGACCATGCACGGCTTCTTTGGGAATAGGGCGGATAGATTTTAATACTTTAACTTTTTCATCCCGCAAGGATTCGGCGGCCATTGAGGCCGGTGGCTCCATGGTTACCAGAGTCAGTAATTGCAATAGGTGACTTTGCAACATATCACGCATGGCTCCGGCACCGTTATAATAATCAGCCCGGCTTTCTATGCCGATTTCTTCCGAATGAGTAATTTGAATATGATCGATGTAATTGCGGTTCCATAAAGGTTCCAGCATGACATTGGCAAAACGAAATACCAGCACATTTTGCACCATGCCTTTACCCAAATAATGATCAATACGGTAAATTTGATCTTCCGTTAAATAGCGGCTGATGCGTTTTTGTAGTGCCTCGGCGCTGTCCAGATCATAACCAAACGGTTTTTCAATAATGACGCGGCGCCAGCCGTCTTCTTCATCAAACAAGTGATTATTGCTTAACATCTCCATCACGGTACCAAAGTCGGCGGGACTGATAGACAGATAGAAGGCAATGTTTTTAGAGAAATTCTTTTTCTCGTTAAGCAGTGCAGCGAGTTCCGAATAGCACTGTGGCTGTTCGATATCGCCTTGATGATACTGTAAGCGCTCACTAAAGCGTTGAAAAACAGCTTCATCAAAATCATCTTTGGACTTTGTCAGAATCATGTCCCTGACTTCACTCAGCCATTTTGCCTGATCCCAAGGCCTTCGGCCAATGGCTAAAATACGGGTGCCGTGCGGTAGTCGCTTGGCGGCATCCAGATGATAAAGAGCGGGCATTAATTTAATTCTGGAAAGATTTCCAGTGGCACCAAAAATAACGTAAGTACAAGGTTCGGCATGCATAAAAAAGGTCTCGGTAGATTGAGAAATGGAACACGGATGACGCAGATTAAACTGATAAATACGGATTAAAAAGCGTAAGACAAATTTGATTTCGGCTTATAAAAATCCGTTTAAATCCGTCTGATCAGTGTCATCCGTGATCTATTAGTGGTTAAACCGTATAAGTAGAAGACGCCGTTTTGCCACCGTGCCCCGTCCAGTCGGTATGGAAAAACTCACCTCTGGGCTTGTCGGTGCGCTCATAAGTATGGGCACCAAAATAGTCCCGTTGTGCCTGTAATAAATTGGCAGGCAATCTTTCCGTGCGATAGCCGTCGTAATACGCCAAGGCAGAAGAAAATGCAGGGGTAGGAATACCCAGTTCAATGCCTAAAATAACGGCTTTACGCCAGCCGTCATCGGCCTGTTTCATGGCGTTAACAAAGAAATCGGCCAACAGCAGATTTTCCAGTTCAGGATTGCCGGTGTACGCTTGCTTGATGTCATTTAAAAACTGGCTGCGAATAATACAACCGCCGCGCCACATTAAGGCAATTTCGCCATAATTAAGCGCCAGGTTATATTCCTTGGACGCTTCACGCATTAACCGGAAACCTTGCGCATAAGAAATAATCTTGGCGGCGTACAGGGCATCACGAATCGCATCAATCATGGCTTGTTTGTTGCCGGCAAAGGCCTTGATACGTTTAGGCAAGACCTGCGCGGCTTTAACCCGTTCTGATTTTTGAGCAGACAGGCAACGCGCAAAAACCGATTCACCAATCAGAGTTAAGGGAATGCCCAAATCCAGCGCATTAATACCCGTCCACTTACCCGTGCCTTTTTGACCGGCCGTATCCAGGATTTTGTCTACCAAAGGCAAGCCGTCTTCATCTTTGTACGCCAAAATATTGGCCGTAATTTCAATCAAATAAGAACTTAATGTGCCTTGATTCCACTCGGCAAATATCGCGTGCATTTCATCAGCGCTTAAGCCCAAACCTTGAGACAGCAATTGATAAGCCTCGCTAATCAGTTGCATGTCACCGTATTCAATACCGTTATGTACCATCTTGACATAATGGCCCGCGCCATTATCACCGACCCATTCGCAGCAAGGATCGCCATCAACCTGCGCACTGATCGCCTGAAAAATAGGTTTAACAGTCGGCCAGGCCGCTTTATTGCCACCCGGCATAATCGAAGGGCCATGCCTTGCGCCTTCTTCACCACCCGAAACACCGGTGCCGATGTAATTAAGATTTTTTTCTTTAAGGGCTGCCGTCCGGCGATTGGTGTCAGTAAACAGAGAATTACCCCCATCGACAATAATATCGCCAGCCGCTAACAGCGGCACCAGTTTGTCTATATATTGATCAACCACTTCACCCGCTTTAACCATCAACATAACAATACGCGGTACTTCCAGGCTATCAACCAATTCTTCAAGCGAGTGTGTGCCAACTACTTGTGTGCCTTTTGCCGGCCCTTCCAAAAACTCATCCACTGTACTGGTAGTACGGTTAAAAACGGCGACTTTAAAACCGTGGTCATTCATATTAAGAACCAGGTTTTGTCCCATTACTGCCAGACCGATTAAACCAATGTTTGCTTTCATGTTTGCCTCTATGGAATTAGTGTTAGGTAAGTGTATGGCATACTTAAACGTCTTGTCATCACTGCAACCGGTAGCGGGTTGAGGTGAGGGGATGCTCAAGTCATTTCGTGTATTGTCATAAGTGAAATATTATCATATTTTACTGATAGATTACGTATAGGATAAAGCTCAAAAGAAAAGCAGTGGCTATAAAAAATGCTCACCCCCAATCTTTTAGTTATGGGCTTACGTCAGTAGAACGATATAGCAGTGCGATGGAATTTACCCCAATGTCGTTAAGTTAAGCGCATCTTGGGAAGATAAACCGTTGACTGAGCGGAGCCGAAGCCGGCAAAATCGCTTCGACTTCGCTCAGCGAACGGCTTAATTTAATGACATTGGGATTTACCCCAATCATTATTGATGAGGTGGTTGCTGCTGTTATTTATGTAGCCGCGCATGAAAAATTCAATTGTTTGATTATTAACCTTTTTAACAAAAATAACAGGCTTCCAACTTGCCTCCAAATTAATAAGTTAATATTTTGTATTGACTAACGCCGCGTAATCTAGTCTAATGGACGTCTTTTGTAGTTCCGCCTAGGTAGCTCAGTCGGTAGAGCAGAGGACTGAAAATCCTCGTGTCGACGGTTCGATTCCGCCCCTGGGCACCACTGCAAAAAATTAAGCAACATCTAAAAAAGCCCAGGTAGCTCAGTCGGTAGAGCAGAGGACTGAAAATCCTCGTGTCGACGGTTCGATTCCGCCCCTGGGCACCATGAATTCTAAAGGCTCCGATTTTATCGGGGCCTTTTTTATGCCTGCTGTTCTCTTAATATTGTCTTCTTTTTCACAACCAAGGTGATTGAGTATTGTCAGGCGGGTATAATCAGAAAAATATTAAATTGAACACCACTGAGGCAACTCATGAGCCTGACAGAAGAAAGCATACGATTTTTGGAAGAAAATATTCCCATTTTGGCCGAGGCCGCTTTAAAACAAGCCTATTGGCAGGCATTGGCTTCAGGTAGTAGTGTATTGATTTGTGAAGATGATGCATTGATTGAAATATTCCCTGACGGAACCCAAAAAATACTTAAACAACTTGAGCCGCAAAGCTCTTTTACTGTAGGTCAACGACTGGAATTAACATGAGCGATTCCGTTCCTCGTTTACGAATGTTCGCAGGCCCGAACGGGTCAGGTAAAAGTACAATTAACGCGTTGGTTCGTCCTGAATTATTGGGGATTTACAATAACTCGGACGACATAGAAAAAACTATTTGAGCAAGGCGACTTTCTTGGAAAAAGTACCGGAGTTTTCTTCTGTCTTTAAATTCTAAAATCTCCTGTTTTATGGGTGCTTTTTTATGCCCAGCCTTTATTTTCTTTTTTTACCCGCGTAATTTTCTATGCAATACCCTACTGAAAAAAATAACTTCCTCGTTAAACATGCCCAACTCCTTAAAGACAGCTATCGACACTTGCTGTTGAAAGACCTCATCGAAAACACCTATTCCGACGAAGCATTTGCTCGCCAATTATTCCATGCTTCTTTTGCCGTTGTTAGCCATGACACCACTAGTGATCCGGTTTTTAATTACGCCAACCTGAAAGCGCTTGAACTGTTTGAACTTGGTTGGGAAGACTTTATCCGACTGCCTTCCCGTTTGTCCGCAGAACCCGTTAATCAGACAGAGCGTGAACGCTTGTTGGCAGAGGTCACTCAAAAAGGCTACATTGAACATTATGAAGGCGTTCGTATCTCCAGTACCGGCAAAAGGTTTATGATAAAAAATGCCGTGGTTTGGAATCTGATTGATGGTGAGGGGAATTATCAAGGACAGGCTGCTTGGTTTGGGGAATGGGCGTTTTTATAGGGATACAACAGACTTGACATAGGGAAATAGTTTCTCTAGGATGCCTGTTATGGGAAAAATTTACACAGGTAATGGTTGGCTTATCAAGGTGCATGGCAACGAGCATCCGCCGATTCATGTCCATGTGCTGCATCCGCATGGTAAGGCAGCTATTGCGCTTGATGGCGAGGTGCATAATACGGGGGTTCCCATTAAGGTGATTGCTGAGGCAGTTGTCTGGATAACGGCCAATTCAGGCATAGTTGAAGCTGAATGGGAAAAGATGAATAATCCGCCAAAAAGGTGAACTATGAAAAGACCTACTGTAAGACTGGAATCCGTTGAAACCGACACTGACAAGGTTATAACTGTCATCTATACCGATGGTCGCGTGGTGCGCGTTGATTTGTCCGCTATTATCCATAGCGTGGATATTTTTTCTCTGTTGGACGATCCCATAGAGTTTGCTACCGCAGCGGTTACAGACTTTGGGTGGTCGCTGGAATGGGATTGCGGTGCATCGCTTGATTCAGACCGGGTTTTGGAAATGGCGCTGGAGCAATCGGGTCTGTTGGACAATGTCAGGTTTCGGCGCTGGCAGGAAACTTACGGACTGTCCTTGTCAGATGCCGCTCAAGCTATTGGCGTAACGCGCCGTACAATAAGTCAGTACCGTTCCGGCAAGCGTCCGGTGCCACGCACTATCGCATTGGCTTGCAAAGGCTGGGAAGCTGAGCAACAAGCAGTCCGTATGGAATGAGATAACTATGAAATTATATTTTGGCTTATTCTTGTTTGTTTTTACCACGAATGTGCAGGCGGATTTCACTTTCACGCCTCTCGAACCACAAACTATTTCGCAACTTAATCAGATACTGACTAAAGAGCGCACTGTTTTTTCCAGCGGAATACCTAAGACTTTTAAGTTGCCTCATTATTCGCCTGCCAAATACGAGGTAGAGCTTTATAAAGTCGCTTACGATTCGGTTATCCCGGAGCAGGGCAATAAGCCAACCAAAGCTTTTGGCTTATTGGCCATTCCTAAAATTCGTGATGCTTCAGCTCTGCCTATCGTCTCTTATCAGCACGGTACTGTCTTTGGAAAACATGACGTACCATCGTATGCCTTTGTTGACTCCGTTAATCCTGCCGCCTATGAAACACGGTTGATGGTTGCCCAGTTTGCCGGCCAAGGTTATATGGTAATAGCCGCTGATTACTTCGGCATGGGGGATTCTGTAGAACCTGAAGGATATACGGTCAAGGCCAGCGAACAGCAAGCCTGTATTGATTTATATGAGGCCGCCATTCAATTTCTGAAAGACAAAAAGAAAATAAGCCAGACTGATCTTTTTCTGACAGGCTGGTCACAGGGCGGCTTGGTGACGACGGCCTTCCTTGAGAAGCTTGAGAGTCGAAACATTCCTGTTAAAGCTGCATCGACTGCAGCAGCCCCCAATGACATCTTTGCTGCGCTGAACGGGTGGATTTATCACCCAAGAACAATCGATGCCAAGTGGTTAAATACCTTGGTTGGCCTTACCGCATTTTCTTATGAAAACTATTTTTCCAAGCCGGGTCTTGCAAAAGACGTGATAAAAGCCGCTTACTATGATGACTTGCGAAAAATATATGAGCGGGATTACAGCAGTAAGGATGAACTTATCGCGATAGTTAAAAGCCTCCCGACTGACTTTAAAAAGTTGCTTAATGATAAATATTCTGACCCCGGCTATTTTGTTGATTCTGACTATGGCAAAATCTTGTCAAACATGCAAACCTATCGCAGGGTATTTAAAACCAAGGTAAAAATGTATTACGG
>Ga0007798_10000714_pt1 | contig 11745 bp, 10 predicted proteins | sample CryBogmetaGMA17M_FD_60370 | JGI IMG/M metagenome (GOLD analysis project Ga0007798, IMG submission 60370) | Freshwater microbial communities from Crystal Bog, Wisconsin, USA - MA17M | ecosystem: Environmental > Aquatic > Freshwater > Lake | place: Crystal Bog, Wisconsin, USA | collected 2009-07-06
CTCTCCCCACTGAGCCATGCTCAACTCCGAAGGAAGAAGGTCTTTGTAACGTTCGATGAATGCTGCGGTCAGCAGCGCATGTCTGTGGGTGTAATGCCCCTGTCAGGATTCTTGCGCACGTATCTTCCCCAACCCAAACGTGGCGGCCTTGCCCACGTGGACCGTCTCACAGTACTTGATTGATACGATCTTGAGACGAACAGTGAAATGTATATGTATAGCCATACTGGACTATCACCAACCTGTCAAATGGCACAAGGTTCTTCATCGTCTTCGTCAGGAGGAGGAACGCCGTGATCTAAGCACCACTGGCCATACTCGCCAATCTTCTTGACAAAGGCTGAAACGATCGGTAGAAACCGCACATCAGACGCCTGGAGATTCAGGGATTCCAAATCCATAGGGGCCCTCCTTCAAAAAAATTACCCAGCACTGCTACTAATGGGTGCAGAATGTAGGTCGCGTTCGGATGAAGAATGTGAGTTAGGCTGAGGGAGAATTGATTGATATGAAAAAACTTAGGGTTCTCTTCGTGATCGACAAGATAGGGTTTCTTGAAATTCTGTCAATACCAACGTTGTCAGCGGTAACCAAGAGAGCAGGGCATCAGGTGGAACTGGTTGAATTTGGCCGGAACGAAGCGGAGGCTCTCCGAAAGGTGGAGTCCTATGCTCCCGATGTGGTTGCGTATTCAATGTGTTCCAACGAGATCGACCGGTACATGGACATCAACGCACGAATCAAGAGCCGCGTTTCATGCTTTTCCGTCTTCGGCGGGCCGCACCCGACCTTCTTCCCCGAATTGATCAAACGTAACCATGTTGACTCTATTTGCAGGGGAGAGGGAGACAGGGCTTTCCCCGTTCTTCTTGAGCGACTGGGATCCGATTCAATGTGGGAGACGCCCAATTTTTTATTCAAATTGTCTGATGGAGGCGTTCGGGAGAATCCACCCGGAGACTTGATCGGGGATCTTGATGAGTTGCCGTTTCCAGACAGGGACCTTGTCTACTCGAAAAACCGATTCTTGGCTGCCTCCCCGATAAAATCCTTTTTTGCAGGGCGAGGATGTCCGTTCAAATGCACGTACTGTTTCAATCACGCCTACCATGAACTGTACAAAGGCAAGGGTCACGTTGTGAGAACCAAGAGCGTGCCATATGTCATAGATGAGATCCGCAGTGTTGCGAAGAAGTACACCTTGAGTTTTGTGAAATTTCAGGACGATGTTTTCGGCGTCAAGAAAAGCTGGCTTGAAGAGTTCGCCGAAACGTATCCAAGAGAGATCGGGCTCCCATTCTTGTGCTATGCCAGACCCAACATGGTGACCCAAAATTACGCGAGATACCTCAAGAACGCAGGTTGTTATTCGGTTTGCATGGCCATTGAGTCAGGGAATGAAACAATTCGCCGGGACGTGTTGAATCGGCGCATGACTGATGAGAGGATCATTGAAGCGTCTTCCTGTTTGAAAAACGAGGGGATAAGACTTTACATAATTAACATGGTTGGATTGCCGATGGAAACAGAGGAGGATATGATCCGAACCGTTGATTTGAACCGCAGGGCCGGAGCGGACTTTGCCGATGCGTCCATTTTTCAACCGTATCCTGGGACCCAGATTACCAACCGGGCCAAGGAAATGGGGTTATTGGACGACGGTAAAGAGACCTTCGAGAGCCAATTTACGACTTCCGTTCTGAACTTTGAGCCGGAGTTCAAGGCAAAGGTCGAAACCATCCATCGTTTGTTTTCCATAATGGTTGATCATCCGTGGGTCCAAAAAGTCTATCCTGCTCTTTCAAAAATCGCGCTGTTCAAACCTGTCTTGAATGTGCTCTACCGATTTTATTACGGAATAAATCTCCATTCCAGAATATATGCGGGGAAGATTCCTCTTTCTTTGAGGCTTAAAGGATCTTTGTCCTTGTTGTTTTCCAGGAACCGCACGTAATAGTGGGGAGACACCCTGTTCCGAGCCCATAGAGCAGTGAGAGAATCGTGTGAAGAGAATTGGTTTGACATTAGGAGGTCCAAAATCCTCCCAGGCTCAGTCAACCCAGTGCAACACGTTCCTGATGATGGACCAGCGTGGTGTCTTCCGGTCTGGGGTCTTGCCGAGTATCCAGTAGTCAAATTGCTGTGCCTGCACGCCGCTGGTCTGTTGCAATGTGAGCCAAAGGTTCAGGTAATCCAGGAAGAAGTGATCCCCTTTGGTGATGGGGACGGGATAGGCTACATCAAACACGAACAGGTGGGGTTTCGGCACAACCACACCGAACTCCGGATATAAAAGCGCCCAGGCCTTACCAATCTTGTCCGTAGTCAACAGGGCGTCGGCAACGTTATTGTTGACGAAGAAATCCCTGATGCTTTCTAGTTCCACGAATTCAGCATTTGGTACGTAGCTACGAAGCAGGCGTTTATCTTCCGGGCTATTGGCATGAGTTAAGGCTATACGTAGTTTCTTCATGCCGGCCATGTCCGCCCTGGTCTGGAATTCCTTTTTTCGGTAGTCCTTCACAATGAAAGCCCCCTTCATCTCCATGTAGGGACGGCTAAAATTCATCTTCCCCAGATCATCCAGCCTGATGGGTATTGCCGACATAACTGTGTCACAGATACCATTATCAAGGTACTCCTGTATTTTAGACCTTTTAACAGGGATGAACTCAAGTGACACGCTTAGGTCTCCGGCCAAACGATGTGCAAAATAGATATCGTACCCGACTAGTTCACCCCTTGAATTGAAAAATGAAAAAGGCAGGGCTTCTTCATTGTATCCTACCCTCAACGTCCCCCTTTCTTTTATTTTATGGAGGAGATCTCCTCCCATCTCTGTGATGGCTGTACGAGAACCTGCCGATTCAGGAGGCCGAACCAGCACCTTGGCTGGAGACGGTTCCGTGATCTTCATTCCCAAGAGCACCGTGTCTTCATGATACGTATCCTGTACCAGGTGACTCAGGCCAACACGAGCGGTCAAGATGAACACGGTGAGCAGCAGGAAAGTCCCCGCCAGCGCCACCATAATTTTCTTCACGTTAAACACAATCTTGTTCATGAGGAGGAATGCTACGATGAGAGTCAGAGCCTGCATGCTCATTGTCTGAAGCAGGACCTTTAACTTGCGGGTCACCACGTCGGACATAATATAGAGATCGAAATAGACTCCAGGCAATTTCATGTAATTCAGGAGGAAGGGAATCCCCACCTTGGGTGATCCGAACAGGCTCATCACCCCTGCCACCGATAATTGAAGGTATTCTCCTATCCCCAGAGCTTGATTGACGTACCAGGCAACGAAAACAATGAAGAGGATTTCAATGATCTTCCCGACGCTTGGAAAACTGTACGCGAGAGGCAGTACGCTATCAATCAGGTTTCCCGCCTTTTCTTCGTTGGGAGTGACCTTCGAAAACAGTTCTTTTGACTTATCGGCAATGACCGACAAGACAACGAAATTGTTGCCGGTGGCAAAACCTAACACCAAAGCTTCTTTGGAATAATTGAGAACATCCCTGAATGTGAACGAGGTGAAACAGGTGACGATCATCGGAAGTATCCAGAACACCAGGACAATGGTAGCCAGCATGTAGCAGATAAAGTAAACCTGGAGACGCTGAATTTGCTCAAACGAGAAAGTCCCCACAGCGGTGGCGGTAAGAGCAAAAACCCCTACGGGCGAGGTTTTTACTACCATCTTGGTCATCCAGGAAAACGCCCGTGCTGATACCGACAGCATGCTCATAAATGGCCCCTTGTCTTCGATATACAGGAGCGCCACACCAAGAAACACGCTGAAAACCACTATGGCGGGAATCAAGGCGTCTGACAGGGCGTCAAAGATGTTGGCGGGGATATAGTAGTCGAGAAGATCAACAGCCTCGACCGTACGAGGTTCTGAGACGCTGAAGAATGAAGAACTCTGGACAAGCGGAAAGGCGAAGCTGAAGGCGAAAATCACGACCAGTCCCACAACCCAGAAAATCAACAGTATAATGGAACCCCTGCCCGCCATCAGTCTGGCATCTCCTGGTGACAATGACCCGATACCCTGGATCAACGACACCACCATATAGGGGAGCACCCCCATTTGGAGCAGCTTGATGAAGGCTGTGCCGACTAATTTCAGAGGCGCACAAAGCTCTCCAAGAAAAAGACCGAAGACCACGCCCATACCGAGGCCGATAAAGATCCAGGCGGATAGACTGAGGCGATAGAGCCAACCGAACATGTCACATCTCCGGGAGGTATCGTTTCCCGAACTTGACCCCGTTCTCTGAAATTAACATAAAATATGGGTTTGAAGAACCCCGCTGTTTATTATCCTATGAATACACTCAGAGCTACGTTTCTTACAAATTGCAGTGAGAGAAAATTTGTCTCTTGTTGGAGTATGGAGGAATTCTGGTGTAATGTGTCATTTGGAACGAGCTATAGGCAACCGCTACACGTACAGAAAAACTGAAAGAAGGGAGATAAGGTCAATGTCGGAACTCTTTGAAGTGACATCCATAAAGGCTTTGGAACTTAAGAATCGGTCTATTCGGAGCGCTACCTGGTCCGGGGTAGCTGACAAGAAAGGGCACATCACAGATAGGGCTATAGAACTCTATGGCAATCTTGCGGATGGTGGGGTTGGACTGATCATTACGGGGTTCCAGTACGTGATGTCCAACTCAGTAGCGATGGGGTATCAAGTTGGTAACTACAGTGAGGTTCTTTTGGAGGGATTGAGCCGCTGGGTAAATGCAATCCACTCACACGGAGCTAAAGTGATGGCCCAGTTGGCACACACCGGCAGCAAGGCCAATCCTGAGTTGTTTTGGGAAGATGTTGACATCTGGGGTGCTTCACCGTTGCCTGACCCCATTACCGGAAGGACTCCGAAGGAGATGACGCAACAGGAGATCAGCCAGGTTGTGGAGGCCTTTGCCGAGGCAGCGTCCAGGTCCAAGAGGGCGGGATTCGACGGAATTCAGCTCCACGGTGCTCATGGCTACGCAATTAACCAGTTCCTCTCAGGAGCCACGAATCGACGAACCGATAAATACGGAGGAAGCATCAGCAATCGCTATCGCTTTTTGGGCGAGGTGCTGGAAGCTGTACGCGGGGCTGTTGGCAAGGAATATCCGATTTTCATCAAATTAAGTGGTCACGATTACTTCGACGGTGGACTGGTCCCGGAGGATTCTCTTCATGTTGCTCGTCGTCTCGTTGATGATGGGATGGACTGTATAGAAGTGAGCGCTGGAAGCAGAGCGTCTGCCGACGGAATGATCCCTTCTCGCACCAAAATTCGCACGGAAGATGATGAGGCCTATCTGGCTCAATTGGCTGGATACTTTAAGGATGCCCTTAAAATCCCCATTATTACCGTGGGCGGGATACGATCACTGTCGGTGATTGCAAATATTCTTTCTCAGGGCCTTGCGGATTATGTGGCTTTGTGTCGCCCCTTGATCAGGGAACCTCATTTAATCAATCGTTGGAAGAACGGAAGCTTAGAGAAAGCCACGTGTATTTCCTGCAATGGGTGCTTTGAAACAGGCTTGGACGGCTCCGGAGTGACCTGCAAGGTAGACAGAGACCTAAAAGAGCGGTAGTACTAACTTTGAGTCTCGTTGCTCCTGCCATAAAAGCCTCTGACAATCAAGTGGTAAACACCCGGCTTGCCGGTGAGACTCCCAAGGGTTTGACCGTATGAGGTAATAGGGCACATTTTTATCCAAAAGGATATCCTCGTGAGGTGTGATGATCTGGCGCCAAGGTTTTAGGGTCATGCTACGCTCCAACCAAAGTGACTTGGCAAATCCTTGCGACTGTGAACACAACATCGGATATTGAGGAACTTCAGTTGTCTTGCTATAGCGAGATTCAGATTGCTTCGCATCTGCTTAAAACTTTTGGATGGGGCTGGATGTCGGTCCTCCTCTAAAATCAATATGAAGGTCACGGATGGCCCATCCTTTGAGAGAAGACCTGCTGAAAAGGACTCCAGTTCAAAGTTTCCGCTCCGATATGCGCCACATAACCCGGAAATCGTGTCTCTGACTTTATGCGCAACCTCAACCACAAGATCCCCTTTGCGAATTTTTTCCCTGCATTCGACTCCGTGGCCTCGAAAGTCGGTTATCTCGATAATGAACAAGTCATCTCTGGATAAGGCCAAGAAGTCCACAGCCTTTGTTCCCTGGAGCTTTTCAACATTATTACGGAAAAAATTCGACCGATCATATTGAATCACTTGCAGATTTTGTTGAAAATCCAGCCCCAGCTTGCCTTCATGGAAGGATTTCATAAACGCCCCCCATAGAAGTGTTCTTGCTCCCTATCGTCTTGCGCCAGGACTTCCTCAAGCGATACTATGGTTTTCAGATCTTCAAGAACAGCGCCATCTTCAACCTCTACTCCGTTCTCGCCAAGGCTGAGGGCAAAGAATCTCGCTTGATTCTTCTGCATAGAACTTTCCGCTAACAGTGACAGTTCTTTCATCATGAACAAGCAGTGTGTCGCAACTACAACCTGGACCCCACCATCAGCCATTCTCAACAGCGTTGCGGCGACTTTTGCCATGATTCTAGGGTTCAAATTGGTTTCCGGCTCATCCCAAAAAAGGACCCCCTTTTCGTTAAGGGAACCGTTAGCTGCCAGATAGGCCAGCATTGCGATTTTGCGGAAGCCTTCCGCAACAAGAGATATCTCCATGGTTCCCTGACCAGGCAGACTCAGATAGAATCGTCCCGCATCCAGTCTTACAGACCCTCCCATGATTTCTTCAAGCGGTCTGATAAGGTTGGCGATTTCATGCGCCCGTTTACCCTTCAGTAATGGGACACTAAGACGCTTGCAGAGGTCGTAGTATGTTTCGTCGATTACAATCTCACGCTGCTCGTATAGGTTTGTAAACCCTGGGTAAAGCGAAAGAGCTTCTTTGGCGGGAAAGAATATGGGCGGATCAAAACGATGATCAAGCGGCCTCAGAATGAGGGACACGTCCTTAGAACTGTTGGTCGCAAAGGAGAACTTCAAAGAGTCCCTATCACCAAAATTGGCTTCCAGTTCGGCTCGTGCGCGACCTCTTCCTCGACGGCATAATCTGCCCAAGGTATCAGGCTTGAAAACGCCGATTAGTTTTTCCGCTATTCGACGCTGAATAACGCTCTTGCTCATTCCAGAGAAAAACAACACGCCGGGATCGTTATCTTGATGTCGGCCCATTTCATGGCGCACGTATGCCACAGAATATGCGAGTTTCAGGAGATGACTCTTTCCTGTCCCATTCTCTCCGATAATTACATTGAGACCGGGAGAAAACTCGAACAAGGAATCAGAGAATACGGTAAAATTCTTTATGGCTAGTGAATGCAGCACTTGGCGCCTCCTTCTGCATGCTTCCGGGAAATACCAAGGCACCTCCTCGCTTGGGCATCATAAATGAACCTTCGAACAGGGGTGCCCTTGAAAAATACCATAACGTGGAGACCAAGCTAAAGGCCGAAAGCCGCTCTCATTTCAAGGACTAAATATAATTTACTTTCCTTTTTTAACGTGTCTCCTTCTTCTGAGTACTGTGAAGCCTCTCATAATTTGACGGTGTTGGCTCTAATGAGGCCGGGTGAGGGCATACAGGATGAGTGAGACGATAAGACAAGCCTACGCGGAATTCAATGCAATTCTTTGAATCCCGGGATACCCTGCTTAATTCTCCAGACAGGACGCGAATTAGTTATGGTGTCACGAGATTTACAGATTTCATCCGGCGGATTTGGGATTGATACTGCAATTGACTTTGCGGCGACGGATAAGTACTCTGAAATGCCGGTGTAGAATGAAAGAGTTTGAAAAGGAGCATGTAACCATGATGATACTATTGTTGAAGGGATCCCTTATAAGCCTTTGCGTCTTTGTGTACCTGACAATGATCGTTAATGCCCGGACGGAATACGAGAAAGCTACGTTCGCCGGCGGATGTTTCTGGTGCATGCAGCCGCCCTTTCAAAAACTCAAGGGTGTCGTAGATGTGGTATCAGGTTATACGGGCGGCATTGCCTCGGGTCCGACCTATGAGAATTACGCGGAAAAGGGCCATATTGAAGCCATACAGATCACCTATGATCCCTCAATAATAGCTTATTCAGAAATTCTGGACGTGTTCTGGAAGCAGATAGATCCTACTGACCCAGGTGGACAGTTCGTTGACAGAGGGCCGCATTACCGGTCAGCGGTTTTTTACCACAACGAAGACCAGGAACGGCTGGCCGAAAGATCAAGACAGGAACTCGGAAAATCCGGGAGATTCGATAAGCCCATAGTGACCGAGATAATCAAAGCATCGGAATTTTATAAAGCCGAAGAATATCATCAGGATTACCACGAAAAAAGCCCGATCCGATATAAATTCTACCGGTTCAATGCCGGCCGTGACCAGTATTTGGCAAAGGTATGGAGTGGGGATAAGGATCAAAAAGACCAGAAGGAAAACGGCCAAAAACAAAAAAAGTTCAGCAAGGAAGAAATAAAAAAGAGATTAACCCCTGTGCAGTATAAAGTGACGCAGGAAAACGGAACCGAACCGGCATTCCAAAATGAATACTGGAATAATGAAAAACCAGGGATCTATGTGGACATTGTTTCCGGTGAGCCTCTTTTCAGTTCCCTGGACAAATTTGATTCCGGCACGGGTTGGCCTAGCTTCACCAGGCCTCTGGAACCGGAAAACATTTTGGAAAAACAGGACAAAAGCTTTTTCACCACACGCACGGAGGTTAGAAGCAGAAATGCCGACTCTCACCTCGGGCATGTATTTAATGACGGGCCTATGCCGACTGGCCTCCGTTACTGTATGAATTCCGCTTCACTCCGTTTTATCCCCAAAGAGGATCTGGAAAAGGAAGGCTACAGTCAATATAAAAAGCTTTTCGAAAAATAAGTGACAACAGAGCCATTTTTTTTTGAGTGAAGCTGATTCACGCTCAGAGATCAAGTTATACCGAGATTACACTTTTCCAGCAAACGGGAGCCGATGAAGTACTTTCATACGTAAATTTAAGGAGTCTCTAAATGAGCATTGGCTCTTCTCAACAAAACGTCTTTAATCTTAAGATCCTCTTCGTCTTATCTTTCGGACATCTCGCTACGGACATTTGTCAGAGTGCGCTGCCCGCTATTTTGCCTTTTCTGAAAGCAAAGCTGCTCCTGTCTTATACAATGACCGGAGTGATCATGCTGGCTTCTAATATAACGTCTTCAGTGATTCAACCTGTCTTTGGGTATCTGTCAGACCAGAAAGAAAAAGCGTTCCTGCTCCCTTTCGGATGTTTATGCGCCGGTCTTGGGTTGTCCCTGCTGTCCATACCTGATCATTATGAAATTGTTCTTTTACTGGTCATCGTCAGTGGACTCGGAATCGCGTCATACCATCCTGAAGGATTCAAAACAGCCCGTTTTTTTACTGGAGATAAGATGGCAACGGGATTGTCCGTATTTACCGTCGGTGGGAATATAGGCCTGGCGCTCGGTCCCGTCACTGCAAGTTTCATAATCACTCATTTCGGTCTCGCTTACATGCCGTTGATTCTCTTGTTTTCACTAATATTTCTATCTTTACTGCTCTGTACGTGGCGGGAGATCACACACGCTCGACCCAGGCCTGTCTCAATGGGCAGCCCCACGAATCACAACCCGAGAGGCGCATATCTTTCGGTCGGGTTGATAGTCGCCGCAGTCATAATGAGGTCGTGGACTCATTTCGGTCTCATGGCCTATATCCCATTTTATTATATCGACTATGAAAAAGGAGATCCGCTCTATGCAGGCACATTGGTTTCAGTTTTTCTCGCGGGAGGTGTCGTGGGAACGTTGGCGGGCGCACCTCTAGCCGATCGATGGGGATATAAACGGTACCTGATACTCTCCATGGCAGTGACCAGCGCAATATTTCCTTTGATCTTTACGGCGCACGGTTTAATGTTGTTCGTTACTCTCGGAGTTGTCGGCATGGCGCTGATTTCGAGTTTTACCGTCACCATGGTAATGGCCCAGGAACTTCTGCCGAGAAATCTCGGTATTGCATCAGGGCTCATGGCCGGTTTCGCCATCGGAACCGGTGGAATCGGCGTAACCATTCTCGGAGTGATCGCTGACCACTTCGGTGTGCCTATTGCCCTGAAATCCATTATGGTGCTTCCGCTGGCGGGTCTTCTCATCAGTTGTATTGTCAAGTATCCGATTGGCCGCGGCAAGTCTTACGGGACAGAGTAATAGAGAAAAATTCTGATGAGATTACTTTGCTGCACTCTTCGTGACGCCGGTAATAGATCGGGGCCGCAGTCATGTCATTGCGAGGAGCATGAGGTCTTAGAAATGGCACGCTTTCTTAAAAAAATACAAACGACGCCAAAAAGGCCTGAAGAACAAGAAAAGAAACTCGATGATATTATTGCCGAGGCCAGGCGTCATCAGGAACTCCGAGAAACAACTTATCGGGAACGTGCTCTCAAGTTGTTTCCTTGGATCTGCGCCAGGTGCGGGATAGAATTCTCGGGAAAAAAACTCAAGGATCTTACTGTACACCACAAGGATCACAACCACGATAACAACCCTTTAGACGGCAGCAACTGGGAATTGCTCTGCGTTTACTGCCACGATAAGGAACACGCTCGGTACCGAGAAGCTAACGAAAGTAATGAATCCGCAAATCACACAGAACTGGAGACTCCTCCCATCAATACACCATTCGAGGGACTCGCTACCCTGTTGAAGAATAAGAAGTAATTTGAGGAATTTTTTGAAAAATATCGTCTCTTCTGCGAGAGAGAAGATTGGATGAGTGGATGCCCCATAGGAAACCTTACGCAAGAAAGGGGAAGGCTAAATCCAGTGTTTATTGTTGTTTCTATTTTGATAGCACAGTAGACGCCCCTACTTGAGCTTATTCCTCCGGTTTCGTTACCTTTTTACCATTGGTTTGAATGAGAAGGTTGAGGAAGATTACTAATAGAGTTGGATTGTCTTGAACAGAATCCCACTTTTTCATCTCGCTCAAGGTAAATTTCACCCAAGAATTCGTCAATTTTTCTAAGCAGTTCCAGTGGGCTGAAAGGTTTTGAAAAATAGGAATCGGCACCGGCATTCGTTGCTTCTTCTTTCGCAGTACTACTGGAGGTAAGGATAATGACCTTCGATTGCTTGGTCCTCACATCAGATTTCAAGATTCTCGTAGCTTCTATTCCACTAAGGGTACCAGGCATCATTATGTCCATTAGAATCAGGTCCGGTCTCTTTTTTCTTGAAATCACCAAGGCATCTTCAGCAGTCTCTGCTTGAAGAATCTCATAATCTTTTCTCTTCAAAGTCTCTTCCAGCAGTTTACGGATATCTTTTTCGTCATCAACTACGAGTATTCTTGTCATTATGATCCCTTTTTGTCCGAGAGTAGAGACTGGTACAAAAATTTATCAGTTTATTTAGTAACAGAGTTGGGATTCAAATCAAAGAAAAAAAAACGGTGGGATTTCTTATCTTAACTCAGCGGTCAACATCATTTGCTCGCTTATGTTAGTGCAATCAGGTTTCGGCACTAAAAAAATATGTTGACTATTGTGTTGATTTAACTCATTAATCAATTTGGGGAAATTTTAAATTAAACACCCACCCGCACATGCATAGCTTCCCTCAGGAGGAGCATCCCATGCAAGACCATGAAAAGACCAAAGAACAGCTTATTGATGAATTGAGAGA
>Ga0007798_10000725_pt1 | contig 11580 bp, 13 predicted proteins | sample CryBogmetaGMA17M_FD_60370 | JGI IMG/M metagenome (GOLD analysis project Ga0007798, IMG submission 60370) | Freshwater microbial communities from Crystal Bog, Wisconsin, USA - MA17M | ecosystem: Environmental > Aquatic > Freshwater > Lake | place: Crystal Bog, Wisconsin, USA | collected 2009-07-06
TCTAATCTGATCTTATAATCAGTCTTATGTGCTGCACCTGTTAATACTGTCCATTTAGGTATAGTTATCTTTCTTTCATATACACCTTCTAAAAATGTATGCTCAGTAACAATATCTGCTTGAGGCATTTTTAGTAATTCATCTTGTAACTGTACTATTTTTTCATGTGTAACAATATCAGTATTTTCTACAAGAGAAAATGTATCTAATCTTTCTGTTATATCAAACATTATAGTACGGCACCTTATAAGGTTTACCTGCTACTGATATATTAATAAAGCCTACAGGCTTTGCAGGTAGATTAGCTGTACCTGTTGTTGCTGTAGGTGCGCTAGTAAAGTTTAATAAGTTAAGAAAAAACTGTTGCCAAGCACGAGAAGGCCTTTTAGTCTGAGCATCTAAAAACTCAGTCTGTGGGTAAGGATTAGTTTGACTGGTGCCATATATACCATTAGCCATTATGATTCGCCCTCTGAAGCCTTAAGATTAGCTGAAATAATAACTGCTTTAACTGGGTCAGTTACAACTACTTCAAATATTCTATCTCGTGCCCAACCTAATCTACGCCATATTGCACGATTCTTATAATGACCTATCTTACCTATTGTTGTCCAATGTTCATTAGACCATGTGCTACCACCATCATTTGACCATCTAAGCATAGCTTGTGGATCAGTAAGAGGTGTATTAGCATTAACTTGTGGTACTAAAGAAAATTCAATATAAACTGTTACACCATTAGCTACTACATAAGTTTGACCATTATTAATAATTAATGGGCTTTGTATGCCATTAGTAACAGCACTTGCAGTACCTAATATACCAACACCAGGTTGAAACTGTATTTGTAATTCATCAAAGTATTGTCTTTGTAAATCTGTAACTAAATGAGGGCATCTTCTTAATCTTCTAACTTCTACACCATCATCTGTATATGTATCAGGATCAAGTTTATAAATATGCCCATCTGCATAATCACCTACTACAACTAATCCTTGAAATACCGCACTACAACTACCTGTGTACATATTGTATTGACCAGTTAATGGATCAGTTGCTAACCATTTATGCCACATACCTGTTGTAATATCATATACCCAAGTCAAATTAATAGTAGGAAAACTTACAACATAACACTCATGTCCTTCTAATTGATATGTCCAAGCTATTGCATCACCTACATACTTATTAACTAAAGTATTTTCTACAGCATGAGTTGATATGCGTTGTGGTATATAACCATTCATTTGCATAATTTCAGATTGCCCACGTTGATTTCTTGAAACGTAAGCAAAAGAATTGCCTAATCTTGATACTGAAGATTTTGCAGCAATTCCATGTTGTGTTGATGTACCTGGTATGCGTTGAAAAGCAAAAGGGAATGTACCTACATCTACCCATACTTCTGAAGAAGTTTCACCTAATAAATAAACTTCTCTATGATCTACAATTAATGTAACAAGATTATCAGGTGCGCCATCTTTAGATGAAAAACTTAAAGGCTGACTAATAGGAGATAAAGGATTAGTTGCTCCCCATTGTTGAGTATTAGGTTTATTATAAACAAAATAGTTATCAACAATATCTACTGAAGTAGCACCACTAAATGCACCATCACTATTAGGCAATACGCTAAAATTAAGCGCATATAATGTTTCTGAACCTACAGTTTGTGAAGCACTTACTACATAATTACCTGTACCACCAGAACCTGTACCAAAAGTAAGCGTTAATGTTAAGTTTATTCCTGCACCACTACATGATGTAGAAACAGGATTAGTAGGTAATGAAGTATAAGCACCTGCATTAGTCATTGTTAAACCTGTTACTACACCTGCTGATACTGTAGATACAATATAAGTTGCTGGCGTTGTACCATATACACCACCTAAAACTGTAATTACATCATTTACGTTATAACCTGTGCCACCAGTCGTTATTGTTTGACTTAGAACTGTGCCACTACCTAATGTGGTAATAATAGTACCTGCCGTTACTCCAGTACCTTGTATAGTCTGTCCTGGATATAATGTACCTGATACTGCTGTTACTGTTAATGTTGTACCTGAAATTGAACCTGTTAGCGTTGCAGCTACAGCAGCACTATTCATTATTTCTGAAGTTTCAGTTTGTGAAATATTAACTGTATAAGTACCTGGGCCACCACTACCACTACCTAAAGCAGTAATAACAGTTTCAGCAGTTAAACCAACACCAAACAAAGATTGACCTACACCAATACTTCCACTTTTTAATAAAGTAACAGTTAAAGTTGTACCTGATATTGAGCCTGTAAATACTGCACTAGCAGGGTTTGATATGCGCCATGTATAACGATATGAACCATCAACTATATAAACATTTAATCCATTATCAGTAATTCCTACCATGCCAGAATTAGAATTTAATGTGCCTATTAATGTAGGGTTAAAGTCTGAAGCCATTACATAAACATAAGGGCCACATACTGCTACTAAATAATTGCCACCTGATACAGTTCTCATGCCTCGTACTTGAGCTTGATTTTGTAATAAAATTAATGATTGCAAACCAGGTGTTGGATATAAAGCTACAATACCTCTACTTGCTGCTGAAGTTGCACTAGCAGGGGATTTTAATGGGTCAATTTCTGGGCGCCAGTTAATACACTCTTGCGAATCTTGATAAATACTAGGTGCTTCATAACTTGGCCCAACAAATCCAAAATCCATACTTAACCCCTATTCTCTATATAAGAATCACCACGTATTAAAGTTTTCATACTTGCTCTACATACATAAATTAGCGGAATATGTCAACTGAAGAAGCCCCCACTCAAAATCCAACCTGCGTCACGGGCTCTGCTGACTAGCATTGAGCTAGGATAACTTGCAGAAGCAATAGGCTTCATGTTATTACGTTTAATCGTAGATTTAGATTCTTGTGCATATTGATTAATCATGCCTATTTGTATTTGTGATGCTTTGCCATACATAGGCATTAATCGTTCTGCTAGATTCCATCTAAGAGCCATTGAGTAACCTTGAGGTAGAGCAATCTCATCATACAAATTAGTATAGTTACTAAAGATTGTACTTGAGAATATGTGCATCTCACCTTGAGCAGGGTTTGGCCATACAAATACATTACCTGTTACAGCGTTAGGATTGTAATAAAGTGCTTTAGGCCAAGGGCCATTAAGTGTTTTTAAGCCAATCTGATTATAATTCTCTAAAGCTAAAATACTGACTTGATAATCTAAACCACCATTTAAAACAGGTTGGCCGTTACTTTGAGTGTTTACTCTTACATACGCTTGGTCAATGTATAAAGGCTTCTGGTAATAGCCTGTAATTGATTGTGAAGCTATTGGTGTTTGATAAGGTATGTTTAATTCATATGTACCTATTTCATTTACGTTGCCACCTGCACCTGTTAAGAATTGAACAATCTTAGTTCCTGCTGTAATGCCTGCACCTTTTAATGTTTGACCTTGTGCGATTGCGCCACTTGTTATGCCTGTTACTGTCAGAATATTACCTTGAATTGAGCCTGTAAATACAGCACCAATAAAGTTAGCAGTAGAGGGTGTAGGGCCTATCGTGTATTGGACTTGACCTGCAATAAGAGGAAAGATAATTTCAGTCGTATTGTAGACCATCATATCTTCATTAGACCATTGATCTACAAGATCATTAAGCATATCAAAAGCATCTTGAGTAGCTTCAGGTGTTGGTGTTTCGCCTGATTCTAATGCTCCTATATCTTTTAAAGCTCGTGAAATAATCTCTAGTGGCATTGTCATAATAGTTCCTTATGTAGGCGTAAATACTTGTGGCAACCAAGGTGCAACAACAGTACCATTAGTTTTTATTTCATTTAATTGTTCTTCTAAGCGAGATTTTATAATATTTATGCCATCTCTCATAGTTTCTTTTTCAATCCATGATACAACCATTTCTTCTGTTACTTCTGCAAAAGGCATAGTTACAGGATAATTGAACCACCAGTTTCCCTCTGTTTCTACTAATCTATCATCTTCACTTGCTGTTACATAGTATTTAGCATGAGTGATTATCTCATTCTCAGCAGATATTTCTAATATTTTCCATACGTAATTAATCATTTTAATGCCTTCCATATTCAAAGCCACTTGCATGATCTGTATTAGGTAAGCCTACATGATAACCAATAGCTGAACTTGCATCTGTCTGAAAACGACAATGGATTGCTATTCTGCCTGATTGCTTCCAACCAATCCCACCTTGAAACAAGTGTGTAGGACTAGCACGTAGTTGCATGAAGAAAGCAAAGGGTAAGCCAAACCTTACAAATACACACGCATTAGCATACTGCCAATTTGTCGGTACTATCTTAGGGATAAATGACCACTTACCCTCTACTGTAAATAACCAAGCAATACCGATTGTTTTAATCCATGTATCGTCTAAGCAGAATGGGAATAAATTTAATATTCCGTCATACCACTTTCCAAAGTTTTCTAAATGTTTAGCCATGATTAAACTGCACTCGTAGAAGCTAATAGATAATAAACTGTACCGCCAATATTAATTGCTACTTTGTTAGTAACAGTACCTAATACTGAAGCAGTTACACCTGTAGATGAAAGCATATTACCAGTTACTGTAGGTAAAGTAATAGTTGCTGTACCTGCTACTGCTGGCGCACTTAATGTGACACTTCCGCTGGTATTTCCAGCTACAACTATTGAACTCATGGGGTTACCTCTGCTGGTTCAGGTGTGTTGCCTTCGGATAGCCATTGAAGGTAGGCTTCTGATGTAACTAAACAACTTTCTTGTCTGCCATCATCTAATACTCGCCATACAACATCATCTATACCTGTCATAGGATTTCTAATTAGTTTCCAGTTCATCATAGTTCGCACCCTGTAAATAAAATTTGTGATGAAGTTGCATTTGAAGCTAATGTTGTGCAATTACCTCCTACCAATCCAGAAGAAGTTCCAATACCTATTTCTGCTCCTTCTGTTCCATAATACTGACCGCTAATAGTTGATACTGTTCCAGCGACTGTATATCCAGATGCGGTTAGATAAAATGTTGATGCTGCGGAGGTACTTGTTCCAGTGGGGGGTACTCGTGTAGAAACTTTAAAAGGCAAATAAATAGCTGCACTTGTAGTTGCAGTAGCTTGCCCTTGTCCAATTACTTGATTTACTGCTGTCATGTTCCAAGCTGGTAAATACCGCTGACACAAAGCTAACTCAGTCCCATAAGGTCTATAGTCAAAGCTAGTAGCAGTAGAGCCTTTTTCTAGTTGGACACCTGTGATGTAGAAGGTAGCTCCTGATGTGCCTACTACTGAGGTTGCGCCTGTGGCTGAAACAAACAAACCAGCTTGCCAAGAACCTGCTGTTCCGCTACCACCAGTAGCACCAACACCTAATCCATAATTTACTTTTAATCCGTTTCCATTATTTTTTAACCAATTACCAGTTGTATCGCCTGTAATAGTTATACTAACTTGTGTCCAAGTATTAGCTACAGGAATAGAATAGCTAAATGGATATCCTCGTGTTCCATCTGTATTATTTATTGCTCCTCCAAAAGTTCCAGTAAGGCTTGAGTAAACTCTAAATGATAATGTAACTGTTTGAGCATTTGTAGTTCCCCAGTTTAAATCAGCTACATTAAAACCTTCAATTGCTTGAGCAATAGAAAAAGTATCTCCTGTTAAAATTGAATAAGCAGATAAAGAAGTTACCCCTAAATAATTAATAAAACCTATTGGGGGTGTAACTGCCCCTGCATTTTGTTGAACTGAATATTTGCTAGCTTGACTCAATGTAGCAGAGAATCTATCAACTAAATATTGATTATTTGTAGGAGTAACACTAGCCCCTGCATTCCTTTGGTCAATCACCATAGCACCATTGATGATGCGATTTTTGAAGCCTGTGTAGTTAGTAGCTCCAGTTGTATTACCTGTACCACCTGATGTAACTGGGAGTGCATTAGCAAGTGAAATTATTTGACTAGCATCTATCGTTACTGCTGTAGTAGAACCATTTGTTTGTAGTGATAATGTAGTCGCACTACTTAATATAGGAGCAGTTAATGATGTTGCAGTTACACTACTAACAAAAGTAGCTGCTTGAGCTACACTTAATGTTAAAGCTGTTGTTCCACTATTCGTAGCGAGTTGTAAAATACCAGAGTTATCAGCACTTATGGCTACTCCGTTTGTTGTTGTTGCATTAATAATTGATGCCATGTGAATCTCCTAAATTTATAATACAACCCATTTTGAGCCTGAAGGTACTGTTACTGTTACACCACCTGCTACAACTGCACCTACACTCATAGCATTAGAGCCTGTTGGAATTGTATAGTTTACACTTACTGTTTGACTATTAACAAATAATCCATTTGTAGCAGATACTTGTGGAGCTGATAAAGTCGTACCTGTATAGTTTAATGCTGACGATTGATTAGGTGTAGTAGTACCTTGGCCATAAGGAATATAATTAGTAGTATAAGTAAATGATGGTGCTTTATTATTAAAAGTTGTCCAATCAGTAGAACTTAAAGCTCCTCTATTAGATGCAGAAGCCGTAGGTACTTGTAAAGTAATAACAGGTGTTGTAGTTCCTGTTGCTACTGTAGAACTAAGATCAGTTCCTGTTGTACCTAAAGTAATTGCAGCTACACTTGTTACTGTACCTAAATTGCCTGTTAAAGCTACACCATTAGCACTTAATACTCCTGTACTAGGTACAAAGCTAATTTTAGTAGAGCTAGTTGTTATAGGTAAATTACCTGTCGTAGTTGATACTAAAGTAGGGTACCAAGTCGCTGTAGAGCTTGTATTGTCTGTTACTGCTACGTTAGTTGCATTAGTCGCTGTTGTTGCACTTGTAGCCGTACTAGCATTACCTGTTAATGCGCCTACAAAAGTAGTAGAAGTTACAGAAGTTAATCCTGCAAAAGTAGTAACTGTCGCACCTAGTGATACAGCAGTAGAGCCTATTGTTACGCTTGAGTTAGTTAAAGCACCATTAGGTATAGAAGTTAAACTCGCACCACTTCCACTAAATACAGTTGCAGTCAATGTACCTGTAGAGGGTACGTATTGATACTTAGTAGAGCTTGTGTAAGTAGTAGAAAGATTACCTGTAGTTTGATTAGCAAATAATGGGTAACGTGTCGTAGCAGTCGTTGTATCGTCAGTAACAGTTGCATAGCTAACTGGTGTAGCCCATGTAGGTACACTTGCACCATTAGATTGTAAAAACTGCCCTGCTGTACCATTACCTATGAAACTTGTAGCACCTGCGCCTGTTTGATAAGCAATTTGACTAGCTAAACCACCTGCTAAATTAGTTGCAGTAGTTGAAGTTGTAGATGAGCCTACAGATAAAGTAGATTGAGCAACATATTGAGGCGCAGTTGCGCCAGCAGTTAAAACATAGTTTGTAGTGCCTAAACTTAAAAATGTAGTCGCACCAGCACCAGTTTGATAGGGTAATGAGCCTGCTAACCCACCACCAATATTAGTAGCAGTTGTGGCTAAAGTAGCACTTGCTACTGCACCACTTACTATTGAACCTGCAATAGAAGTTAGCCATGTAGGGTTAGAATAACTACCCGTTGAATATAATCCATTAGTTACTGTGCCAGCATTACCTGTTACACCTATTGACCAAGTACCTGAAGCATTTGTACCTGTAACGCTAGGAGCGCCTATTGTATTGTATGAAATAGTTTGTGCAACTGATCCATTAAAAGTGATTGGTGAAGCACCACCTGCGCCACCACTATTAAATGTAGCACTATTAGTAACTGAGCTTGCACTTGTAGCACTTGTTGCTGTTGCAGCATTACCACCAATGTTTAATGATGTTGCTGTACCTGTTAATCCTGTACCTGCACCTGTAAACTGCGTATTAGCAGTTATTGTTGTGCCTGTAATTAAACCTGCTGTAGATTGACCTATTGTGGCAGTATTAATTGTGCCACCAGTAATAGCTACATTATTTGCGTTTTGTGTACTCATTGTACCTAAGCCACTAACCGCAGTATTAGCAATCGCAATAGAAGTATTAGTTACACCTGTTACTTGACCACTAGCATTAGTAATAAATACTGGTACTGCACTTGCTGAACCATAAGTGCCTGCTGTACCTACGGGCGTAATACTAAAAGTATTTGAACTAAGACTTAATCCAGTACCTGCATAATAAGTGCTTAAACTAGAGAATTGAACCCAAGGCATAGCAGTTACGTTAATTGTACCTGTTGCAGTAGATGTACATACCCAACCTGTACCTACTTGAGAGCCATTTAGAATGACTGTATACGCACCAGGCACTTCTGCCCATACGTCCATATCAGTTGCTCTATTCCATGCAGTCGTAGAGGCTATATAGATGCCGTTAAATTGATTTGAACCTTGATTTTTAACTAAGACACGATCACCAGCTACTGTTTGATAAGTATCAATTAATAATAGACCTGACAAACTAGCTAAATTAACTGTTGTAGCAACTTGACACGCTGCTTTAGGGCCTAACCCTTGAGCAACAGTATCAACATAGAATTTATTAGCTATATCAATATTAGCACTAGGTGTTGTGCTGATTTGACCTGTAGTGCCTAATACATTAGTAAATACACCTGTTGAAGCTGTTGTAGCACCAATTGTCGTACTATCAATCGTACTATTAGTAATATGTAACCCTGATTGATTAGGATTAAATGTAGCAAAGAATGGCTGACCTTGACCTATAAATGTCTGAAAGTTCCCATAGACATCAAAGTATGCCTGTACTGGCAGTAGATTTTGATCTACAGTTGAACTTGGGCCAGCCATAATATTCCTTTAAAAAGGTGAAGCAGTAAGTATTAAAACATCACCAGCACTAAAGTTAGCAGCTAAACCTGTAGTCATACTATATCCAACTATCGTTGCACTTGTTGTAGTGTACGCTGATTGTTGAATAAATATGGTTGCAGAGTTAGTTGTGTCATATCCAGTTACTACCCAACCTGTAGGTGCAGCAGGTAATGTAATAACACCATTAGCAGCACCACCAGTACCTACTACTATTTTAAAACCAAAAGTATTAGTGCCTGTAATAGTAGGCGTTGTACCAAAACCACTAGCAATAGCAGGTGCAACATTAGATGCAATAACTTTCCCACCTAAACTAAGTGAAGTAAAGTTACCTGTTGATGGTGTTGTACCACCAATTACAGAACTATCAATCGTTGCACCTGTAATTACATCACCAATTAAAGGTGGTGAAAAGTAAACGCCACCAGGGCCAACTAATCCTAAACAAGCACCAGCAGTATTAAATGCTGCTTGAACAGGTACAATATTTTGAGTTGATGTACTTGCAACTTGATTAGAGTTAGCCATTAGTTTAGTCCTTCGCCTGGTGTGATTTCTACACTAGATGCTGCACTAGATAAGAACCACGCATTAGGTGGAATGCCACTAAGTACCGCTACACCATTTGCAGGGATAGCAATAGTATTAGCAGACGGAACTGTTAAAGCAGGTGCTGTTACTACAGGTGTAGAAGTCGCATCATTAGGTTCTTGAGGTTGCCAAGAAACTCTGATTAAACTTGAAGTGATATTAACAAAACGATAACCACTAGGGTACACGTTATTAGATGATTTCACTTGAACAGCAGCTAAACTACCTACTAAATAAGTAGGCCCAAATGGTGCGAAAGCTGAGTTATAAGCCATGATTGTTCCTTATACCGCAGTAGTTGGCAATGGATAGTTTTCAGAACGTACAATTTGAAACTCATAAATACCAGGAGTAGGAGTAACAGGTGCAGCAGTATTATTACCAAACTGAAGTGTTAATACACCAGCAGTTAAGCAATCAGCTTCAACAATCCATACACCTGCAATTTGATTAGCTACGTAACCATAAGGCAGAATAAGATCATTTACTTGTAAGCCAGGTAAATTAAAAGTTTGTATTGCTGTTGTATTAGCAGCTACAGCAACTGGTGTTATAGATGGACCAATGTAAAAAGTGGTAATTGAATTGCCACGAGCAATAGTGGTAGATGACATGATAATTTCCTTTAAATAAGGTACTTCAATTATAGATGATTAAATAAAAAAAGACACACCTTTTGAGTATGTCTTTTTTCTTTGCATTACTTAGTATTAACTAAAGTCGTAGCCGTACACGTAAACATCAACAGTACCTACTACCGCAGTAGTAGTTGCAATATTGACGAATAACGCTTGTTGGTTATAAGCAGTTACTACCGCAGAAGCTGCCACTTGGCTCACACCAAGAACTGTAGCTAACTGTGAAGCAGTAATAGCACCAAACAATGAAGTTGGTGTACCGCTACCTGTTGTAGTAATACCTAATACTAAGCTAGTTAAAGTACCTGTAGCTGCACCTGCGTTATTAGAGTTAGTAACTACTAATAAGTTAGGTTGGTAAGTTGTAGAGTTAATGATAGGCAAAGGGAAGAAACTCCCAGATGCTGCATTTACGTTTACACCTTTAAGTACACCCAATAATCGTTGTGTCTGATTAGTTGTTACATTACTTGGGTGAGCTGAGGTGGTTACTGCTGGTCCTGGATTAGCCATGATATTTTCCTTTATCCGTTAAATTAAGCTGCAACACGGCAAGCTAGTTCTGGGTAAAGAGGTGCCCAACCGTATAAAACATCAACACGAGTAGGGATAGAATCGTTATTAATAGTGTATTGACGAACTACACGCATTGATAAACCGATTTCTTTATCAGAAGCACGACCAGCAAAGTGTACACCCTCTGGCAATTCTAAGTCAGCCATAGCAATTGTGAACGCATTACGGTGCATCACAATGTTTTGTGGTGAAACGATACCACTACCACTTGCATTATATTGTGAAGCAAAGAATGTTACAGCAGCAGAAGCAGCAGGAGTAGGTACAGATACGTTTTGGAACTGACCAGCAGTAATTACAGCAGGTGAAACTGTTACTGAAACGCTAGCACCTGAAGCTACTGATACAGCAGATTTAACTACGAATGAACGTAATTTGTTAGTACCGTAAGCTTGACGATTTTGCGGATTGACTGCATAAACACCAGCAATTTGGAATGTATCACCAGCATTTAGATTGATTGTACCTGTATTAGCAGCAGTCAATGAAATAGTAGATGAAGAAGCCCAACCTGAAGTTAAGAAGCCAGTTGCAGTCGTTGTAGCTACTGAAGCTGTTACTGTAGATGATGAGAAGTTACCAAAAGTTTGAGATACAATGTTTTGATCTAACTTCCAGTTCATACCACCAGAATCACGACCCATTAAGCCTTTAGTGTACTGAGCTGAAATTTCAGCAGTAGGTACAAATAGACCTTTCAAGCTATCAACAATAGTAGCTGAAGTAAATGGTTCTACGATACATGAACGACGGCCATCACGTGGTGCGCCTTCAGAATCAAGATAAGCTTGAGCTGACAAGTATGTATATAGACCAGTAGGTGGTGTACCTGCTGTACCAACAATGTTTGCTGTGTTTAATGCAGCAGTTGTTGTACCGTCATAGTCAATCTTGTTGGCAATAGCTGCGACTGCTGG
>Ga0007798_10000726_pt1 | contig 11563 bp, 11 predicted proteins | sample CryBogmetaGMA17M_FD_60370 | JGI IMG/M metagenome (GOLD analysis project Ga0007798, IMG submission 60370) | Freshwater microbial communities from Crystal Bog, Wisconsin, USA - MA17M | ecosystem: Environmental > Aquatic > Freshwater > Lake | place: Crystal Bog, Wisconsin, USA | collected 2009-07-06
TTAAATCACAGGATGAAAAGGATCAAATGGATCAACTCATTAACCTGATGAACGCAATTACCGAAAAAGCGATTTCGGGTTTTATTACCGCTGACGAAGCGGCCCAGAAAATCTCTGATAAGATCGCCGAAAAGGGGTTTAAACTTGAAGATGACGCCAAGTTCAAAGAATATGCCGCCGCTGTTGTCAAACAGGGGTTAGAAATTAAATCTTTGACCGAAAAGGGTAATTCACTTCAGGGTAAATCCATTGAAGAACAGTTAAGGCAGCAGATCACCGAAAAGAAAACCGATTGGGAAGATTTCATAGGCAAAAAGTCGCAGAAATTCTCTTTCCAGCTAAATCTTAAAGTGGCCGGGAGTATGTTGCCTTCAACTAACGCCGGGGCTGGTACAATTCCTTATCAGTTCATTCCGGGCGTGAACGAAATCATGGCCGGGCGTGTTAAACCATTCCTGATTGATCTGATTGGGGTGCAGGGTACCGTATCTCCAACAATTTACTGGACGAATAAGACCAACGCTGATGGCACAACTGCCTTTATTTACGATTCCGGTACTCTTGCCGAGATTGATTTTGATTTGACGGCAGAAAGCTCAACGGCTAAAAACGTTGGGGATTACATCAAGGTTCATGAAAATATGTTAAACGACATTCCTTACATCAGTTCAGAAATTCAGAATGAATTGCTTTACCAGGTAAATCATCTCTGTGATCATGAAGTATGGAAGGGAGTAGGAACAACGGTACACCTGAAAGGCATTCAGGTATTCGCCTCTGCCGGATTCTCACTGACTTCACTGGCCTATATCACGCCCAATATTTATGATGTGATTCTGGCTTGCAAAACACAGATTCTCAACTCATCGGATCGTTTTGATCCCAATACTGTACTATTGAACCCGGTTGATTATGCAAAAATGATCGGTGCAAAAAGTTCAATCGGAACTTATGTAATCCCGCCTTATGCTTCTGCTAATGGAGATGTTGCCGGGATGCGTATTGTTGAATCCAACCTGGTTGATGCTGGAGATATTGCCGTATTTGATTCAAGGTTATGCAAGCTGTTTGAGCTTGGAAACATGACCGTTGAGGCCGGGTTCGAGGGTTCAGACTTCAAGGACATGACCCGTACTTTCAGGGCTTATCGTAGGCTGCATTTCTTTATCTCAGATAATAACACGACTGGATTTGTCTATGATGCCATTGCAGACGTTATGGCCGCAATCACAACCATTTAATCATTAACCCCAAATTTTAAACACAATGCCAAAAGAAGTCACAAAACAGATCATTGATCCACGTGAGCGGATTGAGGTCAAAGCAACACCCAAACATCCCGGTTTTAAATCAAACCCTATTCGCAAAGTTCCACCCCATATGGTGCCGCACTTGGTAGAACTTGGAATGATTGAAGACCCCAACGGGAAAGCCAAAAAGTAGCAAAATGGCAGTAAAAGCATTAGCGGCGACGTATTTTAATGGAGAATTGGAAATTCCAAATATCTCCGGTTCAAGTAATGTCGAGGTTGAGAACCTTGCAGCATTGAACTGGATGATAAGAAAGCATGAATCTAAATTTATTCATGGTTTATTGGGAGACAATCTCTATACGTTATATGCCGCCGCTATTGCAGCTACTCCGGCCATTACTTTAGGTATTTACTTTGATCTGAACGCTCAAATTTATAGGGAGGACTCAACGAATCGCGTTTATCAAAGCCCCGCTGCAAATTATGTCTATTTCCATTTTTGGAGAAACAACCAAACCCAGACTTTATCAATGGGAGAGGCTAAGTCTAAGGCCGAAAATGCGGATGTAATTTCAATTAACGGGAAACTAATATTAGCATGGAACGAGATGAGCGAAAAAGTTGACGAAATCCGGGAGTGGATCGTAAATCACATTTCGAGTTACGCAACTTATACTACCGAAGGACAAGAAGATTATTCACCCTTAACGCCGTTTTTCTGATGTTCGCCGCCGCCGCTGATATTTATACCATGTTTGCCAACATCGTTGCCGATGTTCAAACCAACTTTGGCAGCAACGTTCATTACGAGCATGGTCATTTATTGGAGGTAGTCAACACGCTGGGGGGCATGAAGAAAACCCCAGCCTTTGATCCACTGCGGTACCCTTGCATCGTGCTGCTTCAGGATTTTGAGGAAAAGGCAAGCAAGGATAATTTTTACAAATGCGACGTGTCGCTTGATTTTCTCATCTTGGCTCTTTCTTCACCTTCAGACGTTTCCGAGCAGCGGCTTATAAAAGTCTTTACGCCTGTTCTTTATCCGATCTATGATTTGTTTCTGGATTCTATTGTGAAATCAGGGTATTTCTTCTCTTATTCAATCAATGATTTCGGGAACTCGAAATACGATCGGATGTATTACGGAAAAAAGGGACTGGCCGGTAATGACAGTAACATTTTTGGGGATTGGGTGGATGGCATTGAAATTAATCATTTACAATTAAAAGTTTTAAAACAATATTCCTATGACAGTAATATTAAATGATCCCGGATTAGTCGTCTTAGGCGGCAATACCGGAGCGCCTGCTCAGGAGTTTCATCCCGGACTTATTACCGGAATGATGCTTGTGGATAAGGATAAAACCTTTACCATTACCACTGTGGCGACGTTCATTACCGACGTGCAGGCATTATGCCTGGCCGGACTATCTACCAGGGCTTATCCCATTTATGGAATTGTGGCATTGGAGCCTAAAACCGCTGAAATATCCGTCATTGAAAAGGGTTACGGTGGTGAGCAGTTTGGCCCCGATCCGAAATATAAGTTCCTATTTGAATTGGGTGCGGGTGGGCTTTTTTATCAGAACCAGCTTGCAGAGTTCAACAACGACCACTCCAAGCGGGTGATATTCTTCGATAACAAGAATAACGTGTACGGGGTGAAAACAGGCAATACCACCATGAAGGGCGTTGGAATTGAAAATTTTAAGGTCTATCAGGTGGACTGGCCTTCAGCCAAAGACAAACCGCCTACTTACCGGCTGTATATCGGTCTTTCCGACCCCGCTGATCTGAATGCGAATATTGCCGTGTTTAACTTGGGCACATCCCCTGAAAGCAACTTCCAGGGACTCCAGAACATTGAAATGTATGATCTTGGAGCAGGTTCAGCAACCAAAAAGCAGGTTATCGGTATTCGTACCATTCTTGACAAGCAGTCGCTTTACGGAGCTTTCAGTGCAACCCTTGTCAGTGCCTTTGCAACTATCTTCACGGCCACTTTAGGAGGTGCAGCCGCTAATCCGGTTGCCGCCGTGGGTAAACCGCTGGCCGGAGTGAGAACGCCGCCTGAGGGGGGCGTTGAGCTTGAATTCGGGGCAACGGGCGTACATATCATCACAATGGCAAACCCGGCAACCTTATCTGCAACCCCGAATTTTATCGGAGTTGCGCCGGATAACGGGTTTGAGTGCCTGAATACACTTTCAGTAACCGTTGCCTGATGGATATAACGACTATATCGAAGGAAGGGGCGGCATGGCTCGCCTCTTTCATCAAGTCGTTCCCCACTAAAGCGGAATTCATTGAATATGGCATGAAGGGTTCGGCCTACATTGACAAAATGCCGACCACTCGTGAAGGTTTGTTTGGACAGGTTTACGATATGGCCTTTCCTCCAAAGAAAAAGAAGTAAATGGCAACGATCCTGGATTTAATTAATAACGTCAAGGCGTTAGACTTTAAGGCTATTGCTAATGAAATTACATTGAAGCATCGGGCCGAGATTGTCAAGGACGTTAAGGATCAATTATGGAACGGGCAAAATCCAGACGGTTCGGCAATTTCGCCTTCTTATCTTGATGATCCTTTTTTCAAAACCCGCAAAGCCGCTGAAGGCTATGCTAAGTGGAAATTCTCAGGCCGTTGGGGGCAGAATACCACAAGAAGTATGTACACCCCGAACCTTTATATCAACGGATATTTTTACAGTTCATTAAACGTGAAAGTATTAGCCGGGGTTTTTGGCGTCGATTCTACCTGGCCCGAGGTCGGAGGGAAATACAGTAAAGCATTGGGTCTTTCTGCAAGTCATGGCAGTGAAATCATAGAACAGAGCATCCGACCCGAATTTCAACAAATCATTACACAAAAAACAGGGTTGAAATTTTCCTAATATGAATTTCCATGAATCTGAAAGCCCCCATAAACTCAATAAAAAACAAAGTAAAAACCTTTGTCGGTGGGGTGTTTTCGGTAAATCCCAACCTTTACCACTCATGCAGCGAATTGCCTCTCTACATTTTTATTACTTGTGTATGTGATAAAAATTATTCAGGTCTTGTAAAGCATGGCAAAGTAAAAGAATCCGACACCCTAAAGGCATGGGAGCTGATTTACTGTGAATTTATTGATCTCTCGGACAACCCTGCTGCAAAACAAGCCAGCAAGTTATCCAGGGAAATTGCGGTTTTAGAATCAAAACTTCGGGCCATAGGATATTGCTTGCTGGCCTTACAGTATTTCCAGGATAAGGATTGTATAGACCTATTGAGAACCGCTTATCATTTCAATTACGCATTTGATTTCTCAAACCCCGTTCAATATGCAAAGGATCTGGAATCAGTTTCAAAAAGGACAGGGTCTATCGTGTTTTCGCTTCAGCAAAAGCGTTCTGAAGAAAAAAGAGAGAACGAAATGAGAAGTAAAAGCAAACCCATGACCCGTAAGTCTTTTCAAGACCAATTAACGGCAATCGGAAAACACATGAACCAACGGATTGACCCTTTAAAGTGGACAGTCTTGGAATACATATCGGCTAAAAACTCGTATGAGGAGGAAATCAAAGCCTTAAACCGGGCCAACGAAAAAGAAAAGTTAATTATCAACGGTGCAAAAATGAGCAATATCTATGCCTCTTGAAAGCGGATTGGTAAATAAATTTTTTGACTTTGAAGCCTTAACGCAGGAGCAAGCGAAGTATGTCAGGTCATGGGAGGAGACTTTTGCCAAAACAGCCGCAAAAGCTGCCGCCTCTGTTTACTCTGCCGGGGCGGCTGTAAATAATTCATCCAGTACCGGCGATCAGGTTGCTAAAACGAAGGAATTGGGTTCGGCAATAAAAGACGCTGAAGAAGCTCTGAAAAGGAAAAATGCCGAACTGGAAAAGGGTTATGCCCTGATTGACAAACAGCAGCAAAAAGAAAAAGAAAGTAAGGCCAAACAGGATGCAAGGGATTACGAGACTGCCTTAAAGTCGTTAAATGCCGAAAGTGAAAAAAGGGCAAAGGCTATACAGAAAGAAATTGATTACCTTAAAAAGCACGGTGAAGAAACGACTAAGTTAACCCGCCTTGTTGCCGCTCAAAAGGTAGCGTATGGAGAATTGGTTTTAAAGGAGGGGGAGCACTCGGCGGCAACCCAGGCAATGGGGAAACTTTACGATGAAAACAGGGCCAAATTAACACACCTTCAGCAAATATTAGGGGATCACACTCAGGACGTTGGAAGGTACGGGAAAGTTTGGGACACGTTAAAATCTTCATGGGTTGCGATAACGGGTGTAATTGCCGGGGTTTGGGCCGCAATTCAAGCCGGGAAAGTCGTGCTTGAAGCAAACAACGCCATTCAGACACAATGGAAGATTATTACTACGCAGGCTTCCACCGCTTATACAACCCTGATCAATACGTTTGCAACAGGACAGGGTTGGGGTGCTCTATTTACAAATATGAGAATCGCTATTAGTTTGGCAAAAGAACAAGTTGAACAGGAAGAAAAACTCAACCTATTACAATTTCAAATCACGCTGACTAATAATAAGCTGAAGGCGCAGGCCATGACGCTTTATGAAACGATCTATGCCACTAAAGACTTAAACGTAAAACAAAAAGCAGCACAAGACTATATCTCCTTAATGCGACAGGTTGCAGATAATGAAAAAACGGTTGCAACGGAGAAACGGCATTTAGACGAAATTTCATTCACACAGGCAGCAAAGAACCTCGCTATCACAAAAGAACAAGCTTTGGCTATTGCAACGATGGCCCCCGGCGTTCTGGACTTTTATAAAAAATACATTGACAAACTACAAGAGCAGTTTGAATTACAGCATAAATACGTAGGTGCGACAGAGGCAAAAACGGGATTACCCGGAACGCCCTCCGATGAAGATGTTGCCAAACTTGAAAAAGTGAATCAGGAGATTTCAAATATGCAGAAAACTCCGGGGTTCAATATCAACTTGGTCTCACAAATCAGGGATTTTGTCCACATTGGAGGCGATACCGAAAATGGGATTCCAAAGGTTGTTTCTGAAATGATGAAGTATTCGGACTCAATAAATAACATTCAAACCGGATTTGAACAGACTACCCGCCGGATGCAGTCCATGAGTGCAAAAACGGGCAACCAAATTGATGCGCAAGAGGCAAAATCGGCCAAAGAAATTGCAAAGCACAAAGACGCTATTCAGGTACTTGACGATGCAATCTCAAAACTTAATTCACTTCTGATTGATCAGGCTTCTGCTGGTAATATTTCAGCGCAATCAACGGCTAATCAGATTGCCTTACTACAATCTCATAAACGTGCCTTAGAAGAATTGATCTGGGTTTTAAAAAATCCCGAATTACAAAAAGGATTTACGCCCGGATTCCATGCACCGCAACGGACAGCCGTTAAGGTTGATACCGGCGCACCCACCCTGGACAAACCGGAAAAGGTAAGCAACCCCGAACCTGACTTCCAGAAAGAACCCATTTCACCGGAAGACCTTGCAGCCGAAAAAGAAAAGAAAGCGTGGGAGAAACGCCTTGAAACAGTACGGGGTTTTGTAAATCAGATTCAAAATATTGTCAATAGCCTTTATGAAGGGGAGTTACAAAAAATTGACGAAAATAAGCGAGCTATTGACGATAAATATCAAGCTGAATACGATGCAGCCTCTGGCAATGCCTCAAAGCAAAAAGAGATTAAGAAACGGCAACAGAAAGAGGATGCCGAGCTGGACAAGCAAGCCCGGAAAATTAAGCATGATCAAGCCGTACTTAATAAAATATTGGGTGCTGCAAACGCAGGGATAAATACAGCCGTTGGAGCTACGGCGATGCTTGCAAATCCTGGCGGAATATTCGGTATGGTTCTGGCCATTCTTGCAATCGCCTTAGGTGCCATTGAGATAGGTGTTATTCTGGCAACCCCTATCCCCGCCCTTAAAAAAGGGCGCAAGGGTGGTCCGGCAACCTTCGCTAAGGTATCAGAGGAAGGCCAGGAAGGGATGAAATATAAAGGTAAGTTCTCCCTGCTACCTGAACGTGAAAGCCTTGCCTACATCCCGGAAGGTGCTTCGGTTATCCCTCATCATGAATTAATGGATATGGCTGGTCAGGCCTCATTGGGAGGCGTTCAGATGTGGCCCGCTATTTTGAATAAAAAACAAGACAACACCGAACTCGTTACCGAGATCAGGGATTTAAAGCACGCTGTTAAGAACAAAAGAGAAGTCCATTTGAATATTGATAAAAACGGCTTCCGGGTTGCTGCCAATTCCGGGGCGGTTTGGGAAAAATACTTAAACGATCATATCAGGCTGTAATGTATAAGGAACTGAAATTTACTTTAACTGATACTTCGTTGACTAATACATCAACGGCCCTTGCCCATGCCCCTGATGGGTGGGCCGATGCCTCTATGTCAATGGAACGCCAAAAGAAGTATTACGGGGTTTTCCGCAACTTCTCCGTTCCGATGAAGTGGGCCAAAGACGGGGCCACAATACTGAGGACTGTTTTTTATACTTCCGGTTTAGGATCGTTGGTAAATGTAACCATTGAAAAATTGGATAAATATACCCTGACTTATGAAACTGTCTTTACGGGGAAAATAGACTTTACAACCTTTCGGGATAACGATTATTTTGTCGAGGCTAATGTCATTGATGGCTCGCTGGCAGAGATCATTAAAAACCGGGAGGGAGATGATATTGACTTAACGACGGATCATTATATACTTGCTTATACACCCACGACAAAACCTTATGTAACTATTGTGGGTACTTTGATGCATTGTTATGCAACCGAACCCTGGTATGTCTTTCAGGCCTTAGTAAACAAAATGACAGACGGGGGTGTTGTGGCAGGAACCTACGGCTTTAAATCAACGCTACTTCAGGGCTGGGCCGAACTTCCGGGAACCGATCCTCATTATTTTATAACCAACGAATCGGCAATTAAATGCGCTGGCAATAGCGGAAACGCGGTTTTTACCCTCATTACTTCACTGTCTGATTTTTTCGCCTCAATTAATGCCATTCTCCCGATAGGTTTAGGGGTTGAAGTTATTGCCGGGGTTGAAACGCTTGTACTGGAAGAAAGGGAATATTTCTTTGATCAAACCAGCATTATAACAACTCTTCTTGGAGAAGTTAAAAATTTAGGTCTTTCGCTTTGCCAGGATTTAATTTTCTCGAAGATTAAATGCGGCTGGCCCAATGTGTCATATAGCGGTACGGCAAATTCCGGGAATAATGAAAACTCAAACAATGAACCGAATACCGAAACAAAATTCACCATTCCAACGGTAATTGTAAAAACCGAATATGATATTTTGGGCAAATACCGGGCCGATTATGAAGGAATTACCGAGGCTCAATTAGCGGGGTCGGAGGAGGTTGATACAAAGGACTACGGATTGTTTATTGTCGAGCTGGCAAAGAGTCAGCACGGGGGTGCTTATCAGCAAATCCTGGGTAAGGTGCGAAAGAAAACCGACCGGGCAACGGAATTTTATACCGGTCATGTTTTCTTTTCCCCGAAACGCTGTTTGCTAAGACATCAAACTTTTATTGAATCCTGCTGCATGGGTTTAGTGGGCCAGGATGTAACTTTTGCCACAGGTACAAACGATCAGGCCAACAATGAAACGGCCCATAACTTAACACCTACGGTTTGGGAAAAGGAATATGAAGGGTTTACCATCACCGATTCAGGGTACTTTAAGCCGGTATTGATAGATTTTGAAGTCCCCTACCCGCAAACCATGATAAGCCTGATTAACGCTGCACCTACTGGCATTTTGGGGTTTTATTATCAGGAAAATTTGTATTACGGTTACTTATGGAAAACCGAAACCAAACTTGGGGGCCGGGGTTCTGTAAAATTCACCTTACTGTCAATCAAGAGCAATGACCTTACAAAATTAGCAAGATGAGTGTAATAAAGATACCATACCTAAACCCAGTGAGGTTTTTTTCTCAGCAAACCGAGGACTTTTTTTACAACTCATTAAACAGTTGGGAATTTAAGAAGGGTTATGTTCAGAAATTTCAATATGAGGACATTCCGGGATTCCAATTCATTGCGCCTTATTATTATGCAGCAGGTTCAGGCATATCAATCTTGGACGTTAACGGCGTGGTTAAACAAACCTGGTATTTCGGGGCCGGTGCGCCTTTATACGGAGGTTATTGGCAACTGTCCTCGGCAATGGTAGGGTTTAGAACAGAAGGAATATTCTTTTTACAGGTAAAACTTCCAAACTCCGTAGGGTCTTTATGCACTTTCATTTCAGAGCCTATCTGGATCAAAGAAACCCATCCCGGAACATCGGCAATTATTTACGGCCATGACTTAAACGATTTTGATTGCTTCTTTGTTGATGTCAATACTTATCCGGTCAATCATTTCAAGATGATGATGCGCCTGGAATGCGGGGTTAAACTTGACGGTGAAACGCCAGGCGGGACTTATACCATGTTTCAGGATTTAGACTTAAACCCCGTCATGCTTAACGCATCACCTAACACGGTCTTCCGGTTTACATTTGGGGATAACACTGGCTTGCCAAATTACATGGCCGATAAACTTAACCGCATCCTGTCACTTTCAGATGTGACGATTAATGGAATTGGCCTTGCAAGGGCTGAGGGTGCGAAGTTGGAAGCATCAGGCCGGGATCAATATTACCCTTTAAACTCATGGACGGTTGACCTGGTTAAAAAAGAAAATCTATACAGTGCGGAATACGACATACAGCCTAATCCGCCAGCAACACAATACATTACCGCAGATTCAACCCTTTACACAGCAGACAACGCAGTATTAACAGCAGATCAAACACATATTTAACATGGCAGAGATAAAATTAATTGACATCGGTACAACCGCCGATGACGGGACAGGCGATACCCTTCGTGCAGCTTTTAACATTTGCAACAATAATGCCTATGTACTAAAATACCTACAAGGCCCCTGCGTTGGGACGGAATACCTTGATGTAAGGATGGCGGTAAAGAACTTCGCTGTTCTGAACGATCAGTATTTTCCGACTGCGAATTATTACATTTCATCCATCGTTGCGGGTGTTTCAGAAACGGGGCAATACCGCTATACGATAGAGGTTTCAAGATCGTTAACATTTACCGTTGCCGGAACAGTAGTGATGTGCTATACCACGCTTTCAGCAACCCCAAAGACCGCTGTTGAAAATGTTTATCTGGCAGAATACAATACTTCCAAAATTTGGGGGAAAATTCTGATTGATTGGGCCTTGTTAACTCTTGGGACTACCTATACCATGAATTTGCCTGGTAAGGGATTCTTGTTTGTTCTGAACCCTATCAATCCAATGGTCAGTCCTCCGGGGGGCGGGGGCGTTAGTCCGTCGGTTCATTCTTCTGCCTTTACAGCCACAGGGTCGGAATCTTTATATCTGGTCACAGCCGCCGTTGATCCGGTGATTGATTTGTGGACGAATTGCGTAGGGAGTATCAGGATTAAAAATAGCCACGTTGCGGCAATTACAATCTATACCACCGGGGCCGCTGATACGATTGACGGATATGGGGGCGTAAGTATTATAACTAACCCGGCCATCGTGATCGATCCCGGTGTGATTATTGAAATTTCTCCGACTTCAACCGCCAATACATTCATTGTCACTTCCGGGTCTTATACTCCGTATTCGATATGAGAATAAAACTTTTAATCGTTTTTATCTTGCTTTCCCTGACTGGGTTTTCACAGTCAGGATCGTTTAGCGATATTTATTTGCGCCCGGTTGGGCCGCCCACAAATACGGTGAACAAACTTTATGCCGTTGGATATCATATTTACTGGCACGGAATCAGAATAGATACGATCAACTTTGCAGGGCTTCAGGATTCTTTAAATGACCGATGGAGAATAAAAGACAGTACATCCATTCTTCTAACACAAAAACGGGCTGCAAGTACCTATGCGCCCAAATCAAGGAATTTAACGATTAACGGTACAACGCAGGACTTAAGTGCGGATCGGACTTGGACGATAACATTAGCGAAGGATTCCACCTACATCAAATCCGGTACGGACATTCGGGTCGATTCAGTAGGCAACACCTATACAATAAATAACATCAGGGCAATTCCAAAGGATTCCACTTTGGCCGGTTATCGCCTTTCTTTATCTGGAAAGACCTTAAATAACACTTCGTACTGGAAAAATCAAGATACTCTGAAAAATACTTTAACCGGCTTTGTGAAAGCGATTGCGGGTGTTCTTACAGCGGATAACTCTACTTATGTACCCACATCGGTCACTATTTCAACTACC
>Ga0007798_10000730_pt1 | contig 11539 bp, 10 predicted proteins | sample CryBogmetaGMA17M_FD_60370 | JGI IMG/M metagenome (GOLD analysis project Ga0007798, IMG submission 60370) | Freshwater microbial communities from Crystal Bog, Wisconsin, USA - MA17M | ecosystem: Environmental > Aquatic > Freshwater > Lake | place: Crystal Bog, Wisconsin, USA | collected 2009-07-06
AAAAAAACTGGAAATATCCTATTCTTTACGCTCAATAAATTCCGACAGATCCGAATACAAAATCGATTCAAATTCGGGAAACCGGTTTTTTTGAACTTCAGCAAACAAATAAATTGCCATTGGGAATGTTGTATAATCCAGTTTTACGTAATACAATGGCTTTGAGAAGTGAGCAATAAATCTTTCATAATCGAAACGGATCTTATTCCTGTCCAGATGTTTCGGAATATCAATCCCAAACATTCCATATACCTTATCGTTGCGTGATTGTAAGTTCCGGGCAGTAACGGTTCAATAATTCGGCAGAATTTTCTGAGTTACTGTACAACATCAGATTTGTGCCGGTTTTAAGCGCAGCAAAAACGCATCGTTTTCAACAAAATTCATTTCATTGGCATACTTCAGGCTTTTTGAAAACGGCGTCGCCTGGACAGGAATTTGCAAACGCACAACAGTTTGCTGAAGGAATTCAGAGACGTAAGGCTTTTCAAGTATTATCATCGCGGCTGGGGTGGAAGGAGTCTTCAAAATTAATGTTTCCCCGGCTCTCCTGTGATTATTATATACTTTTAATCATGCATTACTACTTCAGGCTTCATTTCCCGAAAAGCGCAAAGAGAAAAAACAGGGACAGGAAGCGAGAGATTTTCCCATTGGCCATAAGATCGAAAGCCTCAGACTGAAATAATTTATACATTTACTCATTACTAAAAGCAAAAAACATGAAAAAATTGATTTTTCCCATTGTTCTGATGTTTGCCTCCATTACTGTCGGACTTGCCCAGACAGATACCGAGGGATGTAAAGACCATGCACTGTTAACACGCATGCCGGGATACTATATCACAGAATGTACTCAGAATTATAACCAGCTCGATTTTTATGATAGTAAGGGTCAGGACATAAAATTAGAAGGAAACCTTACCTACGCCTGGTATGTGTTTAATTTGGAGTCAGGAAAAACAGAACCAAGTTATTTCCAGATCATAAAAAATTATTCAAACGCAATTATAAAAATCGGTGGCAGGAAAATATATGAAGATAATAACTTAGGCTGCTATGCACTGAATAAGAATGGAAAAGATTATAACATCAAAGTAGCCTGCACCAACAACAGTGATATTTTACTGTATGTTCTTGAAATGGAGCCAATGAAACAGGAAATTACTGCCAATGAAATGCTTGAAGCACTCAACAAGGATGGTTTTATATCACTCAATATACTTTTTGAAACAGGCAAATCAACCATTAAGACTGAATCCATGCCGGTCATCGACCAGGTATACCAGTTGATGGACCTTGATAAAACGCTCAAAATCAGCATCGAAGGCCATACTGATAATGTTGGTGATGCTGCAAGTAATAAAAAACTTTCGACCGAAAGGGCCAAATCGGTAATGGACGCTCTCGTTATAAAAGGAATTGATAAGACAAGACTTTCATACATCGGTTGGGGACAGGAAAAACCTGTTGCTGATAACCGGACTGATGAAGGCAGGGCAAAAAACAGGCGGGTGGAAATCATCAGGAAGGGTTAGTCTTGGGGTTCGAGATCAACGTTAGTGTTTTCTATCAAGTCTCTGCTTAATCCCGCTGATGACCTTGATTGGTGAATCAACAATTAACATATTGGAGAGCCAATCGGGTATATTTCCGGAGGGGTCAATATACCCTTCAAGTACCACATGAGCCATGTTTTTGCCTAAGGGTTCAACGGTCCAGGTCTGCCGGTACTCTTTAATACGAACCATATCCTGATGTTCAGGAATGACCCCGGGAAGCGGTGTGGCTGTTATCCTGCCCGCTCCGGTCAGCTGGTCGGTTGTGACTTTAACATCCACACAAAGGTCACGGTCAGTTACCGGCCAGGGTAAATCATATACCAGATAGTACTGCGCCCGTTTGTACTTTTCATAAAGCAAAACTTTGATCTGGGTGAAGTTCTTATCCCACCAATCCGTATTATTTACATCTTCAATCAGGGCGAAAACCTTTTCTGCCGGTGAATTGATGTCGGTAACGCCTTTATATGACTTCAGAGATTTTCCGGCTTCCTTGCGGGTGTATATTTTTATTCCATTCTTTTCTTTGATAAAATCCCAGGATTGCGCAACCATCGAATATGAAAATACCAGGGTCATAAAGAACATAAAAATGAAACATAACCCGTGATGTCTCATACCAAATAAGTTTTGTGCAAAGTAACGATATTCCTTCTGTGGATAGACCAATTGACCTTTATGAACAAAGACCAGCCAGGGTATAACGATCACAAAATTTGTAAAGAAATGAATCAGATCACGGTTTTTCTGCCGGAGTTTTCGTTTCTATGGTTTCCGCCCAGCCTGGCTTTTTGAAGATCCTGAAAAGCCAGAATGGCAGCATCCAGATGAATGTCCCTATGATCATCATCAGAAAATATCCCCAGAATGAAATATTGGTGACCCCGCTGGGACGGCTCAGGGCCATGATTCCGGAGAAGACCGTTGAAAGGAATCCAAGGCCTGCAATGATCCACACTCCGGGCTTCCCTCCCATGATCTTAAAAGGCCTGAGGGTATCAGGCTGTTTGTAACGCAGCTTGATGACAGCGGCAAAAATGGGCAGGTAATAAATACATAAAAGTGTAGTGGTATAGGATGAAAATACCCAGTAAACTTCATTAATCCCTGGTATCACAGCCATGGCAATTGCCAGGAATGTTATGAGGATTCCCTGGACCATCAGTGTGCCGGTAGGAGAACCGTACTTGTTTTCTTTACGGAAAAATTTAGGCAGGGTCCCTGCTTTCGAGATCGGCACCATGCTTAACAAAGGCCCGAGCATCCAGGTACTCATCAGTGATATTCCGCCAATGGCGAGGAGAATGGCCATAACAGGAACGGCCCATGACATTCCGAAAGCCGCGAACATTGTCTCTGTAACCTGGATCACTCCTCCGTTTAGGGAGATATCCTTCAGTGGAATGACAATCGCGATGGGCAGTGTTCCCAGAACACTAAGAACAAAGATGAGGATGGTAGCAAACAGCATCGCCCGGGGATATGACTTCTGGGGATTTGAAACCTGGCTGGCATAGTAGCCCGACATCTCGATCCCGGCAAACGTAAGGATGATGGAGGATGAATAGACAAGTGCGCCTATATTCAGTTTCGGGACAAGTCCCGACCAGGTAAAAGGTGGTAACTGGCTGGGCTTCCCGGTAATGATCCATGCCAGGCCCAGGATGATCAGCACAAGAGAAGGGATAATTGCACCAAGCAGCGTCCCCGTGGAGCTCAATTTTGCTGCGATTGCCGGACCAAGGAAATTGAAAAGGGTCAGGCCCCACCAAACGACCAGCATCACGACGGCCAAAAAAACCTGGTTAGGTAATCCAAGGATATGGGCGTGAGGGTCGGGGCTGAAAATATAGGCAACCGAAACTGCAATAAAAGAAAGGACTGTCGGATACCAGGGGATATTCTCAACTACCACTGCCCAGATTGCCATGAAACCGGTTTTCGTATTGAACGCTTCCTCAATCCATGAATAAATACCACCTTCACTGGGCCAGGCTGAGGCCAGTTCAGCCGATACCAGGGCAAGAGGAAGAAGAAAGAGAAAAGAGCCGACAAAATACCAGGTGATCAATTGCCAGCCTTCATCGGCCATACTAGGGTAATTCCTGACCGATAAAACGGCCGCAACACTTATCATGGACAACATCAGCACGCCCATGGTCTTCTTTTTCGATGTTTGTTGGAGATCGCTCATGTAAAAAAATTTAATCTTTTATACAATACATTCTATACACACCATTCTCATTTTCAATCCCGTGAATATCGTGTTCGAAACCGGGAAACTGGTTATCAAAATCCTGGAGGGTTTTTAAATAGGCTAATACAGGCTCATTGATCAGGCCGGCACGTTCACCACCCATGATTAACGGAATTCCCGGCGGATATGGAACAATTCCTCCGGCCATTATCCTTCCCTGTGACTGTTCAAGGGAAACCCTTTCCACATTGTTTTTAACAAGGTGGCTGTATGCTTCGGCCGGTGTCATTACCGGTTCGGGCAGGGCCGAAAATGCTTCATCAAGGAGTTGCAGCTGCCTTGAATCACGCTTGAATTCATGCATCTCAGCCGCAAGCCGGGGAAGTGATTTCCCTTTGTAAACCCCGGGATATTTTTCAACCAGGTCAGGAAAAATATCCTCGAGCATGGCATTTTCATCATACAGGGTCTTGAAACTGAAGAATCTTGTCGTAAGAGTTCCCCATTTTCCTTTCGTAATGCCTAATGAAAAGAGAAATAGTATGCTGTAATCGCCCGACTTTTCATTGATTATCCCTTCGCAATCGAGGTATTTGACCAGAAGTGCAGCCGGTATGCCCCATGGAGAGAGCGATCCGTCACGTTCCACACCTGGTGTCAATATTGTTACTTTAATAGGATCCAGCATGGCGTATCCCTCATCGATATTTCCGAAACCATGCCAGTTTTCTCCGGGATGAAGAACCCAGCAGGAAGGTTCCCTGGCCAGTAATTCAACCGGGGCATCTGCAAAGTTGATACGCTTGCCGGTAGCCGGATTGGTGACCTCATCGGGCTGCCACATCTCAAACCACCAGTCTTTCGTGTTATCACTCATGATCTTCCTGCGTATCCTCGCCATCGTCGTGCGGAAGGTGACGGCTTCCATAATGCTTTCATCGGTAAGGGCCTTACCCATCGGCCCGTCCATCATCTTTGCCGAAACATCACAGGATGCAATGATAGCATATGAAGGTGAAGTGGATGTATGCATCATGAATGATTCATTGAACCTGTTGTGCTCTATGGGCTCACGCCCTTCTTTGACATGCACCATCGAAGCCTGCGAAATAGCAGCCAGCAGCTTATGGGTTGACTGTGAGGCAAACACGGTGGGAGCATCGGAATCCCTTGCCCCGTCCCTCATTCCGTGTCGATCCTTGTACATCGGGTTGAACCTGGCATATGCGTACCAGGCTTCATCAAAGTGAAGCCTGGGAACTATCTTCCCCAGCAGTTGTTCCACTTCCACGGCATTATAACAAATCCCGTCGTAAGTAGAATTTGTTACGACTGCATATACCGGGGCTGCTGACTTGTCAGGGACCAGGGGGCATTCGCTGATCTTTTTCCTGATTGTTTCAGCCTTCATCTGGTCTTTACGGATAGGTCCTATGATACCCAGGTGATTCCTTACCGGGATCATCCACACCGGCCTTGCACCTGTAAGGATGGTCGAATGTTCAAGTGATTTATGGCAGTTACGGTCTATAAGTACCACATCTCCCTCCACGGCACAGGCCATGAAGATGATTTTATTCGCAGTGGAGGTACCATTGGTGACATAATACGTGCGGTCGGCGCCAAATACTTTTGCGGCAAATCGTTCTCCCGCTCCTATTGCCCCTGAATGATCGAGAAGAGAGCCAAGTTCCCCCACAGAGATGGAGAGGTCGGAACGAAATAGCTGTTCTCCGAAGAAATTATAAAATATCCGCCCGGCCGGAGATTTCAGAAAAGCTGTACCACCCGTATGACCCGGAGTATGCCAGGAATACTCAAAGTCGTCGGCAAAATTGACCAGCGCTTCGAAAAACGGCGGCAGCAGTCGGTTCCGGTACCTGCGGGCAGCCGCTTCAACACGCCCGGCAATAAAATCACGGGTATCTTCAAGAATCCAGAAATTTTCGGAAATGATCCTTTCAATTTCCAATGGGATCGTCATCAGCACATCAGGCCTTATCGATAAAAAAATCGGGATCTCATGGTTCCTGCTCCGGATGTTCAGAATCAGTTTCTGCGCCAGGTTTCGGTTCTCGACGAGCAAAGGGTCCCAGTCCACGATCACCGCATCGAGTTCAGGTAACCTGATAATGCCCGACAACGCCGATTCAAATGATTTCCATTCTGTTACATTGACTTCGATATCGTTCATCTTCCTGATAAGCTCATGCATGGCATGGCCTCCGGGAGTGTCTTTCGACAATTCGTCATCCACAATGGCGATACTCAGTTTTTCATACAGATACATGAAACCTCCTTTGTAATTATGTAAAAAAATAATGCAGTGTAATATCTCCCCTGATATGCCGAGGAATCCGGATAATGAGACTTGGTATGGGATTCATTCCCATGAGGTGAAAATTCAAAGTAAAATTAATTAAACTTTCAAGTATTTCATAATTTTATATTTTATTTAAGTTGATGATACGATTATTTCGTATTTAAAAAGTCCCTGTTTTTTTGCAAGGCTATGAATAAGCTGAATGGTCATATCTTTTTAATGTATTCGGAAAGAATGAAGTTCAGGATAAAAGAATGGATCCGGAGATATGCCTGGGCGGAAGTAATCAGTACCATCTTCACCTTTCTCTCCGGATGGGCCTCATCGGGCATTACGAAGAATTCTGTAGCTATAGCCTATGCCGGGACCATCGGCGCTGCAGCAGGGTTTTATGGTTTTATCTTTATCAGGGATATTTACAACAGTTATTTAAAACATGAACCGGAAACAATCCGTGTAAAAATCCTGCTTGTTGCCAGGTGCCTGAGAAATATGGGATTTGAATTCGGCCTTGCTGAACTGCTTGATTTTGTCGTTGTCCGTCCCTTCTGCCTGCTATCCGGACCTGTCATTTTGAAAAATTATTTCTGGGGGATCCTTGCCGGTAAAACAATTGCCGATATCATCTTTTTTACCATTTCGATACTTATGTTCGAGATCCGGAAAAAACATTTTCATTGGTTCTGATAAATACCTGTATAAGCTGAAAGCAAGGTTTCTGCCGGCTTCAGCGACAGGGTTGAATGGAATTTCCGTTAGCAGTTTTTATCTTGGGATTGACCGGAAAAAGAAAGTGACAGCTCAGCCAATTAGTACAGAAAAAACAATATGAACTAATACCTAAACAAGATGGAAAAGATTTTCAAATGGTCCAGGTCCATTTTCATGGTAATGGCCTTACTGATTGAATTTTCGGTTTGCCTTAACGCCCAGAACAAAGTCGACAGCCTGACCGATAAGCTGAAAACCGAAATATTTACGAGGATGAAGCATTTTTCGTTTGGGTTTTATGTGGATGCCTATTACAACGGAACTATTAACAGCAAGAGTGACACTTCAAATGTAGTGCCTTTCGCAAGTAACTGTCCTGTTCAAAACCAGATCCGCATGAATGTCGCAGCCATTGAGATAGGTTACACCGCCGATAAAGTAAGAGGAATGCTTGCACTCCAGTTTGGAGATGCTCCCGACCTGCTGGCTTTACCGGAGTCCCAGTTTATTAAAAACCTGAGGCAAGCCAATTTCGGATTTCATGTAAGCAAAAAACTATGGCTTGATTTTGGTTATTTCATTAATCCTGTGGGGCTGGAATCAACTTGGCCTGTCCTGAACGATCTGAGTACGGTGAGTATAGGAGGGTATTATGAACCGGGGAGTGTGCTCGGTGTAAAACTTACATGGAATGCATCTGATAAATTCTCGGGTGGAATACTGATTGGTAATCCTTATTCCCTGGCTTACGAAAAAAACACTCATATCGCGGCCCTCATATTTATTAATTACCAGCCCACTCCCAGGCTTACATTCAACTATAACAATGTCTTTGGCAACCAGGCTGTGAAGAACGCACAGATAAAGAATGATATCCTTTATAACAACTTCATTGTTCAGTACGATCCGATTGATCAGCTTTTCTTCACCGGCCAGCTTGATTTTGCTGCACAAACCAACAGCCGGATGCCTCCCGATACCAATAAAATCGCGACCATGTTTTCAGGCCTGATCGAGGTGAAGTATCTCTTTCTGTCTAAGTTTGCAATCACAGGAAGATATGAATTCTTCAATGATTATGATGGTTTTCTTTCAGGTTTGTATACCTACAATAACCAGAAGCGTGGACTTTTTACTCAGGGATTTTCGGCCGGTTTAGAATTCAAACCCGTTAAAATAGGTTATATTAGACTGGAATACAGACATTTATATGCAGATCCCGGTAATAACGTTTTCATGAGTGGTAAGAGCGACCAGTTACAGTCTCTTGTTTTTACAACGGGAATAAGATTCTGACATTGATCTTATGATTAATTATTTTATGAAATTGCTTTTGAAAATTGATACAAAATTTCGGTTATCTTTAATCCCATTTTTAACAATTCTCTGATCTTTACCTGTAACCTTTAAAAATTGAAGAAATGAAAAGAATGAACTTACTGCTTATGATGGTTTTTCTTGCAGGTGCTCTGATAGTATCTGCCCAGGTCGACATGAAGGAAACGATGTCGGTCATCAAAACAAACCTTGTCCAGAGCAAGGTGCAAATGCGTCAATATTCCTGGATCGAGACTACTAAAACCTGGATAAAAGATGAACTGAAGTCCACAAAGCAAAATCAGTGTTATTACAGTGTCGACGGGAAGCTCACAAAAATTGCAACAGGGGGTAGTGATCAGCAGAAAGCTCCTGGCGGATTGAAAGGTAAGATTGCTGCAAACAAAAAAGAGGACATGGCCGAGTATATTGCGAAAGCCATGGATAAAATTAATGATTACCTGCCTCCTGACGGTGATAAAGTGCAGCAAATCTATAATTCAGGTAAAGTTGGAATCCAGATCCTTGACCCTGGGAAAAAGTTTAAACTCAGTTTCCCGGATTATTTGCAGAAAGGTGACATATTATCTATATCTGTCGATATGGGGAATCAAAAGCTAATGGCATTGTCGGTCAATACATTTATTGACAATCCTTCAGAGAAAGTGATTTTTGATGTGACTTATAACTCCCTTCCCGATGGTACGCAGTATGCCTCTCAAACTGTGTTGGTAGCCCAGGCAAAAAACCTGAAACTTGTTGTCGAGGAATCTGGTTTTAAGAAAGGGTCCGGACAATAGTCGGGAGAAATATTCATTCGGTTTATGAAATTTTCTTTAAGATCAATTCTCGCACTTTTCCTCGGGATCACTTCATTCGCGGTCTTTGCCCAGGAAACAAACGAAGAACTGGCGAAGATCGCCCAGAATCCGCTGGGGAATATTATGAGCTTCCCGTTTCAGAATAACACTAATTTCAACTATGGCCCTTATAAAAGGGTGCAGGATATTCTGAATATTCAGCCTATTATTCCATTTTTTAATGGAAGACTTATTACCCGTACTATTATTCCTCTGCAATGGCAGCCAGAAAATTCCCCTTCAGGAACTGTCTTCGGTTTATCCGACATTCAATTTGCTGCCGTTTACAGTCCTAAAACAAAAGGGGTCATGATTGGATTGGGCCCCATTGTCTCATTTCCCACCGGCAGCGCCACTCTTGGAAGCCAGAAATGGAGTGCCGGCCCTTGTTTTGTGATACTTGCCATGCCAGGTCACTGGGTCTTCGGGGTACTGGCAAATAATCTCTGGTCCTTTGCCGGCAATAGTGATAGGGCCGATTACAACCAGATGCTGATCCAGTATTTTATTAATTACAACATTAAAAAAGGCCTCTATATCACGATGGCCCCAATCATTACTGCTAACTGGGAGGCATCGGCAGGACAGCAATGGCTGGTGCCTTTCGGCCTGGGTATCGGAAAAGTATTCAAGATAGGCGGGAAATTGCCTTTAAACATACAGTTAGCCGGTTTCTATAATGCCATCCGTCCTGATTACGCTCCGGACTGGACCGTGAGGGTGCAGGCTCAGGTTATGCTGCCCACATCCATACTGAAGAAGAAAAAATAAATTTCAGGGCCGGACTGGACCTTTGATAAAGCCTCAACCGCCGTGATCATCAAGCAAAGCGGGCAGTCTTCCGGGAACCGGAAAGAAACGCTGATGATTATTCGAGGGGAAAAGTAATCTCAACCCTGGTTCCGGAAGGTGAGCCTTCAGAATTGAAAAGGTCGATGATCTTTAAGGTATATTGCCCTGAATGGCCGTTTTCGTTTAACAACTTTAGCCTGGTGCTGGTGATCTCCATCCCTTTAGAAACATGAGAGAGAGCTTCAGCTTGTTTGAGTTTATCAGCAAGTTTACGGCCGATTCCGTTATCCTCGATAATAAACAGGTATTGAGATTCATTCACTTTTTTAATCTGTAATTTAAGGAGCGCATTACCCTGCATGTTTAATAGCCCGTGTTTTATTGCATTTTCGATAAAAGGCTGAGCGATCATAGGGGGGATCATGGTTGTTTCCAGGGGCACATTTTCATCAAGATCAAGTTCATTGATAAACTGCCCTTCAAATCTCATCTTTTCAAGTTCGATGTAGAAATTCAGGTACTCCAATTCTTCACACAATGGAATAAACTCCTTCGTCGCATTTTCAAGGGTCTTCCTTACCAGCTTTGCAAACATGGAAAGATAATATAGTGCCTTGTCTACGTTATTACTTAAAATATAGCTCTGGATGGAGTTGATTGCATTGAAAATAAAATGAGGGTTCATCTGGGCCTTCAGAGCTTTCATCTCAACCGAATTGAGTTCAACCCTGATATCCGCTTTTTGTTTTTCTTCCTTGCGTATCTGACTTGCTTTTAAACGCAGACCAGCCGCTATGAAAGCTGCCGAACATATCACAGATAACAAAATGAACCACCAGGTAAAGTAAAATGGCGGCCTGATCGTAAAGTGGTAGGAAAGCATGGCAACCTGGCTTTGATCCAAAGGATTGACAGATTCAACTTCCAGCAGGTAATTACCCGGTCTCAGTGTGGTAAAAACCGCTTTACGGTCGAAGGAATAGTTACTCCAGGTTTTTATTACCGGTAAAAGCCTGTACCTGAACCGCTGCTGGTTGGCATCAACATAATTCAGGGCATCGAAGTAAAAAACCAGGTTATTCTGCTCGTGTAACAACTTCAACCCCTCAACGGGAGATCCAAACCAGACATCTGTGAAGTAATCCGGGAAGTGTTTTATTGGAATATTATTGATCTCCAGGCCGGCGAGAATGAGCTTCGCCTTATGGACCTGGTTTTTACTGACCTGTTCATGGAGGATCCGGCAGAGCCTCGAATCTGTTGCAATCCAAAGATCGCCTGACCTGTCAACGACAGCCCTCTTTCCGCTGAGATCAAAATATCCGGTTTCATGTGGGAAAAAATGTAATCCGGGTTTCCCTGTTAAAAGCAATTCATTGAGGTTTATCATATGCAAACCCTTATCAGACCCGACAAACAGATTCCTCTTCGTATCAGTTTGGACCCAACGTATGCTTTTCCCGACTATGCCATCTTTGCCATTAAGCCTGTGAAGCAATTTCAGTTTCTCTCCTTCCAGGCTCAGGATTAATACTTCACCGTTATTTGCTCCCACAATAATATTCCTGGACCCGTCAAAACAAATATCATTGATACTCTGTGGAAGGCTTTTATCGGTTTTACTGAATGCATAATTTTTCCCTTCCCGGGTAAGGTAGAGTCCGCCGACACGACTTGCACACCAGATCTCATTTCCCCTCGAGATCATTCGGATGGGATTGAGAGGTGCATTTTCCTTATCAGCCCTATAAAAAAAATGTTCGGGAATCATCAGCTT
>Ga0007798_10000743_pt1 | contig 11419 bp, 16 predicted proteins | sample CryBogmetaGMA17M_FD_60370 | JGI IMG/M metagenome (GOLD analysis project Ga0007798, IMG submission 60370) | Freshwater microbial communities from Crystal Bog, Wisconsin, USA - MA17M | ecosystem: Environmental > Aquatic > Freshwater > Lake | place: Crystal Bog, Wisconsin, USA | collected 2009-07-06
CTACAACGCGCTGAGGACCACGAAGAAGATGACCGTGGAGAAAGGCAATACTGAAATGGCTACCACAATCGAGCAACGGTTATTGGAACTCAGACACACGCGCCACGACAAGGTTTGTAAGAAGGCTCTTCGGTACGAAGCCTTGCGTGAGGACGCCATGAAAGCCTCCGAGGAAAAGGGAACTCCGATTACGAAGGAAGAGTTCAACTTGATGGCAGACACCCTCATCAGAAGCATGAAATGAGCGCACCAAAGCCGAACTATGGAATCCATAACCGAATCCCCAAGGACAACTCCTTGGACCAAGCGATGAGGGCAGGTTGGGAGGCTAGGAAAGCAAAGATGACGAGTCATTATCCGTATGACATGCCATCTGATTACCGGCGCGGATTTGTGGACGGAGCAAAATGGAAGGAACAAAATAAATGAAAATCATCGAACCAAGTTTTGAAATCTTAACCCCGTTTGATCGGGAAGACGCCATGCTTATGCTCAAGCGTATTGAGCGTGCGGCGAGAGTGTGCTACAAGAGCGAGGGAAAAACCACGGATACTAGTGCTCCAGAGTTCGTTCGCCGGATAGCCAATACCTTCAAGCATGAGTCCGTGATCGAGCATGAGATCGTGTCCGTGCTGATCGTGTGCGATCGCGGGGTGTCCCATGAGCTAGTACGTCATCGGCTGTGTGCGTTCTCGCAGGAGTCCACTCGGTACTGCAACTACGGAAAGTCGGATGAGATCACGGTCATCATGCCGTTCTTCTTCAAGAATGACGCGCAACGTTACGCTTCTTGGAATTGCGCTTGCACCAAGGCAGAGTGGGAATACTTGGATCTACTAAAGCGCGGAGCCTCCCCGCAAGAGGCGAGGAGCGTGCTTCCAAACTCCCTCAAGACCGAGATCGTAATGACGGCAAACCTGAGAGAGTGGAGGCATATCTTCAAGCTACGTACCAGCGATAAGGCGCACCCTCAAATGCGTGAGGTGATGATTCCGATTCTCAACTACTTCTCGGAAGTAATGCCGGAGCTATTTGGCTCATCTGAGCCAGCTAGTGACGCTCTAGCAATAGCGGACGTAAAAGCAGAACTGGAAGTATACAAACAGTGCGTGAGTAACACCAATAAAGCCTGCGAGTTCATGCGGGAAGACACAGAGCTTGACCTGACAATCGGGGATCGGTTCAGCGTGGAGGGTGTGAAGAAACTCCGCGATAGTCGGGATCTCTGGAAGATGAGGGCGATCCAGAACGAAGGGCAGTACGAAGCGGCGGAAAAAGAAGTCGGGATTCTGAAAGCTCAGATTAAAGAGCTGTACAACCAGCGCAACCAACTGCTTGAAAAACTAAAGGCATGAAACCGGACCTACGGACACGCAAGGGAAGGCAGCGGGAAGTGATTGACTACTGCAAGGATCATACTCGCATGTCGATGTTCTGGATCATGGAGAGCAAGGTGAGGGCATCCGTGGTGCAGGACATGCACGAAAGCGGGGAGCTGAAGCTAATCGCTTTAACATTTCCGATGTACCGATGCGAATACAAGGGGGAGAAATGAACTGTTCCTACTGCGGGGCTGGACCGAGCAATCGGTATTATGGGAGGGGATTCACTTGCGGATCACACATGAGTTCCACAACCCAATCCAAGCTATGTGTGGAGCGGGTAGAGCACGCCAAGACGAGGGCCGAGCTGAAGGCGATCAAGGATTACATCGCCCAACAAACAAAGGAGATGGAAGAGAAAATGTGGAAGGAAAGACCATGAAGAAGGTAAGCAAACTCACTCACGGCATGATCCCAAAGGGAACGCAATGCCCATTCACGGAAGTCTGTTCCGTAAAGGACGACTGCCCCGCCGCCGAGAAGGAAGGTAACGGAGTAGACTACTCATGCGGAATGGCAAGGTTCATCGACATATTCAGAACAAGAGAAGAAAAATTATGAAAACACAAGATAAGAAGGAAGGAGTCCCAAACTGTGCGTGCGGGTCGAGGCATTGGCCAAAACCGCTCGTAGTCGGGAACGTCATGTTTCAGGAGTGTCCAGACTGCGGCAGGTTCGCGTCTGCGTCTGCGACGGTAGAGGTTGATCTGAAAGAGAAGTGCGATCCGGTAAACCATCCGAAGCACTACACGTCCCACCCCAGCGGGATAGAGTGCATCCAGATCACAAGGCACATGAGGTTCAACCTCGGCAACGCCACAAAATACATCTGGAGAGCCGATCTGGAGAGCCGATCTGAAGAACGATGCCGTGGAGGACTTGAAGAAAGCGATCTGGTATCTGGAAGACGAGATCAAGTTGAGAACGGGAAGCCCCGATCCGGTGATGAACGCCGAGTAGTCCTATATTTTTTGGGGCTACCGTTTCTGGGGGTGGGGTAGTTTTTATCGTCAACGATAATTCTACTCCACTTCTTCTTGGTCTTTGGAGTCCCAACCGGAGTCCCAAGTGAACGAAGAGAACGGATGACGTAAAGCCGAGGTAACGCAGCAGCGCAGCAACCCAGCCGCCAGCGAGAGCGAACCAGATGCGTGCATACATAGAGAGAGAGCAAGTAGAGGTGGTATTTTATTTTTATGGGTGGTCCATTTATTTCACAGCATCACCTAGTCATGTTTTTCACAACTGCACCTTCGCAACGTTGAGCCCTGCCTGCTCACAGGGGGCATGGGGTAGGGGATGCACGCCATGCGAGTTATGGAAATAAAGAGATTCCTTTAATTATTCCCCAGCTTGCCGGATAGGGTAAAAGTCTTCCGTGCATTTCATCAAAAACACAGGATAGGCCCGCAATTGCGTTAGGATGCCCGCTATGACCTCGCAGCCTGTCAGTGGGCACATACCATTGCTTTTCCTAGTTCTTACGCATAGAGCGTACATTCTTTTGTAAAATAGTTGTTTTGCAATGTCTTGCGTGAATTATAGTCAACGATAACAGCAGTGATGGCATCACGATAAAAGTATTTTCATATTTCTCTCACAAATACGTTGACATTAAGCGGGTTTATGATATTCTGAGGATAGTTGAATGAGCTGTGCTTGTTCGGCCATTTGTTCTGAGCGGATGAAAGTCTGCTCTGATTGAAATTCTAACCTCGCTTGGATGTGCGATTTATTCCACATGCCACGTAGCAGGCGACTAGATGCACGCGTTACCATATTCAATATGTGAATGTGTGCTGCTTTGTTTGTTGTTTGCAGTCTGCTTTTATCGTTGGCAATAAAGTCAATGAGATTGGCAGGCACACAAACAACAAACCAAAATAATAAAATGAACACTACGAACGAAAAAAGTGAGTCTCACGAAAAATCAGTTGCACTTGTCGAATCATCCAACGTTGAAAGCGAGCAAATCGCCAATGCCAAGGAAGTCAAACCCACCAAAGGAAAGAAGAGCGTCAAGACGGTTGCTCTTCTATCTAAGGAACAAGCGCAAGAGTATATCGCTTCTATGCTGGCGAGCGGGAAACCGTTTGAGGGCGTGAATGCTTTGGATGTCTTTACCTTCACTAAGAATCGCATTGATGCGGCGTCAGGTGGAATGAGAGACGCTGTGCTTGCTATTGGGGCTGCGAATCTTACGGGCGAAACATTCGCGAATGCACTAGAGGAAAAGATTCGGGCGACATATCCCAAGTCTTCCTCTGATTGCTTAATGTCGGCCAGCCGGAAAATTTATCCTAAGTTGGTTGAATTGAAAGCTTTGTCATATCGCGATCCTTTCAACCTTCGCACAGTGTCAAGGCCACTCAATGACGCCAGCCATCCAGCTCACAAGACAGTTTGCGCTGGGATCAAAGCCAACAAGTCAGTTGGTGCGATTGTTAAAGACATTGAGGCCATGAAGGAAGACACGACGGGCGCGACGAATGGCGCGAACAAGCGCAATACTGATGCGGGAGGAAATGAGAATGATGGAAAAGAATCTTCTTCCTCTGACTTCATCGGCCTTTCAAAGAGCCAACAAGAAAAGGTTATGTCTGATATGATGGCTGAATATGGGCGCCAGCATAAAGAATCAAACTTGGTTATCTTTCTTGCGAAGATTGCCAAGATTTACGGGTTCGCCTTGACGGAAAAGAAATGATGAGCGCAAGCGAGTAGCAACAAGCAAAGCAAAACAGATTAAGCCGGACTAAACCTCCGGCTTTTTTTGTGCTCTGAAATAATCCTCTTATTCACGATAGATTTATCTTCTACTCTTCTATCTTTATCTCCCGATCTCTGAAATCTCCGTCCCTCATTCTGTGGTTCCGCAAAATATCCGCCGCACTGAGATTTATTGTTGGCGATAATGTCGGGCGTTCTTCCTGCCCTGTCTGCCCTGCCCACTGTATATTTCCCCTTGCTGGCGTAAACTCTGGGACTTCTTCCAGCACCATATGGCTTTCTTTTGCGCTAGGAAGCCCGCCAGAGCCCCTCTGGCTCGAAAGTAAGGGCATAGTGCCACTGGAGCTTCCTGCTGCCACTGGCGAGAGTCCTGCCTGCTGAATCACGATCATCGTATTGAATGAGTTTTTGTTTTGGTCGGTCGGTGACATGTTGTCCAACCCCAGAGTCTTTCTTACGATGCCTTCAAATCGGATCAATAGGTCTATTCGCTCCTGTTGGTCCTTGATGTTCGTGGTCTTGATTCTCTTGGCGATGATGAGCCTTTCGTCGTCAATTTCCTTCAGCATGAAGTTGTAATGCCCTTCCGCCGCGCCACTCATGCGGTCGTGTAGGGTTTGAGCTACCAGAGCTTCTGTCTTTCTGCGGAGCTGCCTGCGCTCTTCCGGCCATTTCTCCCCGTAGATCTTCTTGGCGAGATAGGATTTTGGAATGTCTTTGCACTCTGGGATCTTTTCGAGGTCACTGGCTTCCATGCCTGCCATGTAGAGAGCCTTGACTGTTACCCAATCGTGCTTGGCGAGCGGGTTGGGCTTCTTGGCTTCTTTGGTTTTGGCCTTGCGGGTTACGGCAGCTTTGCCGACTCGGACCTTGATTCTCTCGTTCTTCTGTTTGCTTCGGATCATGGCTTTGGGTTCATCTAGCTTTGTTGGTTGGGTGTTTTATCGTCAACAATAACGAGAAAATCAAGCAAGATTACCTTAGACATAAAGCAGATTTATGTTGACATAGTATGCCGCTTAGTGTACAATAGATGTAGAGTTGAGAGAGATCTCCGCTCCATTGTTATTTTCCAATTAGATACCGGCAGATGAACAGCGACGATCTATTCTCGCCTCTTCCGGTAGGGTTACATGGTTTTAGAGGTTTTTGAGGCATCGGGATTATAGTCAGCGATAAAATCGTTGGCTGTGGTTCCGGTGTAATGTGGCGAGGTCGGGAATTGTTCCCGCTCTCTTGGTGACAAGCCCAACACAACACAGAGTCATCCTCAAAATAATATGACTAAGAAACACTTCATCGCTCTAGCAGAGCATATCAAACGCAATCGTGGGTTATTCTCACGGGAATCAATCGAAACGCTGGCGGATTTCCTCCGCTCGCAGAATGCACAATTCAAGAAAGATCGTTGGATTGAGTTCATTGAAGGGAAATGCGGACAGAATGGAGGGAAGATCTAATGATTCCAGAGAATCGAAAGATCAGCTTCCTCCGCACAGTGGTCGAGCATGCACAGAAGTTTGCCGTGACGCTGCTGTGCATTTGGATTGTGTACTGCGTCGGGACGGTGAGCATTGAGTTCTTGATGCTCCTGTTCCGGTTGCAACACCAGCAATAGACATTCCGGCTCTCGTTTGTAGTCAACTATAAATGGGAGTCGGCAGTCTGTTCAATGGTGAACGGAAAAAACCTCAAACAAATATATGAAATACCAAGTAATAGTCGGAAACATCGGAACGGTCTGCGATACGGATTCCCTAGTGGAAGCCAAGCACACGTTCCGAGAATATGTCAGGCAATCGGAAAAGGGTTACGGACGCTCCGCTGGCGAGCCTGTTACCATCATGGATAGTAATGAGCCTTACAAAGAATACATTCCAGATCCTCCCAAGTTGAGAATCCCCATTTCTCACGTCCAAGAGCTTCTTGTTCGTTTGAAGCGGGGGATTGGTGATGAGTATCGGGCGACTGTGGAGGACACCAAGCCTTCAATGTGCGTCACGATAGCAACGACAGACGGGAAGAGTTGGAATTATCAGACGGGAGATAATTCCTATACTGGCGGGGCGTATGGATGCCAGCATTGGGCTGTCGTCTATCTCTACCGTAACAGCAACACGCGGGAGATTGCAAAGGACGCTTTGAATCAGTTGTCGGACTTGATGTCCAGCTAGACACTCCGCTCATTATTTTATCGCTGACGATAAAGTAGTGGGCGGCAGTCTGGCAGAATAAACTGCTCAGAAAACAAAACCTCAAAATATATGAAATCAAGCACAGCATTTAATCATTACGAACGCCTAAAAGGGTGGGCGACAAGTGAACTGTCGGGAGTAAGGATTTATCTTTCCACTCACGCCGATCTTTTGACTCGGCTGTCTGAAAAGATTTATTCTGATCCGGCATACAAGAAGCTTCCTTGCTACTATCGCACGAAGATCTCGACTCTCATTGAGGAGAGAATGGAAGACATCACAAACAAGCAGACCGTTTGGATGTACGATATTGGCGCGGAGCTTCCGGTGGATTACGATTCCCTGACAGACTTTCAACGGGCGAAGGCTTGTTGCAAGGACGGGATCGTTGCCCATCGGTATTGGCTGAGAGAGATCACTCGGCACGGCAAGACGTGGCATGAGCATGATGGTAAGAAGTTCTCACGTCATTGGGAGTTGACCAACAAGATTTGGTTTTAATCTTATGGAATATCCAGATTGCTATTTGCACGTTTTGGAATGCCGGTCAGGTCAAGAGTGGATTGTCCCGATTCTGGGAGAGACGACTCTTGATTTGGAAGCACGGGTTAAAGATTGGGTAGGGTCCGAGTTCCAAGGGGAACTCAAACTTGATCCTCCTTTGATGCCGAAATTGGATGGCGATTATTACGCCAAGATAATGACAGATGGACGCCCTCCCGACTCCTGCATTTACTGGACGGGTGGAGGGTTCTATCTGAAGCAAACCTAATCAGACACTCCGTTTATCGTTGACGATAAGGAGAAACGAAAGTTTCGAGTCCTAATTCAACGGTGAACGGAAGTCTGCTTGGAAGCAAGCGGAGAAAGAAACCTCAAAATAAATACTATGAACATCAAAACAGTCTTACGAAATTGTAAGGAATATGCGGCGAAGTATCCCAACTCTTACGATAGCTGGCAGGCAGATTGGAAGTCTCTTCCGAGTTGCCATGGTTATCGCACGATGGAAGGAAGTTCGGTCTGGTTCTTTGAACACAAGAAAGAAAAACTGATGGGCGTCTCTTCAGACCGCATCATGTTTCATTATTGTGACAAGATCCTTGATCGGGTTCGTCATACCGGATGGTACGCCGATGCTTTTCAAGAGAACGTGTATCGCGGAGTTGTTGCTCGGTTTGGAAAGACTTATCTTTCTGGATACGAGGATCGGCAATGCAACACGATTATCTTTGAGTTGGATCGGTTTGAAGATGAAGAGTCTGCTGCCCGTCGATCTAACGACTTCGCGGAGAGTGCTGCGGAGGACGCGAGAGAGGAGGATATAAAATATCAGGCTGAAGCGAAGGTCGATTCTCTCAAGGAAGAGATCATCCATGAAGCTTCCGTTATGCGGGAGCTTTTTGCTGGCATCAGGAAATCGACTCTCGATCCCGTCATCTGTCAGGCGATGCGTGAGTGCGTTAAGTCTCACGTCGAGTCAATCAGACAAATGCGGAGGGATATTGTGAAGTACACAGAATGCCCTTGGGAGGCTTGCCCTCAATGAAGAAATTCATCATTCCTGCAATAGCTTGGGTTGGAATGATGATCCTGTTATTCCTGATGGGATAATCAGACACTCCATTCATTTTATCGTCAGCGATAAAGTGGATGGCAGTCTGGTGAGTATCCAGAAAACAAAACCTCAAACAATAATAATATGAAACTAACAAAAGTAGAAAAACGCGCAGAGACGATGTGTAAGTGGATCAACCATTATGGATCGCAGACGATCAACATCGAATGGAAGCGGTCCCATACGTGGGGAAGCAATCCTGTCATTGAAAGCAACGATGGGAAATGCACGAACATCAGCGGGTGCGGGTATGACAAGCTGTCTGCCTGCCTTGCGTCTTGTTTGTGCTTTCTGTTTCCTGCGGGGAGCGATCAGTACAATGACATTGCGGCGAAGAGCGGGTGTGGTTGGAATGCCGTCAAAGAATGCCTTGCAAAGTACGGATGGAATTTGGATCGCGTTGCCAGCGGAAAGCAGTTTGATGCGTTCAAGCTTGAGCGCGTATCACAAGAGAAAGGAGTATAGGCACTCGGACTCCGGTTATCGTTGAAGATAATCGGGGTTCGCAGCCTGTCCTTGGATGGGAAAGAAACCTCAAATCAAAATACTATGGAAATCAACATCACAAAAAATGTAACACAAGACACTTTCATTCCTTGGGAGATGTCCAACTCCGTCGCCAATATGGGGCGGGATGCTGGACGTGTCACTTGGGAGAACGCGAAGCATCAAGCGGAGGTCGAGCCTTTGGTTCTGACTACCGACGAGGAGAAGCAGGCGTTCCGCGACTACGTGCAAACGTTTGGAGCGTGGGATCACGACGAGATTATCGGATGGGATGACGTGGAGCTTCGGGCTCTATTCTGGCAGCTTGTTGCCGGTGACATTCGGGATGGGTTTGGAGACGATCTTCCGACCGATCCGAACGAATGGAACTGGATTCGATACCAGAAGGATAGCGAAGCTGGGCGTTGCTCGTCTCGTCTATTCCTGTCAGACGACGGTGAGCTGTTTTACTTAATCGGAGAGTAGGCACTCGGTCCATCACTTTATCGTTGACGATAAATTGGTGGATCGCAGCCTGCAATCAAGCGGGAATCAAAATCAATAATACCATGTCAAATGTATCAAAAGAAATCAGCAACTACATGTCCGAAATCGGACGCAAATCCAAAGGTATCAAAAAGCAAATCACTCCCGAAGAAAAGGCCAGACGCCAAGAGTGGGCGCGGGGAATCGCAGGACGACTGCGAGCCAAAAAACTGGCTGGGGATGTGGTGGCAACACGCCAGCACGGTGATAGCGTTCTGCCCAGCGAGCAAGGAGCTGGACCGTCAGGGGTATAAGCTCGTCAAGCACACGGCGCGGTTTGGAACGATCCTCTCATGGAGGAAAGGGGATGATTGGAAGTTCATCATTCCCGCCGAACCGAACCGAATTATGACTAGGAAGGAATCTCTGGAGTATATCCGAGATCACTGGACTCTCCGTCATAAGGAAGATGAGCTGTACTTCCGAACCAAGATCCTCCTGCCCCTGTCTACTATGTAACCCAAAAGCCCCAGCGTATTTATTGCGTCTGGGGCTTTTTCGTGTCTATCTGCCGCGCTCTCGGAAGTTGAGTTCCCTGAGTGGCATATTGTGATTCTTGAGCCAAGTGCGGGCTAGGATTCTATTGTGGACGCTGGGCTTGTGCTGCATCCGGTATGTTTCCCAATCGGTTTTATGCCGGAAGTGGTATACGGTTCCGGTTACGTCCGATCCCCCTTTGATCTTGATGAGTTCTCGGAAGATCCAATCCCAGCTTTCTCCTCCGATTACCATGTCTGGAAACTCATTCTGGTTTTCCTGCCACCAACCCTTGGTGAACGCTACAAGATCTGTTCCTGAGTAGACGTGATGCCCTGTCTCCGGCGCGAATATCTGCCGTGGATGACCTTTATAGTCGTGCCTGTGGGCGTGGCATGATCCGTGCTCTTTGACTTCCTGCTCTATCCTTTTTGCTGCTCCTGCGTAGAACGCTGTGTCGGCGTTGTGGAGCATGATGATGTCGTCCTTCTTTATCTTCTGACATGCCTGCCGCAAGATGTCTTTGATGAATGGCATCTTGTCCACGAATCGCGTGACATAGGAGTCAGTGATCCCAAGGGTGTTTTCCGTCCACGTCTTTCTGGATTCTGTATACCTGCGCTGGGCTTCCGGTCCCATGCTGTATCGGGAGTAGACGTGCGTGAGATCGCTTCCGTTCCATCCTTGGAGGTTTTCCTCGATCATATCCAGCTCATTTGGGAATGATTTGTAGCGTGAATACGCGATATGGTTAGCCCGTAGTGGGCTTCCATGCCACAGGGAAGGGGTATCTGCCACCAGAGCGATTACGGGGACGTGTGGGGCAACCTGAGCCAAATGCAGGGGTGCTGTGTCGGTCGAGATGATGCACTTTGCGTTCTCCATGAGTCCTGACAGGTCGTAGATCATCTGGACCCTTGGATTGTGGATGATCTGGGTATCGGGAAACCAATCCTTCGCCTTTCTTAAAAGTAGATCCGTGTGTTGGAATGGGGAGGAGTGACCTTCCGTGAATACCAAGACGTATTCTCCTTTTATCGTTGACGATAATTTCTTTTCCCGCGCCTTGTTGCGGTTATCGAAGACAAGAGGGTAGTTATTTCTCCACTCCCCGTCGAACCCCGCGAGCCTCCAGCTCTCCTTGGCGAACGAGTCGAGCCTGACTTCCGTGGAATACTTCAGACCGTACACTTGGGAGATGATCGCCTTCTCCCCGACGAGCTGAGAGGTGATGGCTCCCCCTACGAATTGAAGGGCCAAGTCAATCCTGCGAAAGTCTCCGTCGAAGATGACGGGTTCGATATACCTGCACCCCTCGATGATGGAGGAGAAGTCCTTGGCGACTACCAGTCTGACCTTCTCCCCTGTCCTCCGACTCTCTTGGTAGAGAGCCGGAAGGATGTTTGCTATGTCACCAAATCTTCCTAGCTGTAATATAGTTCGTTGCCTCATATGTGTTTCCATCTTTGTCTTTTAACTATCTTGTTTATTGCCTTGTACCCAATGCTATACATTTCGGCTATTCTTCTCTGAATCATGCCGGATTTGTGAAGAGCCCGAATGTTAATAACGTCATCATCAGTAAGGTCAGACCTATAGTGCGTAGACCCATGCGCGTATACTTCTCTCCCTTTTTCTATCATGTCCTTATTGTTATCCATTGCTGTCCCAATAAATAAATGTTCTGGGTTGACGCATTTTCTGTTGTCGCACTTGTGGCAAACAAGCATCCCTGTTGGTATCTCTCCTTTATGGATTAGCCAAGACGCCCTATGAGCTGACATTGTGCGATACACTCCTCTTTCGTCTCTCATTGGGAATCCTCCATATCCATCCTTGAGTGATCCTCCGGTAAAATTCCAGCACCCAGACTCATCAACGCTTACCCTTTCCATTATTCTTTGCTTTGGAGTCCTTGAGTCTCTACATGAAATCGAGCAGAATCTTTTCAGTAGATTCCCTTTTATTCTTTTTGATATGTCTTT
>Ga0007798_10000750_pt1 | contig 11335 bp, 10 predicted proteins | sample CryBogmetaGMA17M_FD_60370 | JGI IMG/M metagenome (GOLD analysis project Ga0007798, IMG submission 60370) | Freshwater microbial communities from Crystal Bog, Wisconsin, USA - MA17M | ecosystem: Environmental > Aquatic > Freshwater > Lake | place: Crystal Bog, Wisconsin, USA | collected 2009-07-06
ACCATGAACCGTTTGTTGGGCGCATTGTCATTGGTAAGGATGTAAAGTTTTTCTCCTATTGCCCATGGATAGGCCTGAAATTTCGAACTGGCATAGATCAACATGCCTTTGTCATCGGTCCCTGTTTTTCTCATCCACACCGAGTCGGAATAAAAATCACCTGTCCCGTAAAAGGTGACATCGCTGTAACGGTTATCATAGATGAACCATGAATTCTGGGCGTCTTTGGTCGAGCCGAGGAACTTCATTTTATCTGCGGGATCACCAACCTTCCATAGCCAGGTTTTGAGAGGGCGCTGAAGTTTCACATCTTCAGGGCTTCTCAAAGTGACATACAGATGCTGCTGATCTTTCGTCCACTGGATTCCAAAGGTATTCTGAAGAGGGGGGAACAGTTGCTCCCCGGTTTTTGTATCTATGAAATACGTTGTGCTGATCTCCGATCCGCTCTGCTGAACATTCACGGCAGCCCTTTCACCGTCATAGGTATAATCCACCCCGGAAGTCGATGTTTTTCCTGAAGTATCAAGCTTTACAGGGTCCCAGATCAACACTTTTTTTCCATTAAGAATAGTATAAAGGGAATATTGCTTATCGCCTTTCTTTTTGATGGTCTGGAATACGCGTTTCCCTTCTTTATCAAGCGCACTTTCATAGTCCCGGTCAACATAGGCTGTTATCTCGTCACAAAGCCCCGGATGTTCTTTCTGAGTCGCCTTCATATACGAAACGGTATAATCATGCTGTGCTTTTGTCCAGTCTATGACTTTAGGGTCTGTTTTGTCCTCAAGCCAGCGGTACTGGTCGGTAAGAAAATATCCGTGGAGGGTGTCGGTCACCGGCTTTTTCTCTGTTACCGGGGGATGGAAAGGCAGCTGGCATATGGCCGAGAGCGGTAATGCGAGCAGCAGAATAAACATCAAAGTTCTCATAACGTTATTTTTAAAATTAATCTATGGTTACAATCCCCAGGGGCTTCGCATCCTGCCAGGCTCCGCGGGTGAAGTCGGGCACTTCGACCGAATTGCCCCGGTTATTTACTGAAATATTGCTTAATTCAACGATGGATGACCAGGTGGCGGCATCATACACATCCTGGTCAAGGGGCAGGCCTTTGCGCAGGCAATAGCTCAGGCGGGAATCCATAATGAAATCCATTCCCCCATGGCCTCCGACCTGTTTGGCTTTTTCACCTATCTGTTTGCTCAGCGGGTGTTCGTAATCCGCCATCATTTTTTTAAAATCCTCATCTTTCAGCCATTCATGTGCCTTTGGCTCGAGGGCAATCTGCTGTTCAGGATATTTTCGGGCCATTCCTTTTGTGCCCACGAGCATATGTATCCGGCTGTAAGGCCGGGGAGAAGTGGTGTCATGCTGGATCATGATCGTTTTTCCTCTTTGTGTGTGGATGACGGTGGTATTCATATCGCCCAGTGCATAGGACTGTCGGGCTTCAGGACTGTCGGCTCCCAGTTTCTCCTTCGCATACAGGCTCATCCCAACCTGGTTGGTCGACATCGAATTCAGGTAATCCATACGGTCGCCCCGGTTGATGCACATGATCTGGGCAACAGGACCAAGGCCGTGGGTGGGGTAGGGGTTACCATTATGGTTACGACTGAATTTAAGCCTCCACATATCTGCGTACCCTTTCTCCTTATCGAATTTTAGCCAGCGCAGGTCGTGTATATAAGCTCCTTCACCATGCATGATCTCGCCGAACACACCCTGGCGAGCCATGTTCAGCGTGTTCAATTCAAAGAAATCATAACAGCAGTTTTCGAGCATCATGCAATGCCTGCGGGTTTCTTCAGCAGTATTCACCAGTTCCCAGCATTCTTCAAGAGAAGTTGCCGCCGGGACTTCGGTAGCGGCATGCTTGCCGTGTTTCATCGCATACACCGAAACAGGGGTATGCAGCAGCCAGGGGGTGCAGCTGTACACCAGGTCTATGTCGGTTCGCTCACAGAGATTCATCCAGTCTTCATCGCCTTTCGAATAGCCCACAGGTTCATTTCGCCCGGCATCAGTTACGATCTTCTTCCCCTGGTTCACACGGTCCGGAATGACGTCGCATATTGCGGCGATCTCAACTCCTTCCACATAAAGAAGCCGGCCCAGGGTATCCATTCCACGCATCCCCAGGCCAACAAGCCCGACCCTCACTTTCTGCAAAGGTTCGCAGGCCAGGCCCATCACGCTTTTTCCTTTTCGTTCGGGAGATGGAAGGCGGATGGAATTTGGGCTGGAAGCAAAACTGCTGAAATCAGCGAGGGAGGCAGCAGCAATCCCTGCCGCTGCTGTCCTGAGGAAATTACGACGGTTTGTTTTCATCGCAGTAGTCTGTGTGAGGGAGTAAAGTTAGAGAAAAAACCCTAATTTTGCCCCCTATTTATTAATCAAATGGCCAGTAACGAAGAATTATTCAGGAAGATCATTTCACATGCGAAGGAATATGGTTTTGTTTTTCCTTCAAGTGAATTATACGACGGATTAAGCGCAGTTTATGACTACGGCCCATTCGGGGTTGAACTGAAGAACAATATCCGTGAATACTGGTGGAAATCGATGGTCCAGTACCATGAGAATATCGTGGGCATTGATGCGGCTATTTTCATGCATCCAATGGTATGGAAAGCATCGGGACATGTGGATGCATTCAGCGACCCCATGATCGACAACAAAGATTCGAAAAAACGGTACCGGGCTGATGTGCTTATCGAGGATCACGTCCAGAAGACAGAAGACAAGATAAGCAAGGAAGTTGAAAAAGCACGCATCCGTTTCGGTGAAACTTTCGATGAAAAAATGTACCGGGAAACCAACCCAAGGGTAAAAGAATACCAGGATAAGATCAATTCTGTCAAGAACCGTTTCTATCCCGCCCTTGAACGCAATGACCTTGCGGATGTAAAACTGCTCATCGAAGAGCTGGGGATTGTTTGCCCTGTTTCGGGAACGAAAAACTGGACCGAAGTCAGGCAGTTCAACCTGATGTTCTCAACGCAGATGGGCTCGGTGAATGAAGATGCCAACGAGATCTACCTTCGCCCTGAAACAGCCCAGGGGATTTTCGTGAATTTTCTGAATGTCCAGAAAACCGCCCGCATGAAGATCCCTTTCGGGATTGCCCAGACAGGGAAGGCTTTCCGCAATGAGATCGTGGCAAGGCAGTTCCTCTTCCGCATGAGGGAGTTTGAACAGATGGAGATGCAGTTTTTCGTGAAGCCGGGCGAAGAGATGAAATGGTATGAATACTGGAAGGAAGAGCGAATGAAATGGCATCTTTCACTGGGAATGCCTGCCGGCAAATACCGCTTCCACAACCATGACAAGCTGGCCCATTATGCAAATGCCGCAGTCGATATTGAATTTGAATTCCCCATCGGTTTCAAGGAAATCGAGGGCATTCACAGCCGTACCGATTTCGACCTCTCGGCCCATCAGAAATTCTCGGGCCGCAAAATACAATATTTCGACACCGAACAAAACGAAGGCTATGTGCCTTATGTCGTAGAGACTTCCATCGGCCTCGACCGGACCTTCCTTGCTGTTTTAAGCCAGGCCTACCGTGAAGAAAAGCTGGAAGACGGAAGCGAACGTGTTGTGCTCGGCATACCCGCAAAACTGGCTCCCATCAAGGTAGCAGTGCTTCCACTCGTCAAGAAAGACGGCCTTCCCGAAAAAGCCCGTGAGATCATGGATAAGCTGATTTACGACCACCGTTGCTTCTACGAAGAGAAGGACACCATTGGCCGCCGTTACCGCCGTATGGATGCTCTCGGCACCCCTTATTGCATCACCATAGACCACCAGACGCTGCAGGATAATACTGTAACCATTCGTGACAGGGACAGCATGCTGCAGGAGAGGATTGCGGTTCCCGACGTTTCGGCGGTTGTTACAAGTAAGGTAGCGAGGTAGCGTTCGGCGCAGCCGAAACGAGCACACAAATGAAATAAGCAATAGGTGCGAGTAAAAGCGAAACAGTCTACAATAAGCTTTAAAAATATTTTCTAAAAATCTTGACTTAGATGTTAGAAATATCTAACTTTGCGTTAGAAATATTTAACACTATCAGGCATGAAAAGATATATTATTCTTCCCTGGCTTTCCCTTTTTGTATTGGCTGAGGGATGAATAACCGGATCAGGGAGCTGCGTCTCAGGCTCGACATCACACAGGACGAACTTGCCAGGCGGGTTGGCGTGAGAAGGGAAACGATCGTGTTCCTTGAAAAGAACAAATACAATCCCTCTCTCAGGCTTGCATATGATATTTCCCGTGTTTTCGGTATGGCAATCGAGGAAGTTTTTATCTTTGATGAGAATCAATCATTATGATGGCCTGATGAAGAAATTTCTGAAAATATTCATGGTAAGCATGGGCAGCCTGTTCTTCCTTCTCATTGTTCTTGCCTTCACTTCGGCCCCGTTTTGGATGTGGTACAAACTGAGTATGTCAAAGGCCGGAGTGAACCGCCCGCCCGATTATATCATTGTGCTTGGCGGGGGAGGGATGCCCAGTGAGAGCGGACTGATGCGCTGCTGGTATGCGGCGAAAGCAGCAAACTATTTTACAAGTGCAAAAGTCATCGTAGCTCTTCCCGGCAAAGCAAAAGACAGCCTGAGTTCCATCAACCGGATGAAAAACGAACTTAAAATCAGGGGAGTTCAAACAGAACGTATCCTGCTTGAAGATTCCGGAACGAATACCAGGGCCGAGGCTTTAAATGTTTTAAAAATAATATCGAATATTGAACAACGAATATCGAATGTCGAATTAATTCAACATTCAACATTCAATATCCGATATTCGACATTCAATACTTCAGTCCTTATCGTTTCCTCTCCCGAGCATCTATGCCGTGCAGTGCTTACATTCAGGAAAGCAGGTTTTTTGAAGGTGGATGGCGCTCCGGCGTTTGAAGAAGCAATTGAATCGGACATTACATTCAAAGGAAGAAGGCTTGGCGGCCGTCTCTGGGTGCCCGATATAGGGAACAACATTACGCTGCGTTACCAGTTCTGGACTCAGCTTCATTACGAGGAGCTGCTTTTCAGGGAATTGTTCGCACTGGGATATTATAAGCTAAAAGGGTGGATCTGAAGATTATGCGTTATTCATAGCTTGTAAAAATTATTCCGGCGGTCAATGAACAGGTCGTTATATGGATTGACCGATTTATCATTTGCCTCAGTGGGGTTGATATCTGTGATCTGAACCCAGTCCTTATCATCAGGTGCATAAGCCAGAATCTCACCTTTACAGCCTGTGATCTGGCTTTGACCGGTGAAGGTGAAATCATCAGCACCTCTTTTTTCTCTGCCGATGCGGTTAGCAGTGACAGCAAAAACATGATTCTCAAGACAGCGGGTGATCATAGCCTGCTGGGCCCAGGGCAGTACCAGGTTTGAGGGATGGGCGATGACCTGAACGCCTTTAAGAGCCAAAGTACGGCAGGTCTCAGGGAAGATCCAGTCGAAACAGATCATCATTCCGATTTTCACTCTCTTTACACTGAAGACTTCAGGAACCCTGTCCCCCGGGGTAAACCAGAGTTTTTCCTTATTGAAGAGGTGGAGTTTACGGTAAATGCCGATGATGCCTGCAGCATCAACCATCATGGCCGCATTGTATAATGAAGAGTTTTCCCGTTCAATGAATCCCGCAACAATGGTAGCATGGGATATCCCGGCAATATGCCTGAGGAAAAGGCTTGTTTCTTTGCCGGGAACTTCCGAAAGGGATAATACTTCTTCCTGGCTTTGAAAAGCATATCCTGTGGCAAAAAGTTCGGGAAGCACCAACAGATCGGCATTCAAACCTTTAAGCAATTCTTCAACAGCATTGAAGTTTTTCTGCTTTTCCCCGAAAACCGGGGCAAACTGTACAAACCCAAGAACCATGCTAATTTATTTAGGGTCAATTTGTACATTGTACTTTGTACATTGTACTTTACTCCTTGGGGTCCTTCCCCTCCCCCCTTTTATTGAACACATTCATCGTCCTGTCGGGGCCTATCAGTACAAAACTTTTAATCATTTCCACAGCTTCTTTAACACGCGGAATGAGGGTCTTTGTTTCTTCTGCCGTCCACCGGCCCAAAACATAATCGACCTGGTATCCTTTTGCAAAATCATTCCCAATACCAAATCGTATGCGCGTAAACTCAGTGGATTCAAGATGTCCGATTATACTGATAAGCCCGTTATGCCCTCCGTCACTTCCTTTTTTGCGCATCCTCAGGGCGCCCAGGGGCAGGGCAAGGTCATCCACAATGACAAGGATATTTTCAAGCGGAACATCCTCTTTCTGCATCCAGTATCTGACGGCTTTGCCGCTAAGGTTCATGTACGTCGTGGGTTTGATCACCACCATGATGCGGCCTTTAACTGAAAGCTTTGTCATAGCGGCATGGCGTTCGGCTTTAAATACCGCCTTGCCTTCCTGAGCGAGGGCATCGGCAACAATGAAACCGATATTATGACGGGTATCAATATAATCATCTCCGATATTCCCGAGACCTACGATCAGGTATTTCATGTATATAAACAGATTAATGTCATCCGCAGATGATCCGAGTTAGAGATCAGAATTGCTTTCAAAATTAAAAGAAATATTGACTTTAGGGGATTATCTTAGTATATTTAGGTTTTCATCCTGCCGAAATGGTCAATTTATCTATAAATTATAAACCCCGGATTATGAAAATTAAAACTTTTTTTGCCTGCCTGGTCACGATGATGATCATGTCGGGCAATTGCCTTGCCCAAGGCAAAGAGATCAACATGAAGGATATTCCCAGAAATGATATACGTCTGAGTTACGGGATGATGACCATGGGAGAAATGTCACTTGCTTTAAATGAATTGATGTTTGGTATTTTCTTTATAGCCCCGTTCAGCCAGGACAGCGTCCTTAATTTGGGAACAAACGGGTATGGAGCTTTCTCGTTTCAATACCAGTACAGGGTTTCAAAGGTTATCAGTATTGGAGGATTATTTTCTTTTAATCCAGGGGTTTCAGAAATCCGGTTCAATAAAAAAACGAGTCTGCAGATGGCTAATTATTTTATGACATTGATGCCGAGGGTTGACTTCACTTATGTTAACAAGGGCATTTTTTCAATGTATTCCGGATTTGCAATAGGAGTGACATATGCTATCCTTAAAATTAATTATTCAGACCAGACTGATGTTGTAACGACTGGGTGGACCCTGGGTATGCAGTTGAACTTTATAGGCATCAGGATTGGAAAGGATATCGGGGGATTTGCCGAATTCGGATTCGGCTCCCAGGGGCTTGTTAATTTTGGCATTTCCGCAAAACTCTAACGTTTTCCCGGCGATGACTTCCGGAAATACAGGGAGAAACCTCGTTTTTCTTCCCGAACCCTTTACCGCCCGGCATCCTGATTTTGGCTATCTTTGCACATGACTTTTCTTGAACTTGTATCCAAAAGGCAAAGTACCCGGGCATATGAAATCAACCGCCTTGTTGAACCTGAGAAACTCGAACGCTGTATTGAAGCTGTAAGGCTTGCGCCTTCGGCATGCAACGCCCAGCCATGGAAACTCATTGTAGTTACTGATCCTGAGCTTAAAAACAAGGTAGCTGATGCAGCCTCTGCCAAATGGCTTCGATTTAACCATTTTACAAAACAAGCCCCGGTCATGGTTGTGATCGTAAGGGAAGACCCGAACTTTACTTCGAAACTGGGCACTGTTCTTAAGGATAAACCCTATACGATAATGGATGTAGGTATTGCAGCGGAGCATTTTTGTTTACAGGCTGCGGATGAAGGCCTGGGGACCTGTATCATGGGTTGGTTCGATGAGCCCAGGGTAAAACAGCTGCTGGGGATCCCTGTAAAAAAACGGGCAGAACTGATCATCACGGTCGGTTATCCGGCGAAAGCCGGCATACGGCAAAAAATACGAAAAACAAAGGAGCAAATATGCTCATATAACAGGTATCTATGAATTTTAATGAATTCGGCTTTGAGCCTCAGCTTCAGGAAGGCATCCATGCCTTGGGGTTCGAAACCGCCACCCCGATCCAGGAACAGGCGATACCCGTTATCCTGCAGGGTAAGGACCTGATCGGCACAGCTCAAACCGGGACCGGCAAAACAGCCGCTTTCCTTCTTCCGCTGATACAGAAAATAATGACCGGCGAAGGCAAGGGAAATGTGAGAGCCCTGGTGATCGTACCCACCCGTGAGCTGGCAGTACAGATAGACCAGCACATGGAAGGCCTTTCCTATTTCACTCCGGTAAGCTCCATTGCCATATACGGAGGCACCGAAGGAATGGTCTTTACACGCGAAAAACAGGCTCTTACCGAAGGAGCGGATATGGTGATTTGTACGCCAGGCAGGATGATAGCCCATGTAAACATGGGTTACGTTGATTTTTCCGAAGTGGAATACCTCATCCTAGACGAAGCCGACCGTATGCTCGATATGGGATTCTTCGATGATATCATGAAGCTCGTGAACCTGCTTCCGAAGGAAAGGCAGACCCTGATGTTCTCGGCGACGATGCCTAAAGCGATCAGGCAGATGGCTCAGAAAGTCCTGAAAGACCCGGTCGAGATCAATATAGCCATGTCGAAACCTGCTGAAAAAATCCTTCAGCTGGCGTATTCGGTTTATGACAATCAAAAGCTTCCACTCACCCAATACCTGCTTCAGGGTGCTAAAGGCCGGACGGTACTTGTGTTTTGCTCGACAAAGAGTTCAACGAAGGTATTGAACCGGGCCCTTCAACAGATGGGGCTTAACGTATCGGAGATCCATTCCGACCTGGAACAGAAGGAGAGGGAAGACGTGCTAAACCGTTTTCGAAGCAAATCACTGAATGTGCTGGTAGCTACCGATATTGTATCCCGCGGGATCGATGTCGAAAACATCGATATGGTGGTCAATTACGATGTACCGCATGATGCCGAGGATTACATCCACCGAATAGGCCGTACTGCCCGTGCCGCGGCATCCGGCATTGCCGTAACCTTTATCAGCCCTAAGGAACAGCAAAAATTTTCTGCTATTGAGAGGCTTCTTGGGAAACCTGTTCATAAAGGCGAGGTGCCCCTGCAGTTTGGCCCGGCCCCGGAGTACAGGGCGTGGAAGCCCAGAAATTAAACCTTCAGATCTCTGAATAAAAAACGCCGGACTCTCGCCCGGCGTCTCGATAGAGTATTTATTGAATAAGGAATTACTTGCCTTCCTTCTTTCCTTCCTCTTTCTTTCCTTCTTCCTTTTTCTCCTCACCTTCAGCACCTTCAACGGCAGCTTCAGCTCCCGGAACAACTTCCTCAACAACAATGCGGGCAGTGCGTACACCGACAACCACGTTATTCGGAGCATCAAGGAATGTGACATCAGCGATTTTCAGGTCACTGATCTTAACAGAATCGCCAATTTCCATTGCACTGATATTGATCATGATAAAATCAGGAAGGTCTTTAGGCAATGCCTTGATCTTCACCTTGCGCATTTTTTTCTCAAGGCGTCCGCCTCTGAGAACACCCGGAGAAACTCCTTCATATTTTACAGGAATGGCAATAACCACCGGTTTATCCTGAAAAACCTGTAGAAAGTCGACATGCAGAAGCTTGTCGGTCACAGGATGAAACTGGATTTCCTGGTAAATGGTGTCAAATTCTTTTCCGTCGATCGTGACCTTGATCAGGTTGACTTCAGGGGTGAACAGGATTTTGGAAAAACTTTTTTCGTCTGCCACGAAGTGGATCTGTTCAGGACCACCATACAGAACACAGGGAATTTTACCCGCCCTGCGCTGCAGTTTGGCATCTTTTTTCCCTACGCTTCCCCTGAGGGAGCCGCTCAATGATACCGTTTTCATACTTGAATGTTTTTAAATTGGGGTGCAAAGGTAGGAAAAAAAGCGAAAGGCGAAAAGCGAAAAGCAAAAATCAGGTCTTATTTCGTCTTTCGCTTTTCACTTTTCGCTTTTTTATTTTGTAACTTTCTCCCACTGTTTTACGTCTCAAGGTCTCCTAAATAAAATAATCCCATGAAAAAGATCCTTTATTTAAGCATGCTGATGACCATATGCCTCGTCCTGAGTGCAGGGGTCTTCTCGCAAAGTAAAAACACTGCAGAATTTGACAGGATACTGTCGGCCCAATTCAAAGCTGATGGCCCGGGTTGTGCAGCCCTGGTTATCGAAAAAGGGAAAGTTGTTTACCGCAAAGGCTTTGGCAAAGCGGACCTTGAGTTGAATGTGAACATACAGCCCGATATGGTCTTCCGAATAGGTTCGATTACGAAGCAGTTTACTGCAGTAGCTATTTTGCAACTCGAAGAACAGGGCAAACTGTCGCTGCAGGACGAGATCACGAAATTCATACCCGGCTATCCAACCCATGGCTATAAGATCACCGTGGAGAACCTTTTAACCCATACCTCGGGGATTAAAGATTATACACGAATGAAGGAATGGACCGGCGAAATGCAGAGAAAAGATATGACACCAAAAGAAATTGTGGATTTTTTCAAGGATCAGCCCACCGATTTTGAACCAGGCACGAAGTATGTGTATGACAATTCGGGGTATATCCTTTTAGGCTTCATCATCGAAAAAGTAAGCGGGGACACCTATGCACATTATCTTGAAAAGAACATTTTCAGCCCTCTTGGCCTGAAACATACATTCTATGAAAACGATACGGATATCGTCATGAACCGGGTTCATGGTTACAGCAAAGGAGATTCCGGCTATATGAATTCACCCTACCTGAGTATGACCCAGCCGTATGCGGCCGGCTCCTTATTATCGACTGTGGATGATCTTTACACCTGGACCAGGGGTGTTCGTTCAGACAGGATCATCAAGCCTGCAACTTTTGAAAAAGCAGAGGTTCCGTATAAACTGAAAGACGGCAGTTCCACAGGTTACGGCTACGGGCTTGTAATCGGGGAGATCTTCGGAAGTCCTGCAATATGGCATAACGGGGGCATTAACGGTTTCCTTACCATCGGGATTTATCTTCCGAAGGAGGATGTCTTTGTGGCGGTATTTTCCAATTGCGACGGGGTCTCGCCCGATAATGCCGCACTGAAAATGGCGGCTGTTGCAAGCGGGAAGATGCCTGTATTAAAAGAGATTCCAATGGATACCATTACGCTCGGGAAATACACAGGCGTTTATGAAAACGAGGCAAAAGAACAAAGGGTAATTACATTAACAAACGGGAAGCTATACTCGCAGAGGACCGGCGGGCAACAATTCATCCTATCGCCCTATGCCGCAAACAAGTTCTTTTACAACGACGGCATGTCGTTTTATGAGTTCCTGGCAGATAA
>Ga0007798_10000757_pt1 | contig 11264 bp, 14 predicted proteins | sample CryBogmetaGMA17M_FD_60370 | JGI IMG/M metagenome (GOLD analysis project Ga0007798, IMG submission 60370) | Freshwater microbial communities from Crystal Bog, Wisconsin, USA - MA17M | ecosystem: Environmental > Aquatic > Freshwater > Lake | place: Crystal Bog, Wisconsin, USA | collected 2009-07-06
GTTCATTATCTACTGGTAGCTATAATACTGCTGTTGGTCATAATGCATTAGTAGGGCATACAACTGGACAGGTGAATGTAGGAATTGGTGCATATGCTTGTGCTATTACTAGTGGCGAGTACAATATTGGCATAGGACTTTATTCCTTAGTTAATTCGTCAGGAACCAGAAACATTGGTATCGGTTCTGGCGCAGGCAATAATGTTGGAGAAGGAAGCAGGAACATTTATATTGGCGACAACGCAATGACGCGAGAGGCTGGCTTGAGTAATCGTTTAAATATTGGCGATTTGATTTACGGAAACAATCTAAATGGCGGTCTTGGATTAATTAGTTCCGGTAATATTGGCATAGGAATTGTTTCGCCAAGCTATAAGTTAGAGGTTGATGGTTCAGTTAGTGCAAGTTCTTCGGTATTCAATGGAACAGTTACTGTAAACAAATTAGTTGATTTGAATGGTTCTTATGCCCAAATGATTATTACGTATAATGCACTTACATTTGTGCCAACAAACGTATACACAACTTACAATGTTGGATGGATTGATAGTATAACAAAGAATATGACAACATCAACTACGGCAGGAACAATGTTGTTATCAGAATCTGGATTATATCAAATAAGTTATGGTGCATCTTTAGACAAAGACAACGATAGTGATGATATAGAAATTGGGGTCTCGTTTAATGGTGCAGACCCATCACCAGAAATGGAAGTTAGGATAGATAATACAACTGCAGGATTTAATACAATAGGTGGCAGGAATGGTTTGGCTAGATTATCGGTAGGTACAGTAATTGCAATTAAGATAAAAAATATTTCAAGCAATTCACGATATATTGTTTTACGCAACGGGAACTTAATGGCTCGCAGAGTAGGGGAATACTAATATGACCACATCAGGCACTTATACGTTTAACGAGACAAGAAATCAGATTATAGAGGGTGCATACCGAAAACTTCGATTGATTGCTGAGAATCAGCTACCGTTAGCTTCACAATATCAACATGCAGGTGACGCATTGAATGCAATGGTAAAGGCATGGAGAACTGACAATACTTTCGTATGGAATCAGTCATGGATTACTGTTCCGTTACATGCGTCTAATATCGTAACTGGTTCTGATGGATTATATTACGAGTGCATCAGGAATCACGTAGCGACAGCATTAAACAAGCCAATTACTGGTGGAGAGTGGATGTCTTACTGGAAGCTAGTCTCAACAACACCAACTGATACTTGGACATTATCGACCGCTTATGTATCCATTTGCCACTATTACTTAGATACCAATATTATTGGCATAGATCGTGGTTTTGTTCGTGAACAGACGCAAGACACCTATCTTTCGATGATTTCCAAGGAGAACTACTTTGGACAGGGCGCTAAGATGTCGGCAGGCAAGCCGACGCAATATTATTTCAGGAGACAACCAACGCCAGAATTGTTTGTTTACCCATACCCGGACTCAATAACGAAATATGTCCTTAATCTTGACGTATACAGAACACCGCAGGACATTACGCTTGGAACGCAGACGACTGATTTTGTTCAGGAGTGGATTGAGGCGTTGATTTACAACTTGGCTGTACGACTTCACTTAGAGGTTGGGATTCTTGATCCTGGCGAAGTTGTATCATTAAAACAGGAGGCACAAATGGCGTATTTGATGGCTAAGGCTGGAGATGGCGAGAAGGGTGACGTTCGATTTCAAGTTGATTTCAGATTCTAAGGAGGCGAGCTACAATGAAACAAATTATATTATTATTTTTAACAAGCATTGCATTAGCCGCCTCCACAGCGACTCAGGTGGATTTTGCTATTAGTGGGATGCTTGACAGTTCGGGTAACCCTTTGGCTAGTGGAATGGTCTATTCTTATGTTGCCGGAACGAATACACCAACACAGACATATTCGGTAGCCAACAAGACAAGCAGCAATGGAGTATCGTTTCAGTTGTCAGCTATTGGGCAAAGCACGGTATATTGTGATGGATTATTGAAATTTATTATCTATGACTCAAATAGTGTATTGGTGACAAGTATAGATAACTATGACTGCCGAGAGAAGTATTCTCCGCCTAGTGACGGAAGCACGGACTTGGGAGAGTCAGCATATAATTTCAGGAACATTTACGCAAAGTCAATAAATATTTCAACTATGAATGTATCGGCAAACTTGAACTTTCCTGGCAATCTTACTGTTGGGAACTTAACGGCCGGAACAATTACGACTACTACATTGAACGCCAGTATTTCAGGAAGTGGAAACATTGTACGGACTGGATACATTAAAATGTTGTCTAGTGTAGCTGCCATTGGCGGTTTTAATGGCGAATCAACAATTCTTAATTCGCAAGATGGCGCTAGTTCTGGAACCAGTTCAGGGGGTTCGTTTCTAGTAAAAGCTGGAAATGGAGTATCAGCAGCTAGTAATGGAGGGCTTGTTTCAATAAATGCAGGGAACGGAACGGCAACAGGAAGCGGAGGCTCAGTTTATATTTCAGTTGGAACTGGAGTGTCTAGTGGTAACATTTATTTAATTTCGCCGACAGTTAACGCTACTGGTCGTTATATAGATAAATCTGGGTATTTGCAACCAGTTGGAACCATTGTGGCTACTGGAAGGTCAACCGCGCCTGCAGGATGGTTGTTGTGCGATGGCACATCGTATTTAAGGGCAGACTATCCTGACTTGTTTGCTGCTATTGGAACCGCTTTTGGTTCTGCTGTTGACGGATTACACTTCAATGTGCCTGATGGTCGTGGAAGATTTATGCGAGGAGTTGATGGTGCAGCAGCGCGAGATCCTGACGTGTTAACGCTAAGAACTGCGATGAATGTTGGCGGTAACGTATCCAATAACGTTGGTTCAATTCAAACAGAAGCTTTTAAGTCGCACAATCATGTAATAAACGCAGTTGATATTTCTGGTTCTGGCGCTATTGTTGGAACAACAGGAGGTGGTGGCGCACAGTATCCATCAACGACATCTTCTGGAGGTTCTGAGACGCGACCTATCAACTTTTATGTTAACTGGATCATAAAATACTGATGGCCTACACCAAAGTAAAGTTACCGTTAAATACGCCGGTTTACCGTAATGCGAATAAGCAAGAGCTTACAACGCAAGGTTACGAGCTCATTAATGGGTACTTGAACGATTTGCAGTTTACAACGTCGCGCCCAGGCTACAATCAATTTTCTGATTTTGGCATTGGCACTGCAATACAGGCAATGCATTTTAACAAGGATGAGTCTTTGCTTCTTGTGGTGTGTGGTGGACAGGTTTTTGCCGTTGACATTAACGGAGCAGCTACTAACATAACTGGAACTGCGATGAGCACTACAAATCGGGCCAATATTTCACCTGCATTTTCTGGAGCTATTAAGTATTACTTCATCGCTAGTGGTGGAAAAATCGTCGCTACCGACATGTTGTCGCAAACTCAATATATACCTGATGTAAACGCACCGCAAGCAGCTACGTTTCTAACTACAATGGACAGGTATTTAATAGCTAATGTCGCTGACTCTCAGGACTGGATGTACTGTGGTTCTAATTCTGGCGTTATCGATCCTTTTCAGTGGGATAGCGTTAACGGTGCAGGGTCATATTCAGCCGAGACTATGCCTGACCGTCTGTTAGCGGTTAAGTCGCTACTAAATGAAATTTATTTATTTGGCAAGGATGGTATTGAAGTTTGGTACAATCAAGGCGCTGCAGGAGACCCTTTTTCTCGCATTCAGGGCGCATTTATTCAACGCGGTGTAGCTGTTTCAGCCCCGTATGCGATCACGCAAGTTAACAATACATTTTACTTTTTAGACCAAGACCATCACATCGTTAGACTGAATGGACGCATTCCAGAGGTCATTGACACGCCAATCATGAAAGACATTCAGGGCATTGATGTTTCTGGGGCTGTTGGTACGCATTTGGTTATTAAAGGCAGGTCGTATTTCATGATAAACTTTGTAACAGCCGGACGCACTTTTGTGTATGATGAGATATCATCTCAGTTAACTGGACAGCCGGTATGGTATGAGTGGACTACGTGGAATTCAGCAACAGCACAAAACGAGAACTTTATAGGCATTACTGGCACTTGGTGTGAAGGATGGAATAAGTTTGTAATGGGAGGCACTGATGGGAAGCTTTACATTCTTGATCCTGATTATCATACTGACAATGGTTCTAGCATTCGTGTTGTTAAAACCACCGGGCATATAGACCACGGGACACATCACTACAAGGGCAGCCGTATGCTTCACTTAAAACTTTTGCGTGGCCAAGTACAACTTGATTATGAGCCGATGTTGATGCTGGAATGGAACGATGACAACCACGGAAAGTGGAGCAATCCTATTAACATAGGTCTTGGACAACTGGGTGATACCGAGACGTTTGTTGATATTCATGCCTTAGGGCGTTATAAGACTCGTCAGTATCGATTTACTATAACAGATAACTGCCCGTTCAGCATTATCGATGGAGAAGAAGAAGTGAAGGCGATTCAATCATGAGCTCACTTCCAAGAGTACCTAAACTGCGAGACTCTAACGACCTCGCGAATTTTATACGCGAACTAGAAAAATATTTAATTGGCGTTGTTGATAAGGTAAGGAATGTAAATGTTTGGACTAGCATAGACTTTACAAACTCATCATTACTAGATATTATTAATAAGAGCCACACTTTATTGTCAAATACTGGGACGAACACTCATGCGCAAATCGATACGTATTTTTCAACAAACACAATTCACCTATCGTCGGTTGTGGATCCTCACATATCTGCTTCAGCTGGGGTTCACGGTATTACTGGCTCTGTTGTTGGAACGACTGATTTGCAGGTACTTAGCGGAAAAACGTTCTCGGGAGCTGACTCAACCACCTATACTGTGGTAACTAATGTAAGAATACAAGACGTAGCAGGGACATGCAATTTACAAAAGAAAACGAGAAGTATTACTAATACTGGCGGGGTTGTTGCTCTTGTTGGTTCTGAGTCTGCCTGGACTAACGCTGACTCAGTAACTTGGGCAACACCATGAACATATTAAAAATGACAATTGACGATATTCCGCAGTGCGTTCGACTACTTCACGAAGCATTCGACTCGTTCAAGTTGTATCCACTAACCTTTGACGATAACCATGTGGCGTATGAGCTAATGATTGAGTCGTCTAATCGTGACTCTTCGGCAATTGTGGCCAAAGAGTGTGGGGCGATACTAGGCTGCGCCGTGGCTGTTCTGGGTAGATCATTTTTCAATAAAGACCACCAGAAGGCCATTACTCTATGTTTTCAGCCGAAACTTACATTATCTGACCGGGAGAAGGTTGTTGTAGTCAAGGAGCTGTTTGGCGCGCTTGAAATTTGGGCTATGAGCAAGAATGTAGAAAGCTTCAATGTTGGCGTGCCAATAACGAATGACATGGCTAGTTTTCTAGAAAAGCGTGGATACAATGAAATTGAGAGACATTTTATAAAAGAGGTGAAGCGTAAATGAGTATGGGAGCAGGTGCAGAAGAAAGAGAACGTGGTCTACAGAATCAGGCAAACACGCTGAAGGATTATTACGGTCAGGCGCAGAATACGCTTCAGTCTAATTATGCCGGTGCACAGAACTATCTCAATCAAGGTCAGCAGAATTATCAGCCGTACATGCAGGCGGGCCAGAATGCGCTTGGCGCTTATCAGGGGATGCTAGGGCTGCCTGGTGGAACGCAGTACGATTTTCAGGCATCTCCTATGTACCAATGGCAGAAGAATCAGTTCCAGAACGGGCTAGCTAATCGAATGTCAGCCGCTGGAAAGAGCACATCGAGTGCTTCATTTAATCAGTATTATACTCCTGGAATACAGGCTCTTGCAGCACAAGAGGCGCAGACTCGCTTAGGACAACTACAGACATTGATGGGGCAGGGATATAATGCTTCAGCTGGGGCTGCTGGGCTATATGGGAATCAAGCATCGGCTAGTATGAATTTGGGAAACCAGATGTCGAACAACTTACAGAATCTTGGCAGTGGATTAGGTGAAGCTCAAGCCAACATGGGTGCAGCTAGAGGGCAAGCGGCCGACGCTAACCTTAGCGGACTAATGATGGCAGGTGGGGCGGCCATGCAATTTGTTCCTGGAATGCAGGGTATTGGTATGGGGTTGATGGGGCAAGGATTCAAGTCAATGTCTGGAGGAAACCAACAAAAAGAACAGCCCGAACAATCTACCAATCAAGTAGCACCATTGAGTTTTGGTAGCCAACAGTGGAATCAAACGATGGGTGGGGGACAATTACAGAACAACTATATTTATCCTCAAAAAGGGTTAAACCAAGGCTTAATGTATTAGCAGGAATAGGAGATAAAAATGGCTTTTGATCTATTTAATAGTAATCCAACGATAGCGGCAATGCAGTCTGGACTTAATTCAGGTATATCGCTTGCTGACCAGTACCGAAAAGGTCAAGAATATCAACGTCAAGACCAGCTCCGAAATACTGTTGCTGAACAACTTCAACAAGCTCAGCAGTCTGGCCAGCCTGTCAATATTGGCAGAATGGGGCAAGCCATTGCACCGTTCGACCCTAACGAAGGAATGAATTTAGCGCTAAAGCAGCAGGAAATGGATCAGTCAGATAAACAGAAACAGCAAGAGCATGAGTACAAAATAGTATTTGATTATGTAGCTCCAGTCATGAAGGAGTATCTTTCAAAAGGGAGACCGGAAGAGGCAAATGGTTTCCTCCAATCATTTCAAGAAGCTCACCCACAATTAAAAGGAATGCTTGGTAAGATAAGTGGACAAAACTTTAATGTTGGCGAAGATAAATATACCTTCACTGAAACCGGAAATGGCATTTATAGATTTAATAATACTAAGGGAACAGCGGAACCTACTGGGATACCTAACAAGCCTGAGAAGCACGTTCAGTCAGAGGCGGAAAGAATGTCTGTGTTTGAGCAAAAGCAGTTAATTAAAACAGTCTCAGGACTTCCTAACGAGATACGAAACGACAAAACTCTTGTAGGCCTAAATAATGCATTGGCTGCTGTAGAAAAAATAAATCCACTATTAGATGCTCCAGGAGGGGCTGCTGATACAGCGGCAACATATACATTAGCAAAACTATTGGATCCAGGGAAGGTGTCCGATCAGGACTTTACGGTTCAGTTAAACGCCGATGCGTCTATGATTAATAATATTAGGCGAGCATGGGAAAAAATTCAAACTGGTGAAAAAATGACAAAGGAAGATGCAAATGCAATGAGGTCTGCATCTAAAGTATTATATGGTGCAGCATTAAAGGAAAAGATTAATAAGCTGACATCTTATCGAGATAATAATATTGCTGCAAATGCTTATATTGAAGGGGCTGAAGACAAAATAGGTGCAGTATATAATCCAATCATTAACGAGACCAAAAGTGGATTAATAAAAACTTATCCTGAGGATATACAGAAGCTAATAGCTGCGGTCAAGAGAAACCCAAGCAAACCAAAGGCAATAGAAACAGGTAATAAACTAATAATGAAAGGATATATTATTGAATGATAAATGAAACAGATGAGGCAATGTTTGATCGGTATCTTTCTACAAATATACCAACGAAGTCTCCAGTTAGCCCGGTAACCACTGGGAAGCCAACAAGTGAAGATGAAGCAATGTTTGAGAAATATCTTTCTAGTGGAAAGGATTCGGATATTTCAGAACAACAAAAACAATCACCGTCAACACGTATTGGTCAATTCGCAAATGATGTTAGTGGACTATTAACTTCAACAGGGAAGGCTGTTGGAGGAGCAGTTTTAAATACTGCTAAAGGTTTCATGGATAATGCTAACCAATTAAGTTATGGCGCAGGACAATCAATGGATGCGTTAAGTCGCATGTTTGGCGTTGAGCCAGCACCACGAACTACTGAGGCGAATGTTTTAGAGGACCCGTCGTTATTGATTCATTCAAACCAGCAACAGGAATCCAGAGAAATACCGAAACCAGAAGGAATGGTACAGGGCGCTTCAAACTTGATTGGTCAACTTGTTGGAGGTGCTGGACCGGCCGGAATACCAGGAATTGGACAAGCAGAAATGGCAGGGGCTTCAATTGCTCCTGCTTTTAATAAACTAGGGCTTGCGGCTCCTATGATGAAGGTGGCACAAGAATTCGCCCCGGTAGTTAATTTTGTAAAAGAAAATATCGCTAAACTTCCACAAAAGGCTGTTTCTGGTGTTGGAAAATTCTTGGCAGGCCTTGAAGGAGTTGGCCTAAACGAACGAGTAAAGCAAGCGATTAACGATTCCCCTGAAATGGTTTTTCAGCCAAAAACTTCATGGAACAAGATTTATGTTAATCTGTCTAATTATTTTTCTAGTCAAAAAACCGATATAGGGAAAGAGGTTGGCGACTTAAAGAAAGCCGCAAGCGAAGCAGGCGTGAACATGTACAACACAGTTTCTGATGTTTTAAATAGATACAAGCCTCAACTTGAAAAGCTGGCTAGTGACGATAACGGCAAAGTGGCCGCACAAAACATTATTAGCGCGATTGAAAATGGAAGTGTCAAGGACGTTCCAAAGTGGACATTAAAGGAACAACCCGGAATTTTAAATACAATGGACGTTGACCAATGGGAACAGGTTTCAAAGGAAGCAAACAACAACAAGGCTGTTAACAAAATTTATCAAAGAATCAAAAAGGGGCTCGATACTACTCCTGGCGAAAGGCTGTCTCTTGAAATGTTAGATTCAATAAAGTCTAAACTAAACACTATTTATGATGGAATCAAAAAGAACGATATTGGCGCGCGTTTACTAGAGGCTAAAGGGAAATATGCTAAAGTTAAAGAGGTCGAAAGTCTTCTCGGGAATACAACTGAATCAACATTTGGGACACGGATTCGTCAATCATTAAACAAGGATTACGAGAATGAATTTAACGTATATCGTGATTTTTTTCCTAAAGGTTTATTTAATCAAGCAGTTGGCGAGATATTAAATGAAAGCCGTGAGAGCATACTTAAGTTAGGGTCGCAATTCGCCACTCCATATAGCATAGCACACAAAGTAGGAATGGTAATTGCTCCAGCAATAGCTAAGACTGGAGCTATTATTTCAGGATCGGCTCCAGAATATGCCGCTGGGGTGATGCCTTCAATTTTATATCGTGGCAAAAACATTATACAGAAAGTACCAGGCGTTATACGTGAGCTATCGACACCTGCTGGCGTTATTGGTACTTTAGCGGCACCTCCTAGCCGGTAGATGCCATGAAGCCTTATGATGATATTTAAGATTACGATACCAATATGGTAGAATGGGCAGGAAAATAAATGAATGATATGTCCATGTTGATTGGTTACTTAATTGATCATCCTAGTATTTTGGTATTTATTGGAACTATCGCATTTATTGTTCTAAAGGACAGGTTGTCAGGGACGTATATCACTATCAAGGAGTTTAAGGATACTATGCAAAACTACACAAACACGAAAGACATAGCAAACTTAACGATAGGAAGCCAGAAGTGCGAAGAATACAGAACAAATATTGACAAGACATTTATCGACATAAAACAGTTGCTATGCCAGATTGGAACCAAGACAGATAAACTCTACGACATGCTATATGAGCATGTGAAAGATGAGGCAAAAAAATGAAAAAGCATAAGGTCGTTGTTGTACATGATGACGCTATTACGCTGATGTGCTTGTCTAAATATTTTCCATATGAAGGATATGAAATTGAAGCGTTTGCTAATCCGATATTAGCATGGGAGTTTGTTAAGGAAAACCATAAGTATACATCGCTAGTGCTGACTGATTATAAAATGCCAGGAATGTCAGGGTTTGAACTATGCGAAAAGATTATTGATGAGTACCAGCTGCCATGTATAGTAATGACTGCATACGACGCTATGAAAATAAAGATACAGATGCAAGAAAAAGGGTACTTTCTTGATGTGATACAAGTACCGGCTGGACTGGAATATATTGCTGAAAAGATCGCGAAAGGGATTATGAGAAATGAAAAAAACAATAAAAAACAAAAAGCTGCCTTTATTATGTAGCCCAGCGGATATTGCATTAAAAAAGATACAGAAGATGAAGCCTTCAATTGCTTCTCGTGAATGGTTGATGGATTTTGGAAACGTAGGAGTAACTGTAAGGGTGAGTGATAATTAATGAAATATTTTAACGATTCTGAATTCTATAACATCAAAGAAATGAATGGAATACTTCTAGCGCAACTTGATGCATTTCGAGAAGTTTTGTCGGTTCCGTTGATAATTACCTCCAGCAACTCACCAAGTCAAACTCATACACCTAACTCAATGCACCCAAAGGGATTTGCAGTGGATTGTGTGGTAGTTCCAAACAAGGAAGTAAATACTCACTATATTTGGTTATTGGCCTTGTGCTATTTCAATGCAGTCGGGTACTACTCAGACGAATATTGGCACTTTGACATGAGGCCATTGAGCCCAGGGCAGCCAAAATTATTTTGGTATGGGCTCAATCAGCCCGAAAACATTGAATATTTCTACTCAGACAGCCATGAACTGAATATCCTAATACAAGGCATCAAAACATGAAGGATTGCTGTTTTGATGCAATGAGAAAAATGATTAAAGAGCTAAACGTTGGTGGCTCGGTTATTTTAGTGGCAGATATTATTAAATGGATGGTAACAAATGGCAAATAAATTAACTGCAATGGATGGAAAAGAGTACGATTACGTTACTCTAGCATTTTTCAGGGCAGCCAAGAGTGGAATTATTGGAAAATTAATTGCATGGTGGACTAAAACATCAAAAGGCACGGATCGATTCTGCCATTCAGAATTAATTTTCAGCGACGGTATGTCTTTCTCGTCTCAGGAGAAAGAATACGACGGGATACCTGAAGGCGTTAGATTCAAGCATATAAGCTATACTAATCCTAGCCAGTGGTCATTTATTAAGTTTCCATTGCTGGAACCAGAATCGGCAGTACGCGCCAGGGCCGAAAGCAAGGTTGGTAACGGGTATGACTGGTCGGCAATTTGGCTAAGCCAATTCCTTCACCTAGGCGTTGACGACAAGGGGAAAGAGTTCTGTTCCGAGGTTGACGCTTTTGCGCTAGGTTTCGATCCGTTCCTTATGAGCCCAAACGAGCTTGCTGACAAGGCAATGGAGCGCAGGATCGAGCTGAACGTTTTAGGTTAGTCTAGATATCAAATACGTAAATCGATAACAAACAGAATGCAAGGACTACGAC
>Ga0007798_10000759_pt1 | contig 11256 bp, 9 predicted proteins | sample CryBogmetaGMA17M_FD_60370 | JGI IMG/M metagenome (GOLD analysis project Ga0007798, IMG submission 60370) | Freshwater microbial communities from Crystal Bog, Wisconsin, USA - MA17M | ecosystem: Environmental > Aquatic > Freshwater > Lake | place: Crystal Bog, Wisconsin, USA | collected 2009-07-06
GCTTATGCCGGTTGCCCTAAGCCCGGCTCAAGGCGCTAGTAATCGGTTCCCCCGGGGGCTGACCCTGAACTGGTCCGCCGCCGGAGCGACTGGTTACACGGTTTGGCTTAACGATCTTTTCCAAGGCTTTCAAACGGAGGCTTCGTTTGTTCCGGTTGGCCTACAGATCAACTCAACCTACCTGTGGCGCATTGACGCGCTAAACGATTGCGGGATCACCTTTGGTAACCAGTGGACTTTTTCTACTGCCAACCGTATGGCCCAGACCCCGCCTAATAAGGCGGTAGCCGTGAGCCCGGCCAACGGCGCAACCGGAGTGTCCGGTATCTTGGCTACCACTCTGCGATGGGCCGATGGCGGCGGCGCGTTGAGTTACGACGTTTACCGGAACGGGGTTTTCCAGGGCAACCAGGCGGGCACCAGCTACAACGCGGGGGTGCTTTCTGCCTTTACTAACTACACCTGGCGGATCGACCCGGTGAATATAGATGGAACCACGGTTGGGACTACTTGGAGTTTCACCACCGGGTCCGCGTATGTTCCAACCTATCCGGGCAAAGCAACTCTGGTAAGCCCAACCAATGGCGGAACTGGGGTCAGTATCACGCCCACACTGATTTGGTCAGCGGGCGCGAACACCCTAAGCTACAACGTCTATTTCAACGGGGCTTTTGTTGGTAATCAGGCCGGGCTGTCTTATGCCCCCGGGTCCCTCCCAAATTCAACGACCTATAGCTGGCGAATAGACCCAGTGAATCCCGTTGGGGATGGGGTCACCACTGGGGATACGTGGTCCTTCACTACCCGGGCCGCTACTCAGGCGGATATGTGGGCCGCCCGGGTGGTTGTTAATGGGGGTGCAGCGCCAGCGGCAGCTACAGTAACGGCGCTTGACGTATTTTACACGGGATTGGTGTCCGCCGGACTATCCGCTAAGATGTTGATGGTCAACTGTTTTGTCCCGGACAATCTTATAGCGGCACTTACGCCCCTTGTTCAGGGGGTTGGTAGTAGTCCGTGGACCAACTACAATTTCTTGGCGGCGGATATTACCATAGACGGTTTGGTTGGAAATGGCTCAACCAAGTATCTTGACACGGGGTTTGTTTTAACCGGACAAGCGACCTACGCTAGTCTTGGGTTGTCCGTATATGTCTCTGCGTGTGGTGCCGCACAGGGGGCAGACATCGGGGCCACTACCGTCAGCGCGGACGTTGCTTATACGAATGGGCTGGTTGTCCTATATCCAAATATCGGGACCTACACGGTTCTTTATGACGCTACCTATGGTGCCGCAGGGGTGGGCAGGATTACTGGAGCGGGTCCTGGAGTCGGGTTCTATTCAGGTAACCGGGTATCTAATACAGATAACCGACTTTACGTGGCCTCCCCGGTTATTCCCCACGCCCAGCTATTCGCGACTAACACCAGTAATATGGCCGCAGAAACCGTCCCGCCACGGTCTCTATATTGCTTCAATTTTAATAACGCGGGAACCCCCTATGCTACCCGGTATTCGGGCAACCGGTTGAGCTTTGTGGCGGTTCACGCTGGGCTATCCACAGCGGAAAGCTCGGCACTATATACCTTGGTTGCGGCGTTGCGAACCGCGTTAGGTGGGGGGCTTGGTTTACTGGCCAGCGACTCTATGGAGAGTTATTCTGACACGGCGGCGGTAAACGCACTAAACGGCGGAACGGGCCGGTGGGGCGGGGCCTACGCGGCGAACTAGACTATGGCTGTAACGATTAGCACAATCGGCGGAGACAACCGGATATTGCTGGGGAACACTCAGTATTTCGGCCGGGCCTTCTCTGCGTTGAATTCACACACATGGACCACGGCCAGGGTCGGGGTTCGGTATTGTTCGTCTGATACCGGAGCCAACGTGACCCCGGCGGTGCTTCGCATAGGACTGGCTGCGGGGGCGTCCTTTAATGGCATGGCCGCAGGAAACCCAGTCCATGCGGTACAAGTCCAAGTCACCGGCAATTCCACGACCTGGACCAGGTCCACCAGCGCGACTCGGTATCTCCACAACTATGCCGCAGGTGAAGCCTGGCGCAATGGGGTCGTGACCGCCGGTAGCGCTAGCGATCTGGAAGACGGGTCCCCCTATTTTGGGGCGGGAGACTCTCTTAGGACGCTGCTTCTCGTGGACATAACTAAAGGCTCCCCGAACTGGTCATTTAAATACTTCCGTAACACCAGCGCCACCTGTGCGGACCAGACTAGCGCTAGTTTTAATTTTCTGCTGGGGCAGCCTGTTCCCACCCTGACCAACCACGCTTTTTGCGCTGGCAGCACCATCGCGGCTTCCAGCATCAACGAAGCTACCTACGGATATTTCTCGCACGTTTTTATGTGTCTCCAGTCTGCCATTACTTTCAAGATTTCAGATTTTGGAGCAGCAATCCTAGCCTAATTTTATGAACCCCCTAGAAACATTAGCCGTTGACTTTCGCGCGATGCAGTTGTTTGCCCACATTGGGCACAACCGGGTGGCCGGGTGTTGCTTCTTTGAGGACCACGCCTTCCTGGGTGACCTATACGGCACCTATGAAGGCGTCTATGACGATCTCGTGGAGCGGATGATTGGCCTCGGCAAGTCGCCGGACCTCTGGCAGATTTCCGAGGCCGCTGACAAAGAGCTTCAGTCCATGCGCGCGGGCAGCAGCAGCCAGGACTACCTGGCTAAGTTGCTGAAGTGCGAGAAGGACATCTGCGAGGAAATCGAGGGCTTGGTGAAAGACGCGGAATGCAGTCAAGCCACGATTAACATGCTGGTCCAATTTGCAGATGACAGTGAGAAGCGCCAGTATAAGCTCCAGCAGCGCCTCAATAAGTTGAGCGAGACCGAGAGTGCTGGGGATGCTTTGGATCGCCTGGCTTCCGAGAAGCAGATGGAGGAAGACTACTAATTATGTTTCGCGTTGCAGACATCCATGATGAGGCCCGCAGAATTATCGGCGTCTGCGATGACACTAAGCTTTTTCGCTGGCTCGCGGACGCGGTATCGCTAATCTCCAACAAGGAAGACCTGGAAGGCTGGAAGGGCTACCTGGACATTTGCACGGCCGGCTGCTCGACCTGCACGGAGACGACCGTTTGCAACAACGCCTCGACCTGCGGCCGGCGCTTGGTCGCACTCCCGCGCGAGGTAGAGACCGTAATTGGGGTGAACATCGGCGGCCAGCCGGTGCTCGGTTACAATCAGCTTTTTTCGTTTCACTTGAACGGACCTGGCGACTGCCGGACGGTCTGCGAGTGGAAATATACGGACCAGGGCAAGATGCACTGCACCTACCGGGACCTGCTCGAACCGGCTAAGATAGTGGCCTACCTTCAGACGGTGGCCGACAATGGCAAGGTGGTCCTCATCTACGGGTATGATAGCAACGGAAACGTGCTACGCCGGCAGGCGGGCGGCGTGTGGCAGAACGGATACCAGATTCCGACGATCTATGGACTGGCCGTCCCCGAGGCGGGAGCGCCAACCATCGCGCGGATAACGGGTATCTACAAGGACCCCTCGGTGGGTAGCATCCGGCTCTCGACCATTGATGACTCTGGCTCGACTGGGATATTGCTTACGGTGATGGAACCGGACGAAACTCTGCCCGAGTATCGGCGGATTCAACTGAATCGTTCCTGCAACTGGATTCGGATTGCTTACCGCAAAACGAACCCGACCTTCAACTCCGTTTCAGACCATGTCCCGCTCAAGAGTCGGGTGGGTTTCCTGCTCGCCGTGCAAGCGCGCAAGCATTACGCGGACAACCAGATCGCGGAAGCGCATTCCTTTGAAGCCGACGCTACCCGCATGGAGCTTGAAGCCCAGCAGATGGCGGAGCCCCCCTCATACATGCCCCCGCAGATTCTGGACATGAATTCGGTGAAGGACAAGGCGGATTATTATATTACCTAGTAGCATGGATCAGAAGACCTTAACCTTATTCTTTGTTTGGGGGCTGTTGGAGCTTTCTCGGAGGGCTGCGGTCCATCGAGGGTATATGTCCGGGTGGGCCGCGCGGAACCCGGAAAAGAAAAAAGCCAACGATGCGGCCTCTTACTCCCGGCATAAAGATTCCAGGTTGGCGGGGATGCGGCACTGGGTTGCCGAGAACCCCGAAGCCTCCGCCAGGATAAAACGCAGACACTATGTGGCGCATCGGGATGAGGCCCTCGCCCGGGCGAAGAAGTGGCAAACGGACAACCGAGAGCGTAGGAATATGCGTCTGAGGGGCTGGTGCGCGGAGAAGCAGGCTACTGATAATAACTGGCGACTGCGCAAGAACCTAGCGACCAGGGTATGGTGGGCTTTGCGGGGAGGGACAAAATCATCCAAGACGGAGGCCCTGCTTGGGTGTTCTATCCCGTCTCTCCGGGAATTCCTAGCCGCCAAGTTCCAACCTGGGATGTCTTGGGACAATTACGGAGAGTGGCACATAGACCACATAAAGCCGTGCGCTAGTTTTGACTTGACTGATCGGGAACAGCAGCGGGTTTGTTTTAATTTCACGAACCTACAACCCCTTTGGGCTAAAGATAATCTAAGCAAGGGAGCAAAGCACAATGCCACCTAGTCCCGCAACGAGAATAATTGACCATGACAACACCTGGTTTTCAGGTGTCAAGTCGGATTCCGATCCGATGCAAATCCCGTTGGGCTACGCGTGGATGGCCGTCAACATGCTCAACGTGGGCGGCACCTTCTCGTGCCGGCCCGGCTATCGGTGCTTGTTCACTTTCCCGGATGGGAACCTGCAAGGGTGCTTTCTATATCGACCGGAGGACGGGTTGGAGCAGGCGGTTGTGGTGGTGGACGGGAAGGTCTATATTGCGAACTGGCCCTTTACGCAGTATGTGATTCTGCCCAACGTCCAAATGTCCCCCTTTGCAAAGCAAGTCTTTTGGTCCCAGACGGTGCAATCGGCGGAGCGGGAGGACGCGGGCTTCACGTCCAAGATTCGGGTTATCACGCCCAAGACCGTTCTGTTTATCCAGGACGGCGGGTTGACCGCGCCGGCTTGGTATGATGGGTCCAACTCCGGCCACGTTTCCGGGGCACGGTATGGCACTCCGGCCGGCGGACCGATGCAGTGGGTTGGCGACCGGCTCTGGGCTTCCAGCGGGCACCAGGTCTATGCCAGCGACATCGCGAACCCCTTCAGCTTTCGGGAGTCTGACTACCTGGGCGGTCAGGTTTCCTTCTTTTTCAAGTCCGACGTTACCGCGATGGTGACCACCCCGTCCGCTGAATCTCCGCAGTTGATGGTTTTCACGGGCTCCAATGGCTCAATCCTTCAGGCGAATATCCGGGATCGCTCTCTGTGGATTACTACGCCCAATTTCCAACAGGAAATCCTGGGGGTTGGCTCCGTATCTTCACGCTCGACCACCTCGCACTACGGCAAACTGATTTGGTTCTCGCCCTCTGGGATCGCCTTTTATGATCCGGCGACGGGCGGCAAACTCACGACCCGGCTGCCGGCCCGGGACAACGAAATGCTGGTGAGCAAGGCCACCTTGAGCGAAGACCTGTCGCTAGTGGCGGCTGGTGTTTTCGGTCAGTTTTTGACGATGTCGGTCCCGGCGGAGGATGTCTATAACCGGCACACCTGGGTCCTGAATCACGCCAGCCTGGCAACCCTCACGGACGAATCCGGGCCATCCTGGGCCGGATACTGGCTGGGAACACGCCCGGTGGAGTGGATGAGTGGCCAGGTAGCCAACGTGGAGCGGTCCTTCCACGTTTCAGTGGATTTTGACGGCAAGAACCGCCTGTGGGAGTGTTTCCTGCCCGACCGGCTGGACGACGGATGCCCGATTACCTGGGGACTGTTTACACGCGGTTATTTCGGTGCCACGGCTTCCGTCACGGAGAAGCCGCCAGGCACCCGTTGCCGGCTGGCCTGGGTGGACATCGCCTTCGCGGGGATCGAGGAAGACCTTAACGTGGGCGTCTATTATGTGGGCGGAGCGCGTGGTGCTTTTCGCCAAATGATGAACCGCATGGTCTCGGTGGAGCGGGGCAGCCTGAAATACGACCAGCAAATTGAAGGTAGCTCTTTCGTTTATGCGTTTAAGCCGCAGGCCCGCACGCTACGCACGGAGGACGCTAACCAGCAGGTAGTGGATTCCGAACAGGGCGCTTGTGGAGTGGAAGGGTCCGACCAGGACAATATCGACCGGAGCTTCCAGTTGCTCATTGTGGGCCACGGGCCAGCCACCATCCGATGGGTGCGTCCGTTCGCTTTCCTGGTGCCCGAAGACTTTTCTGGTGACCCGACCGCGTGCGCGGAAGAACTGCCGACCCGGGCGGTGCGTTTCGACGGGGTAGGTGTGGAATCTGCCGACTATGCGGAAGTGGTGGCCGAACTTGGAGCCCGCTACGTCATGGACTACACCTCAAATAAGACCGTGACTTTGGAGGCCGACGATTTTATTGCGGTCGGTGCCGGCTACTCCCAGAGCATCATTTCCCAAGCCGCCGCCGACCGAGTAGCGGAGATTATCGCAACCAAGATGGCGGAGTATGAACTGCTCCAGCTTCGCCCAGTGATAACCTCGACCGGAGAAGGTTTCGAGCCCACCCCATGAATATAATCCTTGACGTGCTACAACTCCGCCGGGTAAAGCTGGACTATATCAGCCCACCGATTTGCTTGGCTCTTTTCAGTGGCGCTAGTGGCTCCGGCTCCAGCATAATGATGGATTACACCGAGCCGTCTCCCCCTTGTAACATTGCGTTTACCGGGCTAGAGGGGCAGTTCCTATCCTGGGGTTGCACGAACGGGGGTTGCACGAATGTCTATGGGTCCTTGGTAAGGAATAAGCTAGAGAATCTTTCCAGACAGGTTGATACAACTGGCTACACCCTGATCCTGGAATGTATCCAGGAGAACTTTGCGTATCTATGCCGGGAGGGTTGGTATTACTACACGACCGACGATGAACGTGGGAACGTCTCTGATCCGAGCCGGCCGATAGAGGTGCCCCCCGGGGGTGACATAGTGTTGTTGCAGATTCTATTCAGACCAGGGGATACCGTATATAATCTGTATAAGAATTCAACCGGAATAGCGAACCCCTCGAACCCGGTTACCGATTCAATGGTCGTAAACGGACTAGAGTTTGGTTCTACCCTTTTTCAGATTTGTAGTGACCGAGAATATGGCGACGTAGCGTGCTATCAATTACAATCTCTTACCGGCGAAGGCCCGTCTGGAATAGTGGGTGATTGTAAGAAGTCCGAGTTGGGGATGCTCCCGCCGCAGCCGTATGCGTGCCGTTTCGTTCCCTATGACTCGCAAATTACCGTTACGGGTGGGGAGCCCCTATATGAATGGTCCATCATTCCCTGGCCGGACGGGGTTGAGTTGCCGGAAGGCCCGGATTACAAAAACGGGTTACCTCCAGGGTTGGTCGCGTATGCCGACCTGTATAAGGGAATCCCCCCAAATATACTGGCCCACGCACCCTTCGATGAGAACGCTCTGCCGATTATCGGGTGCGCTACGGAGTTTGGTAACTACGCCGTCACGGTAGAGGTAGCTTCGGCTGGTTATGGGTATATAGAGTCGCGGGTGTCCTGGCAGGTCATTGGCTTTGAGCCCCGGCTGATTGAAGCCCCCCGAAGCCTACCGTTCATACAATCCCTAGCGGGTGTCGGCGGGGCTGGCCCGTGGACCTTCGAGAAGGGACAGACCGTTGACCTTCCGGTGAGTGAATGCAATCCCCAAGAAGTCAACGCCGGGTGGCCCAGTTGGATCAAGCTCGATACCGCTTTAGGAAAGATATGGGGCACCCCCGACAGTAGCGTTGGCGTGGGCCTCTATAAAGTCCTGGTAAAGGTCACCGATGCGAACGAGGCTTCCTGCACGATCCCGGTTGAAATTTCGGTTATCGCCGGCCTTGACCTTAGTGGCACCTTCCCCGAGGGGACCGACTGCTCTGACTATGCCGCCCAGTTGACCGCTTATAGCCTTTTAGGTATCGCGTCGTTTTCTAAAGTGAGCGGCCCGGCGTGGCTGAGTGTGTCTCATTCAGGAGGGGTCACCGGAACCCCACCATACGCGGGGGTTTATACTACGACCTATTCCATTACCGCAGCCGTTACCGACATAGCGGGAAATGTAGATACCAAGGTCTTCACGTTCAAAGTTCGGCATTGTCTCACTATCGCAGTACAACAGTCATTTAACGCGTGCCGGGGGGGTCAGGCTTTCATGCACTTTAATGATTACGTCCACATAGAACACTGCGGGGACTGTTATGGACAATGCGCGTTCGATCTCCCATACCAGGTAGTGCTTTCGGGCTTGACGTTTAACTGTTGGATGACCTTCGATAATCATAGCGATCCCTGGTATCCTATCTTACTAAGTATCGAGTTTGCCTCTTGCACGGTTTTGGGCGCTCCCGGCGGGTCAGCAGTGACTATAAACGGGGTTCCGGGCGGCTATTACAAGTATCAGTGGTATTATGGAGCCCCCTGGAACACCGTCGCGACTTTCGACGTAATCATCAATCCTGACCCGTAAAATATGAGCCTAAACGCAACCAACCTATACCTGCAAGCTTCGCCAATCCCGGCCACGTTCAAGGGAACGCCGAATGACTTGTTCACTGAAATGATTAAGCGGATGCGGATTCTGTCCCCCCAGGGGACGAATCTGATATTCGTGGGCGACACGGAGCCGACTAGCAACGTGGGTCCGTGGTTAAAGAACGGCACCCAGTGGTATGTCTGGGACACGGCCACGAAGCGCTATATCCCGCAGAATATCAGCGCCTCCTACACGGCCGCTGGAGCCGTTTTCTGGGTGGGGAGCGCTATCCCGACTTCGTCCACCCCGCCGATTTGGTTGCGCACTACTCTGGACCCGACGACCTCCGATCCCTTGGCCTACGGGGACGCGATTCGATGGCTGATTTGGAACGGGACCGCCTGGACCTGGCCGCATCCGTGCGAGCCGGGCGGTGGCATCCGGCAAATCTGGGTGGGCCTGGAGTCCGATCTCTGGCTTTACGACGGCGGGGACGGCGACGATCCGGCTACCGCCACGGACACGACCGGCGCGATGTGGATGGCCGACCCGACCTTCAATTCCCGCACGTTGCGAGGTGCCGTAGCGGGGACGCTCGCCCCGGGCGCTTTGGCCGGCTCGGATGCCTCTACGGTGGTAATGCCCGCATACATATCGGCGCATTTTCACAATGAATCCGTCCACGTTCGGACGGGTGAGGCCGGGCTTTATCACGATTACGGAAACGGGACGGTTTCCCGATCCCCCTCAAAGAACGCTACGATCGCCGGGCCAAATAACGACACGATCACCACAACCACGGACACGGCCGGAACTGCGGTAGCCCCGAGCATTACGATTCCCGTGATTCCCGCGTCCGTGGGGGTGTATATCATCAAGCGTTCCCCCCGGAAGTATTACACGCCCTAACGGCTAATCCGGGTGACCTTTAAGAGAATGGTCCAACGACTGAACGCAAAGCAGACAGAACAGGTCCTCCGGGACCTGGAGCCCCTCGGTATCGCCAATTACGGGATACCGGAACAGGTGACTATCGAGGCGCTGATCGCTTCTTGCGTGCCCGTAGCTGCGAGCCCCGTGGGGTTCGCCTACGGTCAATTTGACGACCTCCTGGACCCGCAGGGGGTGTTAGTGGGGCTGGCCATTCCAGAGCCCATGACGGGCATCCTGGTGGGTATTGAGCACCTATGGTGGAGTGCGACCAACGGGCTGCCGTTGCTGCGTCAGTTTGAGCAGGACTGCAAAGCAACCGGCTGCGAGCGGGTGATTTGCGGGTTTTCGCCCCTGGTGGACCCCGCGCGGATGCGCCGGATTTACCGGAAGCTGGGTTACTCGGATTATTCGGTATCGGTATCGAAAAGGACTTAATTATGGGCTCGATGTTGGGATCAATAGGCGGGAGTTTCTTGGGCGGTGCCGGCGATGTGGTCTCAGCCGCGATGATGGGTGATGCCGCGAACAGCGCGGCAAAGAACCAGTCCAACGCGATTGACAAGATCAAGAAATACACCGAGGAAAACATGGACCCGGCAGTGGTCAACGCGCAGGCGTTGAAAGCTGACCAGGACCGCGCCCAAGCGAGGCTCGATCTCCAGTTGAAGATCGACCCCGCCCTGGCGGCACAACGGACAACCGCGCAGAACATGATTTCTGGTCAGTTGGCTGGCATTGGCACGTCCGCCTCGGATACCCTGGCCGCCAAGACCGCCGAGGAAGCCCTGGCGGGCGTCAAGGGAATGCAGGAAGCCAAGCAGCGGCTTATCACGGAAGCCATGAACGAGTTGAACGCGGGGGCAACACTGCCGGCGGACCTTCAGGCCGAACTCATGCAGGCCGGGCTCCAGCGCTCCGCCCAGGTCACGGGGGACGCCGGGGGAGCTAACCGTAGTGTGAGCACCAGCATCCTCCAGCAAGTGCTGGGAACGGCTGGAGTGCAGCTAAAGGCCCAACGCCAAGCCAACGCGGCCAACCTGATAACCGCCTCGCAAGGGTTGGAATCTCAGCGCCAGCAGATTTTGCAGGGACTTTTCCCGAAGCTCCAGGCCCAACAGATGTCCAATTTGAACGCCACTTCGGGCGTTTTGCAGCAATCCAACGCCATGCTGCCGCAGGCCGGATTGTCGGGGGCGGATGTGTCCAATGTCTGGCTCGCCCGCGTGGGAGCCATCAACCAGCTTTCGGCCCAGAAGGCCCAGGTGCAGGCCCAGGGAGCGCTGGCAACGGGAGCCGCAAACGCTTCCATGTGGGGCAGCCTAGTCAGCGCCGGCCAGGGCAGTGGCGGCCAGAAGGGCGTGGGCGCAGTTACCGGCACGGGCGGCACGAGCAGTGGCGGAGGCGGCGGAATGTCCGGCTTCTCCAGCTTTTTCAATTCCTCCCCGGCGGCCACGACGCAAGAGGGCGGCCCGCTTTCCTTTGGCGGCGGGGGCGGAACAATGTCTAACGGGATGGTAGTGCCATCCACCACGTAATATGAGCGAACGCGACGACGGACAAGACAAGACGGACCGGGCCGAGGACAAGCGCCTGGCTGAAGCGGCCCGCAAGCAGTCGAACCAGATGCCGTTTTACGAATCGGAACCGCCGATCTACTTTTCACCGACTCCACCGAAAGAATAACTTATGGCTGGCATAGAAGACGTTCAACCCAAGGGGATTACTATCCCGCAGATGATTGGCGAAAACCCGCCCGCAGTGACCCTTACGG
>Ga0007798_10000768_pt1 | contig 11182 bp, 9 predicted proteins | sample CryBogmetaGMA17M_FD_60370 | JGI IMG/M metagenome (GOLD analysis project Ga0007798, IMG submission 60370) | Freshwater microbial communities from Crystal Bog, Wisconsin, USA - MA17M | ecosystem: Environmental > Aquatic > Freshwater > Lake | place: Crystal Bog, Wisconsin, USA | collected 2009-07-06
GGCTTCGTTCTTGAATTCAATTCCTTCGACCGGCCGGAAATGGCCCGAAGTGGTTCCTATGACGGAATGATCTTCGATGAGGCTACCAAACTGAAGAAATCAGCCATCGACAGCGATGTGCTTCCAGCAAACCGAGGAAACCGGGACAGGTACGGTCACTTGCGCTTTCATCATGGTACCCTGTTCCTGGGTTCCATGCCCCTGACTTCAGACGGTGACTGGGTATTCGATTACGAATCCCTCATGAGTGAATTCCCGAATGAATTCCTGTACCTGGAAGCTTCTGCCCAGGAGAATATCAAAATCCTTGGAGAACGCTATTTCAGAGACCTTAAACGGGTATTGCCCCAGGTGATCTATGATTTGGAAGTGCTCAACAAACGAAGGAAAACCAACCTCAACCGGTTCTATCCCTTGCTTTTTGAAAAGCAGCATGGCTACACGAATTCCTATGACTATTCCTTTTATGACCGGATTAACCAGGACCCTTCTAAAAATGCGGTTGAGGATTCCCGTGGCGATGCCGATTGTCATAGCCTGGATCCATTGTACCTGTCATTCGATTTCGGTACCACCCAGAACTGCCTGATCGTAGGACAATGGCACCGGGATAGCAATGAGTTTCCCATTATCAAGAACTTCTATGTCGAAAATGAAACCCTCAAGGTCGTTGTTGAAATGTTTACCAGGTACTATCAACATCACCCGACCCGGGTGATCTACCTGTATGGGGGGAGCGACGGGCAGCGCAAGAACGATGCTGCAAGTCGCAAGAGTTACTTCGATGATGTTGTGGATTGGCTTACCAAAGCCGGTTGGGAAGTTTACCTGAGAGCCGAGCTCTTTGAGGCTTCGCATATGGATAAGTTTAACTTCTGGCATAAGTTCCTCTGCGGAGACTTCCCTTCTGTGCCACGGTTCAAAGTCAATCTGAACAATGCTATGGAGTCCTTCTTCTCAATGGACAATGCACCTATCCTGGTGGATGAATTCAAGAAAGACAAGAGATCAGAACGCCGCATTGATCAGCCCAGGTGGAAAGCCACGGACCTGAGTGATGCCGTGGATAATCTGTATTATTGGATGTTCTATCAATCTGTTGGAGATCAACAACCCTCTAACGAACTCATTTTCCTGCGTCGATAGGATAGGGGAGCAAACCGCCTGCCTGTTTGCACTTTTCGTAAAATCTTATTTTAAGGCTTTAGGCTTATTCATTGATTAAATGATACTGTCTTATGGCTTCATGGTTGATCGTTGACCCAAGCGCAGCCAAAACTCAATAAATACGTATCTATCTAACTATATACAGGCGTTTCATATATCGCATTGCAGAGATGAGAAAGAAACGAAAAAAAACATAGGGCGGGGCGTGGTCTTTCGACGAATCTTGCAGGATTTTGGCAAATTAAAACTGCCAAAACCCTGCAAGAGATGGAATTAAGGGTATTTTTTTGAGAATGGTCTGCAAATGCAGTTGAAATCAGGGTATTTCATTGGTTTTCAAACCGTACCGGCTTCTTTTTCTTTTGATGCTGGTGTAAATAAAAAGAAGCAAAAAGAAATCACCCTCCATGGTTCGGTCTATTGCAATTGCAGTACTTTTTTCTTTATATAGCCTGGTTAAATCAAAAAGTACCAAAAAAGAAACCCCTTGGGCCAACCCACGGTTTTGCTCGAAATTTTCCCAACAAGTTACCTTACGAATAATTCGCTTTAAGAGATAGTAGCTTAAAACTGTAAAGGGCGACCTCCTTTTGGATCTGTCGCTCTTCGAGTGTTTTCAGATTGTTCCAATCGTGACCTACCCCCCTTGACATTATTTATTATTCGCGGTTTAAGCCTTTGGCGTTTAAAAATTTCATTACTAACCTTAACTCACCTTACTATGAAAGCTCTAGCCAACCACACTGATCAACAGTCACTCGTCGAAATCTTTGTCCAGGAACTGGACCAGATTTACTACCCAGGTTACTCTGAAGAACTTATTGCCTCTGAACCTGAAAAGTTCACCTGGGAATTCAATGAATTCCAAGGCCAGTTCTCTTGTTAAAACAACATATTGCTTACTGCAGGCAGTCAGAAATGACTGCCTGCTTTTTTTATGCTCGCTGACGCTTAAAAGGAAGTTTAGGGGCGACTTTTAAGTAAAAGTTGCAAAAGCCTGCCCTAAGAGTAATCCGAAATTCACAAAGTTATGCCCTGAGAAACTGTTTCTCACTAAAGGCGACCTCCTTCCAGATCTTGTCGCCCTTCGGGTTCATTCAGATTCTCACCGACAATCTGACCTGAACCTTTGCTTAAAAGTTTCTCAGGGCATGCTCCCACCGGCAAATTTCTTTTACTCACCGCGGCCACCAGTGCTGCTTAAAACTAACCAGCTATGAAGAAACAAACGATGAATCCACAACTCGCCCAAGAAAACGGCGACAGGTACGAAAACACAATCCCTATGCGCCTCTGGGCTGAAGATGACATTCCAAGTCAGAAACTCCTTCTGAAAGGAACTGCAAACTGTTCCGATGCAGAACTGCTCAGTATTATCATCGGCTCCGGCGTCTCCGGTGAAAACTCCCTGGACATTGCCAAGAAAATGCTGTCCAAATGCGGGAACTCCCTTTGCGAATTCTGGAAGTACGGAGTCTCAGACCTTCAAAAGATTAAAGGCATCGGGCTGAAAAGGGCCGTTAAGATATCGGCTATGTTCGCTCTGGCCCGTCGCAGGAATGAATCAGAAGTGATCCTCAAGGATAAGATCATCCACAGCCGGGAGGCCTTCGAAATCTTCAAATCCCTGATGGGAGACTTGCCGTATGAAGAGTTCTGGATTCTTCTTCTGAACCGTTCAAACCGGGTCCTCAGGAAGATCCGCATCTCCGAAGGCGGAATGTCCGGAACGGTAGTGGATCCGAAGAAAGTGTTCAAAATCTGTCTGGATAATCAGGCTTGCTCAATAATTTTAGGTCATAACCATCCCAGCGGGAACATTAATCCAAGTGAAGCCGACAGTAAACTGACAAAGAAGCTCAGGGATTGCGGCCTGATGCTTGATGTTGATGTCCTGGATCACATTATCATCGGGGATGATCGATATTATTCTTTTGCGGATGATGGTAAAATGTAGAATCTTAGCCCCGGGAAACCGGGGCCATTTTTTTACTATTTCATATTCAATTGTTAATAACTTTTACTACCTTCGAACCTTGAATTTTCTATGATAGGCATTGATATTTTTTCTGGGTCTGGAGGACTAAGTGAAGGTGCTAAACTTGCTGGCATTAAATTAAAGTATGCTGTTGAGGTTGATTCCTATTGTGTCGAAACTTATTCGGCGAATCATCCCGAAGTCAGTGTATTTCATCTTGATATCAGAAATTTCAAAACCAGCTCCTTAAATTTAGGCAAAATGGAACCAAAAATTTTATTTGGCGGACCTCCATGCCAAGGATTTTCGACATCTAATCAAAAGACAAGAACTAAAGATAACAAAGACAATTGGCTATTCGAAGAATTTCTTAGGGTTGCCAAGGAAACTAAACCAGACTGGATAGTTTTTGAAAATGTAGGAGGATTTGCAGAATCAATAGAAGGCTATTTTTTTGAACAAATCAAGAAAAGATTACAAAAACTTGGATACAGAATATCTCCAATGATTTTAAATGCAGTCGATTATGGGGTTCCCCAGAATAGAAAGAGATTATTCATTGTTTGTTCTTTAAATAATATTGAAGTAAATAAACCCAAAAGTATTAAAAAGCTGGAATCTGTTGGGGAGGCATTGCTTGATTTACCGGAATTGGAGAATGGTGCAAAATTCGATAAACTTTCATATAACAAAGAGCCTCATTCATCTTACGCTGATTTGATGCGAGGTGAGCTCAAATCAAGTACTAATCATTATGTGACTAAAAATGCTGAATATATTATAGAGAGGTATAAGTATATTCGACAAGGAGGGAATTGGCAAGATATACCGACCAGACTTATGAAAAATTATAAAGATGTTAGTCGCTGCCATAGTGGTATCTATCACAGGCTTGATGAGCACAGGCCATCAGTTGTTATTGGTAATTTTAGGAAAAATATGCTTATTCATCCCTTACAAAACAGAGGTCTTTCAGTAAGAGAAGCAGCCAGACTTCAATCTTTTCATGATAAATATATTTTTAAAGGTTTTCTTACCGACCAACAACAACAAGTAGGAAATGCGGTGCCACCATTGTTAGCCAAAGCAGTTTTTCAAGAAATACTAACCAAGAGCTAAAATGAATTTACATAACCAATTTCTTGACGAATGGTTTGTCTCCTATAATCAAGTGGACAACGATTTTCGTGCATTCCCATTCAATTATAACTACCCGGTAAAGTATAACGAACTTTCAAATAAATTAACAGCTTGGGTTCATCCATTTGTAAATAATGGGTCCATGCTTGCGGATAATGGATTTCTGACAGATCATGGACCGGAACATATTAAAACAGTAATTAAAAGAGCAACTCAATTAATAGTTGAGATGTTGCCAAAGGAAAGGTTAACCCCTTATGAAGTTTATATTTTATTAATGGCTATTCAGGTCCACGATGTCGGAAATATTATCTCACGAAATGGTCATGAGGATAATTCTGCACCAATCGTTGAAAAACTCATTGATCCATTGACCCCGTGGGACAGAATAGAATGGCTTGCAATATTCGATATCGCACGCTCTCATGGTGGAGAGGACAAGGATAAAATAAGCAAACTTCCTGAAAAAAATCCAATTCATGGATTTGAAGTTCGATCTCAATTACTAGCTGCAATTCTAAAATTTGCAGACGAATTAGCGGAAGATTCTTCCAGAGCAGCAAGATATTTACTTGATCATCAACAACTACCAGAACTAAGTGTTATCTTTCATGAATATGCTCTTTCCCTACATTCAGTTTTAATTAAAGCTAAAGACAGGGTAATTTCAATGCATTTTACCATAAATGAAGACCTGCTTCACATTACGTTTAAAAAAGAAATAAAATTTGGTCCAACAAAGGAAAAAAGAATTATTGACCAGCATTTAATTGATGAAATTTATCTGAGGACCTTAAAAACACATTATGAAAGGCTATACTGCATGCGTTTTCTTAGACCATATATTAATATTGATAAAATAGTTGTATCAATAAATGTAAATTTAAATGATATTAGAAAAAAATTCCCTGAGCAAAATTATCTCTTAATTGAGACCGGAATTAATGACATTCATATGGATCAAATTTTTGAAATATGTCCGGAATTAAAAGAATGGACCGGAGTTGCTTATTCTGAAAAACTTAAACCTGTACAATGAGCCGCACTGAAGCCCAAAATCCCTTTCAGTATCAAACGCCTGAAAGCATAAAAACAGATGATGCATTAAGCATCTTCGTTGATGTATTTAAGGATTTTTATCATGTTATCAATAATGGCAATACATTTATCCATGGTCCTCGGGGGTCAGGAAAAAGCATGATGTTCCGGATTATGAAATCGGACTGTCAAATAAAAAAGTTGGGAATAGGCTTAAGCGAATTACCATTCTATGCAATCCATATTCCAGTTAAGGATACATCTTTAAGAATTACAGATATTGATAAGTTAGAAAAAAATTATGGAGCTATTTATCTGAATGAACACTTTATGGTTCTTTATTTCTCAATCTGTTTATTTGACACCTTAGCTAAAGAAGATTTTTCGAGGTATGACACTGCAAAACATGAAGCAATAGAGTTTTATAAAAATGTTTTATTGAAAAGGTTTAAACTGGCAGGATGGAGTGAATATCTGCATGAAAGATCTGATTTTACTTCAGCGAATCAAGTTTTTGAAGAAGCGAGAAATATTTGTGCTGAAATGCAAAGTGCATTTACCAGAAATTTTATTGTTAAAATTTCGTTAAATCCAACAGTAATAACCTATGAAGGACCATTGTGCTTATATTCAGATTTTCTTCTTCCAATAGTTAAGGAAATAAGGATGTTTACATTCATTCCCTCATCTCCTTTATATTTTATGGTTGATGATGCCGATGAACTTAATCTTACACAGACACAAATTCTTAATTCATGGGTTTCATTCCGTTCTACCAGTGATATTTGTTATAAAGTTTCTACTCAGTTGAAATATAAAACGTTTTTCGCCTCAACTGGATCGAAAATTGATGCACCCCATGATTTTTATGAAATTGATCTAACTGAAGCATATACATCGGATCATAAAGAAAAGTATAATAGAAATGTAAAAGCCATTATCGAAAAAAGGCTTGATGTTATGGGCGGACTTAAAATCACAGCTGAAAATTATTTTCCTGAAGACGAAAAACAAGCAAAGGAGATTGCATCCTTAAAAAGCACCCTTATTAAGCAGCAAAAAGAATCAGGGAAAGAAGATAAAGCAGCATATGATTACGCTTACAGATATGCAACATCAGAATATATTAAAATTCTTGAAAAGACGGGAGAAGGACATGGTCACAACTATAGTTATGCAGGTTTTACCTCTCTTGTTCATTTATCTTCAAACATCATTCGAAACTTCCTTGATTTAGCTTCTAAAATGTATGTATCTACATATAATAACATAACTGAACCAGTAGAATTTATTCCTGTTAATATACAGAATGCTCAGATTGAAGAATATTCATCTTGGTTTCTTGAAAGTAATTTTGAAAGAATTATCAGTGATCAACGGCTCGACAAACAACAATTAACTCATCATAAAAAGCTGTACAATTTAATCGATAGTTTGGGGCAGGCTTTCAGCCGGTTCTTCAAGTCTGATTTAAGCGAACGAAGAATGTTTTCTTTCTATTTTGAAGATGAACCATCAAATGAAGTTGAATGTGTTTTAAAAATTGGTGTTTCAACTGGATATTTTCACCGATCTTCAAAAAGTAATAAAACGGGGACAGGCAGAGCCAAACTGTATGTAATTAATCGGATGTTAGCTCCATTATATCGTTTAGACCCTGTCAGTTTTTCTGGATATTTGTTTTTAAAGGCTGACAAGTTGGAATTAGCAATGAATAATCAAAAAGAATTCTTAAAATATATTGAAGATCGAATCGGAAAAGGGAATAAAGAACAAGATGATAGCCAGTTAAAACTTGATCTTAACTAATCTGAAATATGAATGACAAGAGCAGATATATCAAAATTACAGATTTGCCTGAAACATTACCAGGTGATGTGGATTATTTCATAACAAGTGCTAGTTATGAAAATCGGTGTTTGCTTGTTGCAAATGAAGTAAACAACCTTCACCCTAAAAATGTCATTGTTTGCTGTAATATGAACCACCATTGGTATAATGGTAAAAATTTAGAATATTTGAAAATATTATTTGGAGATTCTTTTAGCTTGTTAGAGCTAAATTCAAAGCTACCCTCTCAAAATAATGATACATTACTTGTTAAAATAATTTCAATCGCAGAAAGTAATCCGGAACACATTGTTATTGACATAACTACTTTTACACACGAAACATTACTTATTTTATTTCGACTCCTCTATACGCTGTTACCAGTAAGGACAAAAGTCAGCTTTATTTATTTAGAAGCTTCAGATTATTCATGGAATATCGACAATATAGAAGAAAAATGGTTAAGCAAGGGTATTGGGGAAATACGTTCAATTATAGGCTATCCCGGAATATTTAACCCTTCACGCAATACACATTTAATAATATTAGTTGGTTTTGAATCAGATAGAACTATTAAATTGATTGAACGGTATGATTCCACAATAGTTTCATTAGGACTTGGAATTAAAAGCACACCGAACCCTAACAATCAATCTATTATGGATATTGCAAGAAAAAAACATGAACTACTCGTAAATCAATTTCCGCACGTAAAAGTGTTTAATTTTTGTTTGGAAACCCCCTTTGATACAAAGGAATCTATTGCAAAACAAATTGCTTTATATCCTGATACAAACATTGTTATTGCGGCTATGAATAATAAGATTTCAACAATTGGCGCGGGAATGTTAGCAATAAACAATTTTGAAATTCAATTATGCTATGTGATGGCATATCAGTATAATACAGAGTATTATTCAAAACCAAGCGCTGACTGTTGCATTTTTGATTTAGTTAGGTCTGTTTGATAATGTTGTTATTTTGCCTCTGGTTATTGGGTTGACGATGGATGTTTTAACAAAAGATCAACGAAAACGCAATATGCAGGCAATCCGATGTAAGAACACTCTTATTGAAGTAAAGCTTGCTAAAGCATTATTTGCTCTGGGTCTCAGATATCGGCGCAATGATAAGACGGTTCCTGGAAAACCAGATATTATTTTCAAACGATTAAAAATTGCAATATTTTGTGACAGCGAATATTTTCACGGCAAAGACTGGGATAAAGAAAAGCACAGGATAAAAACAAACACGGAGTTCTGGCATAATAAGATTGAGAATAACATTCAGAGAGATAAACAGGTAAATGATGACCTGTTGAAAAATAACTGGAAAGTATTGCGCTTCTGGGGCAGGGAAGTCCAAAAAGAATTAGACTTTTGCATTAAGGAAATCACGAGGGTTATTGAGGAGCGGAAAAATGATAAAGTATTCAGAATTAAGGAGAAAATACAAGATTCAGGTCGATAAAACCAGTGATGACGGATTAGCAAGCCTTACTCATTTTATCCAGAATCGCAAGAACGGTGTTTCCCGGTTTTACAGAGAATCAGCAATTGATTATGCTGAATCAATTGAACATTCAGATATTATTGAAGATTCTCAGCTATTCTCTGATTATCTGCCTATAATGTGGGATGTTCCATTTCCGGCTCCTGAGAAACCATTATTTAAATTTATTGACTTATTTGCAGGTATTGGAGGAATCAGACTTGCATACCAGAATCTTGGCGGGAAAAGCGTTTTTACTTCTGAAATCGACAATTTTGCAAAAAAGACGTATGAAATCAATTTTGGCGAGGTTCCTTTTGGGGATATCACAAAAATCAATGAGAATGACATTCCTGATCATGATCTCCTTTTAGCGGGGTTCCCTTGTCAACCATTCTCAATTGCAGGAGTGTCAAAGAAAGCGAGTTTAGGACGGGAACATGGTTTTAAGGATACAACACAAGGAACACTGTTCTTTGATATTGCAAGGATTCTTGATGTAAAGAAACCTAAAGCATTTATGTTGGAAAATGTGAAGAACCTTCTGTCACATGATAAAAAGCTTACATTTAAGGTCATTTCTGAAATCCTGTCAGTAGAATATAAACTTTTCTTCAAAATACTTGATGGAAGATTTTATGTGCCACAACACCGAGAAAGGATTATAATTGTTGGGTTTCGCCGAGAAATCTTTGGGGAAGATGTTAGCTTTTCATTTCCCGAGCCTGATTTAACAGAAAGGAAATTTAAAACTATACTTGAACGAAAACCTGATGAGAAATATACTTTGTCAGATAAATTGTGGAATTATTTGCAGAATTATGCAATAAAACATAAGGCTAAAGGTAATGGTTTTGGTTTTGGAATGACTGATTTAAATGGCGTATCACGTACTTTAAGTGCAAGATATTATAAAGACGGATCTGAGATATTAATTCCCCAGAACGGAATAAATCCCCGCAGGTTAACACCAAGAGAATGCGCCCGTCTTATGGGATTCCCTGATACTTTTATAATACCAGTCTCTGACAATAGGGCCTATAAACAGTTCGGCAACTCTGTTATTGTTCCAATGATCCAGGCTGTTGCCGGACAAGTAAAAAAGACTCTGTTAAATGAATAGTATTGTTAATTCTGCAATAGAATCGGTCGGCAAAAGCAAGACTGCATTTTGCAAGTTTATTTCTGCCAATGATGCAGGAAAAACCGGAGCGCATCAGGAAGGATTTTATATTCCCAAGAATTCAATTCCTTTAATATTTGATTCTCCCAGGCCAAAGGGGAAGAATGATGAAAAATTTGTTACAATAAAGTGGCAAAACGATTTTGAGACCCAAAGCCGGTTTATCTATTACGGACAAGGAACTCGGAATGAATACAGACTCACAAGATTTGGACGAGGATTCCCGTTTCTTACAGATGACCATGTCGGTGATTTATTTATCCTCTCACACATAGATGAAGATTTCTATGAGGGATTTGTTCTCGACGCAGATGAAGATATTGAAGATTTTTTCGCAGCTTTCAATCTTTCTTCAAATGAAACAAACCAATTAATTATTAAAGGTAATGTTGTTTCTGCGCCACAAAAACTTATTGATTGTTTCAAGGCCTATATCAGTACAATCAAGGTTGAATTCCCTGCAACATTTGAATTGGCAACGAATGCAAGAAGATGTTATAATGGTTCATATCAGGTCACAGACAAACTTATACAAGCTAATCCGGATGAAATTCTTTTAAACTGGCTGATTGCGGAGTTTGATTTGTTCAAATCATTTGAAAATGATCGTTATTCTGAACGAATTAAAACGCCATTTCTGTCAGTTGAAGAATTGATAAGTTTTGCCAATACCATACTGAACAGACGAAAAAGCAGGGCAGGAAAATCCTTGGAACATCATCTCTCCGAAATTTTTTCAAAAGTTAATCTGAAATATGAAGAACAGGTCATAACTGAAGAAAACAAACGACCTGACTTTATTTTTCCGGGATCTGCCAGTTATCATGATAGTTCTTTTGATGCATCCAGTCTGGTATTCTTGGCTGCCAAAACTACCTGTAAAGACAGATGGAGACAGGTACTGAATGAAGCAGACAGGATTCCTGAAAAGCATTTATTTACACTTCAGCAAGGAATTTCGACAAACCAGTTAGAGGAAATGTACAAGTATAATGTTAAATTGATTGTTCCTCTTCCTTACTTATCATGTTTCCCGGAAAGTTTTCGGGAAAGAATCTTTACACTGGACAGGTTTGTTGATTTTGTCAGGGCCAAACAGAATTAACTCTCCCTGCTTGTCCTGATATTTTTAAATATTAATTCCGGGCAACTTTTTTCTTTTAAATCCCGCCAAAGAAGAAAGTTGCAAAAAAGAAGAGCGTTGGCCACCGCACTTTATTAAACTCAAAATTATCGCGAAGTTACCTGCGAAAAATTCGCTTTCGTAAAGCTTAAAACTGTAAAGGGCGACCTCCTTTGGGATCTGTCGCTCTTCGAGTGTTTTCAGATTGGTTCAATCTGACCTACACCCCTGA
>Ga0007798_10000777_pt1 | contig 11134 bp, 17 predicted proteins | sample CryBogmetaGMA17M_FD_60370 | JGI IMG/M metagenome (GOLD analysis project Ga0007798, IMG submission 60370) | Freshwater microbial communities from Crystal Bog, Wisconsin, USA - MA17M | ecosystem: Environmental > Aquatic > Freshwater > Lake | place: Crystal Bog, Wisconsin, USA | collected 2009-07-06
AAACTATATATTATGTATGTTACCGTTTCAAAAAGATGATAAAAGAAAGTTTCAATGCTTTATTTGTGGGGTCATGTTCTCAGAATATGACAAGTTCAAAACCCATATCATAGACGAACATGAGGAAGGCAGAGAGTATGTGTTATGCCCACTCATGCGATGCCGTGCTCCTGTTAGAGATGTGCGATTACACTTCTCTGTAAAACATCCCAGCGAAAAACTGCCCAAGAAGGGTCAAATGAGAGCTATCATTTGGAAGGATGTTAATCCAAAAACTGGAAAAATGAAGACCAGAAAGCCAAAATTCAAACAAGGCTGGTATGATTCCAGCAAAATGAACAAGTCTTTCTATTATCGGTCCAAATGGGAGGAAACAGTATTTGAATGCTTAGACACATACAATGAAGTGCTAACCTTCGAATCAGAACCATTCGCAATACCTTATTATTGGGATGGTGACACGCACAATTATAACCCAGACCTTATTGTTACTTTCTTCGATGGCAGACGAGAGTTATGGGAAATTAAACCTGCGAATCAGACTGATATACCACAAAATAGGGCTAAATGGACTGCGGCCAAAGAAGCGTGCGAAGCACGCGGTTGGAAATTCATGGTAATGACAGAAATTGGTATAGAAAAACTAAAGAAAATAGTAGAATCACAAGGTAGATAGTTCCAGAGGTAATTATGTTTAAAGATTGGCTTTTGGCTGAAGAGATTTCTCTTGAAATAGCATTATCGTTTTTATTCAAAGAAGGAAAATTTCTTTTAGATGAAAATCTAATTGATTTAGAACCTACTATGAAAGAGATATTGGCAGCGACTGCCGACCCAGCGCGAACAACGGATAAAAGGAGGCTATTAAATCAACTTTTCGAAAAAGCCCTCCCATACATACTAGCAATCGTCAGGAACATATTAAAAAGCAATCCTTACCTAAGAAGTTCAGCAGAAGACATAGCACAAACTGTTGCTATGAAACTAATAAGACTTATTGATTCAGGAAAATACAAATTTGAAGATGGAGCACTGGCAAACTACGTTTGGAAAATATCACATAGAGTAATTCTTGACGCCATTAGAAAAAATTCAAAAAGGAAAACTGTTAGTCCAGACGATGAAAAATTCAATTTGGATAATATACAAGGACGCTCTATTGGCGGCAGCACATACATTGCACCAGCATCCCATCGGGCAGGAGATCAAGACGGTTTAGCAAGACCAGATGATGCCGAAGATGAAGGCAAAGTAAAAGAACTAAGCAAAATTACAGACATATTAAGAGAATTAGAAGCATCTGATGATCCCTCTAAAAAAATACAAGCATATTTATTATTCCACCTTGCAAACACAACAAATAGAGAACAGATGGATTTAATAAAAGCGGCACACAAAATTGTAGAAGAACATCCAGAATTAAAGAAAGATAAACACTTTTACGATTTCGTATACACCATCAGATTACGTAAACCAAAAGGTCCAATTACCACAGAAGTTCCCATCAATGCAAATTCCAGAAAAGAAGCAGATGAATTATTCAAACAACAACCTCTACTAGCCAAATACGACCATAAGTATGAAATTATAGGCGTTAGAGAAAATTCATTTACATTTGAACAAATCAGAACTTGGTATAGAAGAGGAATGGATTTGGTTAGAGAAAAACTAGTCGCCTACCATTCTTCGCCTTCATTGTCTTCATCAATCAAATTCCCGTTTTCATCATAAAGCGGCCCATGAATTGCAGGATCGTATTCTTCGCAATCACAATCAAAACCACAACCGCAATCAATGCCGTGTGTTCTACGACCATGTGGCATATCTTCATAATCGTCTTCTTCGGCCCTGGACTTCAAAATTTCACGCATGGTGCCGATCCAATAAGGTCTATCATCTTCGCGAAGAATTAACACCTTATCACCAACCACAGGCATATCAGGAAGAACGTCCTCCAAATCGACGCCGTATCTTTGATCTTGCATTGGATCAACAGGGTAAGCCCATTCATCTGTTTCCAATAAAACCGCTCCTAACTCCAATGGATCAGATTTTATAACTTCATGTAATTCACAACCACCAATAACTTCATCAGTATCCATATTTATTACCTTTAGGAGTCCAGCCAGTACCTTTGAATATTACTCTGACTGAACTAATTTGTCTCTTAAGTTTAGATTTACCACATTTCGGACATTTCTTCAATGGTTCTTCCGATATCTTTTGACTAGCTTCCAGCGTATGCTTACAAGCCTCACATAAATAACTATACGTTGGCATCTTTCTTCTCCCTGGCCTCTAACTCAACTGCCCAATCTTGTAGATATTTTATTTCTTTCTTAACATCTTCCAAGTTATAGCAAAGCGGTCTACTTTCTACAATCATTGTTCCTAATGACTTACCCTTCAACCTAATAGCACCTGTCATTGCAGGAGTGATGTGAGTTAGTTGTTTTTTATCTACGGCGGCGTGAAAACCCCTACTTTTTCTTAAAAGTTTGCCCGCTTCGGGCAAACCTCTTTAGGGTAGTGGGATGAGAGCCGCCCATAGGACTAATTCAGGACAAAATAGGACTCGCTCACATCATCCCTGTTCTTCAATATACCGTTTAATCGTTTCAGTTGAAACATCCCCTGTAGAGCAGGCAAAATAACCATCACTCCAAAATGTTCGTTCCTTCCAGAAATGATTACTTAAAAAGCCTTGATGCCTGTCCCATATTCTTACCGTTGATAGACTTTTCAACCTATTGACGATACTGGAAATTTTCAAAGTCGGTGGGTAATCAATCAACAAATGAATATGATTGCCGTCTTCTGACTCCATTGTTTCAATCTTAAAATCAGCCTCATTTGCAATGTCGAACAATAATTGCTTCATATCATCGCCGATCTGATTGACCAATAATTTCTTGCGATATTTGGTCACGAAAATGATATGTGCCTTCAGCAAAAACTTGCAATGAGAATTACTTTTGTATTTTTTCTTCTTTTTGGACATTTTCTTCTAATTTGCTATTTGAGAATACTACTATACTATATCAGAAAACGGTATAGGACTCAATGGAACTTACGGATTACACATATAAATTCAGGATTTACCCAACTCCCGAACAAGAAATTAAATTAGCCAAACACTTCGGCTGTGTTCGTTGGTGCTACAATCATTTTCTTGACAAACGAGTCAAACACTATATGACTGCCAAGAAACAAGACCTTGAAAAGAAGTCATTGAATTATAACGACGATGCCAAAGCCCTAACTGAAATCAAACAAGAAACAGAATGGTTAAACGAAGTAAATAGCCAATCATTGCAACACGCCCTTAAACACCTTGATTCTGGCTTCAATCGTTTCTTCAAGAAGTTGGCTAAGTTTCCAAAGTTCAAGAGCAAGAACAACAAACAATCATTTCGTGTTCCACAGCATGTTAAAGTTGAAAACAACAAATTGTATATTGTCAAGTTCAAGGAAGGTATTGAAGTCAAGTTGCATCGTCAGATTGAAGGCGAAATTCGTAATGCTACAATTACCAAAAATTGTGCAGGACAATATCATGTCAGCATTGGTGTTCAACGAGAAATCAAAAAACTTAAACCTAACGATAATGTTGTAGGAATTGACCTTGGGTTAAAAACATTGGCAACTTGTTCTGATGGAACAATATTTGATAATATTAGACCATATCGAACATTACAAGCCAGACGACGCATATTAGCGAAGAACCTTTCCAGAGCCGTCAAAGGAAGTAAAGGTAGAGAAAAAGCAAGAAAGAAATTAGCGAAATTAGACAACCATATTCGGAACATCAGACAGAATCATTTGCATAAAGTAAGCCATAAAATTGTTAGTGAAAACCAAACTATCATAATGGAAGACTTAAATGTCAGTGGAATGATGAGGAATAGAAAGTTGTCAAAATCCATTTGGGACTGTTCATTGTCTGAATTAGTCCGACAAATCAGCTATAAATCAAAATGGTATGGTCGAGAATTCTTACAAGTAAGCAGATGGTTTCCATCGAGTAAAACTTGTAGTGAGTGCGGCTATATCAATGATGGTTTAACTTTGGTTGACAGAGAATGGAAATGTCCAAGATGTGAAACTTTGCATGACCGAGATTTTAATGCAAGTGTTAATATCAAGAGACAAGGATTAAATGAACACAACCGTGGGAATCACGGAGATAGCTGTTTGCCTTGGCGTAAGACCTCTGCTCAACAGGGGCTACCGACTGGAACAGAAGCCCCGCCGTCTTTAGCGGCGGGGTAAATTCACAGGCTTCTATTTCAGTTACTATACATCCGCCTATTTCATCGCCAATATGAATTGGTAAATCTCCACACCGTCCTGGCACAACAAAACCATCCTCAGTTTCAATTACAGAATAATGATTAAACATGAAATATCTTATATCACTGACCATCCATTACCTCCCAAAACTTCATCCTTGCCGTAATTAACACCTTCTTTTCTTCAGGCATATTTTCTTCAGTCAACAACTGACGGCAACCTTCGACAAAAGAACCAGCCACTTCATGGGTAGTTTTAACTCGTTCCTCGAACTTCCTCTTGTTGCACAAAGAAAAGAATCTTTCAGTCTCCGCAAAATCCTTTCCGTAGATGTGCATCGAATCAGATAAATGCACATATTCACCAACACCCACGCCAACTTCAGTTGCTACCAACTTTTGCAACTCAGTCAAAGCAATCATATTCATGAATGCCGCTTTGAGTAAATCATTACTCCTAAAACGTACATTCATGTTTAACTTGCCATTTTCTACACGGAACCAAAGACTTTGCAGGCACGGTGGATCATTATGGTCTGCGTCAAACCAAGGCTGCCATGTAATGGCTTGCGAACGCCGAGTGTGCCCGCATTCTTTCAACTGTTGCACGCAAACTTTTATCTGGTTTATTTCTGGAACGTAAGTAATAGGTACTGCTTTAGTTCCTACTAATCTCGTAGATATAGGCTTATGAGAACTATGGCCGTATCCAAACAAACGCTGGTGATAAGTATAAGTCCACCTGTTAGGGTTCGTTTGATCGTCCATCCAATGATCGTGAACCCCATAAATAACCTCTTGCACGTATTTTTCAACATCTTCTAAACCTCCTGGGATTCCTAGATGATATCGCGGTTCTGCAAAAGGATTTGTAATATGCAGCAACATCGTACAATCCTTGCTCGGCGGATCACCTGGGCGGTCATATTGAGTGCTGAAATCGGCACCTTCATACCAACATTCTCGAACGCCCTTTTCCCACGCTGCCGCTAAATTCTCTTTTTCGATGAAAATTACTTTCATGGTATACGTTCAATCCTTGTAAATGAATCACGAACAGGAATAACAATAACACTGAACTTTTTTGGTAAATTCTTCTTTATTCTTTTGCCCATTTTCTTGGCATGTTCTATACCACGCTTTTGTGGTAAACTTCCAATGTTAATATAAGCAACTAATACTTTCATTTTTCTTCTCCTATGGTATGACTATCCATCAGCTTATTCTTAAATTCTTTCTTTTCCATTTCTTTAATCCTATTTCTGTTATCAATATTTTCACGCAACTCATCAGTTAATTGCTTACCTCTTACGTCTGCCGTTGCCAAATACTCAGACGCCTTTCCTAGAATTATACTATTCTCAGAAAAATAAGTAAGACCAAAATTACATCTAAAACACAACAAACCACGTATCAATCCAGTCCCGTGATCGTGATCTATATGTAGTCTTTTATTCTTCTTTGGTGGCTTTCCGCAAATAGCACAAACATAATCTTGCTTCTTTGACAATAACTCATAATCATCAAGCGTCATGCCATATTGTCTCAATCTTCTGATTTTATGATAATCTGGGTCTTGCTTAGCGGTCCAATTGGCAATACTCTCCTTTTTACGCTTCTTATTCTTACTACTCCACTCATCACAATTCTTTCTTTGTTTCTCCAGATAATCTGGATTATTTTCTTTTAACCATTTGTCATAACAATTTTTGCACAAACCTCTTGCCCACGCTGGTTTGCCCTCATGAAACTTACAAAATTTGCTCGACTTTAATTCGCCCTTAACACCACCATCTTCTCTGTTTTTAATATTCAACATATAATACTCCAATTGTTATCTTTTATATATTGCTAACAATTGGAATTTTTTTCATAAAACTGTAGATTTTTCTTTACCCATATGATTCGGCAAATCATTCAAATCTTCTGATAAATTCCCTTTTTGTATTTGCGTGGCAATATGAATGTAGGCTAGTAGATTCCAAGCTGCTTGTGCCATATGTGGTTCATCCCTGAAACCTTCTAAGTGTTTGAATATATGCCTCAAAGCACTGTCTATAAATCTGCTAAGAGGCATTCCTTTTTCGAAATTTCGTTCTTCATATTTTTTTGCACCCTCTTCAAAAACTCTAGCAACGGCAAATACCGCCGCAGGCGGAAGCAAATCGTATCGACCCTTACCTTCCTGCGTATCCCTTACAGCACCCGTAGAAAAATCTTGTCTAGCTCCAGAATCTTGCAGCTTCTTTCCAGCATACGGATCAAATTCAGGTGGACATTTTACTTTCTTAGCCATAACGTAACTCCGATGAGAATGTTTTATTAATCATACTATCTTAGCTAATAAAGGTCAACACTTATGGAACCAAAAAAAGTAAAAGAAATATGCGGCAACTGCCGTTTATTCGATGGTGAAAATCGAATTTGCAAAGTTGTAATCCTTTACAAAGGTGGAAAACTAAACATTCCCGTTGACCCTGAAGACCCATGTTTTTACAAGAATAAATTCGTTGCCAGCCCCTACCCATTTCAACAAGAAGAATTTAGCGTTGATGTGCAACAAGTAAAATTCTGGGAAGATAAAGGCGAAGTAAAAATAGAATATCCAGAGGGTTTTTTCGGAAATGGCGAGTAGATTCACAGGCTGTTGTAACTCAGTTCTCAGCACAATTCCCAATAACTGTTGGGCAAAGTGCGCGGGTTGCAAAGTTTGCCCACCCAAATGCTGCACATGTGTTGAATGGCACTTTGAAGTAAAAGATGCCAGCACATCTCTGTACGATCCAGGGATTCGACCAATTGAGAAACGAAAGTTATCTGCCCTCGGTCCAATATCAGACCTTCAATTGCCAGAATTTTCCACACCAGAAGCTCACTGGAATTCTGATGATGGATTTGATTTTTTCTCAAACGATTATTTATTCGCCTTGGGTGGATCATGTAGCTTCCCATGCACTACTGCAAATATAAAAGTCACTGTATGCCACCACTGTTGCATCTACAATAAAACCCTGGCAGTCGGAGCGGGTACAGTTACAGCTAGTTGCCCTCCAACTGCTTGTGGGGGTAAAATAACCCTAATACCATCAGTTAACGGAAATCCTTATTCTGCTTATGTAGCAGATGGCGGAAGTATATCTGTATCATTAAGTGCCACTGGAGTAACAGATTGCCCTTTTTCAGTTACTTTCAAAAAAATAGTAGACCCGTGTGCGCCTTATGGAACACCACTCTACATTTATAAAAAGGACACTTCAGGAAAAACCAAGATGTTTATAAACACCTATGAGGCAGTAGAACAACACATGCACAAACAAAAAATAAACTCTCTACGCAGGAAAGCACTCATCAGGAAACAGAACAAGAAGAATATCTAAGCGAAACTCTTCTTCGCTGCGGAAATGATATTGTCAATCTTAGCCTGATTCAAATTAACCGCAGCCTGTAATCTGACGGGATTCTTGATAACATCCATGTAAGTTCTAATGCCTGCATCCCACATCTTTTCCGCACGCACTTTGCCGATATCTGGCAAGCGACAAAATGGCACCAACTCCCATTTTACTCCGTACTTCATCCGAACATCAAAATCATTGAACCACTTTATTTTATTCCATTTGCCGACCATACCATCTATGGCTTCCAACACAGTAAGCAGTCTAGGATAATCAAATTGCAACTGTCGAGCGAACCCTGACATAGCACCCGTATTATTCCCGCTCATTAAACAGTAATAAGCATAGCCGCCCTTTACCGATGCCTCATTGAACTGTCTTCCAAACAATTGCCCTACCGTCTTGACCTTTTCGGCGTAAGTCTCCATATCCCCGCGTTCGGCTTTACTAACAATGCCTTGTCTCAAAGTATCAACATCACCTAATGCCATTGATAGTGCCAAATCGTTATTCTGAACATTGTTGCTGAATAAAGCCTCAAAATTACGGCGAAGATCAGCCACATCAAAAGGACTGTAGTAGAACATTGAGGAAATCATACCAACGGAAGTCACCTTAAAATTTCCCTCAATCTCACGAATAGCTCCACATTTCATCAACAAAGACAAAGTAGATTCTACAATCTGGTCGTCTAAATCCTGAGCTTGATAATGGGCCAGACTCTTCTTATACCAATTATGCACATCTTCTTTGGTTTTGATGTACCCGTGGTGAATCTCGCTAACCAAATGAAATGCCAAGGTCTTATAATGGGGATTACTTTCAGTTCCTACAAAATCTAATAGGCGAGATTTAATCTTGTAATCACCCTTCAACTTCTTCTTACAAGCATCTTCGTGTTGTTCTGGCAATAGAACATACACATCTCCACGCGGGTCTAAACCAACACGGCCTGCTCTACCTGCCATTTGCCATATTTCGTAAGGCTCAACCTCCGACAACCCACGATGGAGACCCAAAATAACCACCCTGCGGGCGGGCATATTTAAGCCCCAAGCTAAAGTGCTAGTAGCAATACAGACCTTGAAATCAGGATCAGTTCTAAACCTCTTCTCTAAATCTTCACGATCTTTCTTTTCCAAATCGGCATTATGGAATTCAACTTTGATCTTGGCTTTCTGACAAGCTCGCTTCATAATCTCGCCAGTTCTTTTGGTGTGCGAGAAAATAATGAACTTATCATCCGCATGATCTTCAAGAATCTGCATAGCCGCAGAGACTTTTTCTTCCTCTGTGGCCTCATAACGGTAGGCTTGGTAATACGTTGCATAATGAATACCAAGCGGGCAAGGCCGAAACTCAGATTCCAGAAGAACAGTTTTCTTATGTGTCAAAATCTTCCCTAACCATTCCGCAATCTCAATATTGTTAGGCATGGTAGCTGAAAGAAAAACAATCCTAGCATCAGGGTTAATATTGCTGAATTTCATCAACCCAACTTCAAGATGGTCACCTCTTCCTGGCACCGTGAGAAGATGACTTTCATCTACGATGATTGTACCACAACCACGAAGAAATTCATTCTGTTCTGATTGGTAGTTGCGACAACGACTATTGAGCATTTCGCTCGTCATTAAAATGATATTAGCTTCTTCAAGTTCTTTCTTGCGATCAGGTGTGAGTCGGTAATCACCTGTGCAAATCGCCAACTTCAAACCACTGAAATGATGCTTCTTGATCGTAGCATCGGTCCAATCATCTATTTTCTCTTTGGCAAGAGCTTTGAGAGGAGCAAGATAAATAGCCTTACCTTTACGAACGTGGACCTCATGTGCCATAAACATTTCAGCACAAACGGTCTTACCAGCGCTCGTAGCGGCAGCAATTACACAGTTTATATCTTGGTCAAAAAGTTCAAGTATTCGAGATTGAACAGGGTTGAACTTCTCGAAAGGAAACTTTGCATAATTCGGGTATTTATCCGTAGTCGCAACTGTGTTTTGATCTTTGACGCTTTCGACTATCATATGTATTTCCTCAACAAAATCCACTCCTTGCGAGTTCTTCTTCTGCTGCAACTATGAGTTTTTCTATAAAACAATCAGGATGCAGGCAATTGATAGGGAGAGTCTTATTGTACTCAAATCCCATAATATCAGCAAGATAATCCAACGACGGCTTTTCTTCCGTCGTTGGATTTTCGTTCATCTGCATTATTTTGCTACAGCCATTGCATCGCGGCGTTCGGACTCTTTCATCACACAATCGCCCGCACTTTGCAAGGCATCGAAGAATTCTTCGGCAGATGCGGCGCTCCTTAGCCAACGATCTACTTCGGCATCCCTCGATAAAAAGTTAGCGATATCCGCACGGTCGCCGTGCAGATTTTGTACAACTCTCATTCTCAAGAATGATAATTCTTCGTCGGAAAGTTTCTTAACATACTCAACTAAAACTGTTTCTACCTTTTTCATATTGGCCTCTTAAAACTATGGTAGATTTAGGAACATTAGAAAAACTACTAATCAAAAATTGGACAGAATTCGTTAATGTAAGAGAATTGATCCCCTATTTACACAATATAGCATTCGATCTGCTCGATGTCCAGTCTCCCTTAAAAGTGACGAAGATAGTAATGACACGCTGCGAACTCACAACTGGTTTAACTGTGTGGTTCGACTTTATTGTATGTCTTTCTCAAAAAGAAGTCAAGATTACAAGCGAGTTTTTTCTTACAAATATCGGCTTAAGTCACATTAAATCAATTATAAATTAAACCACATCTAATGTGCAAGCCTCTTCTTCGCTATTTTGGAACATCATCCTCTCCTTAGAAAATTTCAAACCTAAGTTGAATTGATCCAAGGATATTTCCTTATCATCCTGGCTCAATGTGGCCCAACAATAATCGGGGCAGATTTCGGTCCCATGCTTTGTTTCCTTGGTGAGACCTAGAGAAAGATTCATGCCATCTGGGAGGGCTAACTGAATCTGGCCTTCTCGCATCAGATAAGTAATGAGAAGGTACTGAATACGATCTTTTTTATTCATACAGAACTCCTTTCAAAAGGATTCTATATGTATTTACCAGTATTATTCATGTAAAATCAGTTAATAATCGAATAATAATTAGTGGAAGTTAACACTGTCTTGAGTCAACACATCAAACTCCCAACCTTCGTAACTACAAGGAGTTGCTTTTGCTGGATGCTTAAATGAAATTGGTCTTCCTCTATTATCTGTGCAAACTGCCCAGCAATAATACATCCTGTTATCTCGCGGGGTCTGAACCAAAGATAAATGATGACCACCCAAGGCTTTTTGAGCAATTTTGGCAACTACATTGAATGGTAAAAATGGCGTATTGGTGCCATTAATTTGCAATGATTCTAAAAAATGATCTTGCCAATCTGATTTAGAATAATGTAGAGACACATCATACCCATC
>Ga0007798_10000780_pt1 | contig 11047 bp, 7 predicted proteins | sample CryBogmetaGMA17M_FD_60370 | JGI IMG/M metagenome (GOLD analysis project Ga0007798, IMG submission 60370) | Freshwater microbial communities from Crystal Bog, Wisconsin, USA - MA17M | ecosystem: Environmental > Aquatic > Freshwater > Lake | place: Crystal Bog, Wisconsin, USA | collected 2009-07-06
TAATAATCAACAGTGCTTTCAGTGCGAAATTAAAAAATAACCATACCCGTTTGATTAATCCCTATCGCACACAAAACAACTTGTGATTCTCTAAGGTTCTACGAAAATCATCTTGTTTACGCAGATTTTTCAAATCAGGGTCTTTGCGCAATATCTCACAATCATCAAATCCCAGATTAAGTGCTTTATCTAATGGTTCCAAAGCTAAGTCAGTTTTGTTGATTGCCGAGTAATAGGACGCCAAGTTATAAAAAATAATGGGATCTTTAGCATCGCATTCACTGGCTTTAAGCAAATCTTTTTCGGCAAGATTTAATTTTTTGTCTTGCCAATAGGCAATGCCACGATTCATATAAGCAGTAGCAAAACAGCGGCCTTTAGCTTCTTCTTGTTTAACAGCAGTATCGAATTCAACCAAGGCGTTTTTGATATTTTCACTGCGGTTTTTTGAATTCTGCTTTGCTAAAGATACAAATATCATTCCTTGTTTAATATGTTGTTGGGTTTCCAACGATGGCGCATCGGGTAAGGGTTCAGCAACGGGTGTTTTAATCACGGGTTCAGCAACGGGTGGTTCAATGACTTGGCTATTGTTAGACGCTTCCATGCTGGCTAGATCCATATCCGTGGCTTCAGGAGGCGTGGTGTCAGTACCACTCAATTTCCATATCAATAGTCCGACTAAACACAAACTTAGCAGCCCTCCACTCAATGCGATTAAGCGAATACGTTTACGACGTGCTTCATTAGTTGCGCTATTACTGTTATCGGCCACAGACTGTAAAGGTTGTCGACATTCAGGGCATCTGCCATCCTCGGGGATTTCAATTAACTCACCGCTGAGTGCTAGATCACAATTGACACGATTGCCGCATCTGGCTTTTGTTGTTTGTGCCATAACTAAACTCCAAGGATTATAATTATCACAGTGAACTTTCTATTAAAGCGATGGCATTTTTGGTACTCTCGCGTAATTTTATGTAAACAGGATCTTCAACATTATTGCTACGATGCGTTAACACAATACCTAATTGGTCGCGTAATTTGGCTTTTAAGGCCTCTCGATTAGTAGCGGTTTTATAAAGTTCAGATTTGATAACGGGATAAACCGCTTTTTCAAGATAAAACACTTGTTCTTCAGTCGCACTATTAAGCGCTTCCTGTAATACACCAGCGGATAACACGCCAACATCGGATGTTGCCACTAAAAGGGAAAGCACATCATCTGGATAAAAGTGATATTCAGATAAACTATCAGCATCCAAGGTCTCTAATCGCCAACGTTGCTTATTGGTGGCTTGGTCGTGCTGGGCTTGCAACAATTCCAACGCTATTGCCAATTGGTATAAAGGTAAAATACGATTGCCCATTTGATCGGGACGTGGGCGAAATAATTCCGGTAACCGGTCGGCTGGATGATCCTCAATGTGTACCTCAAGACGGGCACGAGAGGGATTTTGTTGTAAACGCAAATCATATTTTTCTTTCAGAAATTGAACGGGCTGCAAATACCGTAACGGAAAGCCAAATTTGAAACTAATCAACGAGATCTGATTAAGATTGCGAGCACTGTCCACAATGCACATCGAAATGCCAGGTATTTGATTACTCATAAATAATTTAGCTAGCTCATCACGAAAAATATTTTCCTCATCACAACGCGGCAGAATAACTGCCATCACCGCACTGGGTTGGGTGGTAATTTCGCTTTGATTAAAGCGCATAAATGTCTGGGTACTGGCGACAATGTCGCGAATATAAGTGCGTAATTTTTCCCGATCCTGATATTGACCTGCCAAGCGTGACACAATATTGGCACCAATCAAGCGGTTATTCAGGCTGGTTACCTCATCATGCTCCAGTTGTGAATTGTCGCGGGCAACCTGATCAAGAATACTTTTTAAGCCACCATGACAGACTAGGGCACCGAAATATTTTTCTTTGCTACGCGTATCAATTTTATTCGCTTCTGCGGCCTCAACAAACTTAGAACGCGAACGTTGTGCCCATTGTTTTTGCTTACTTTCCGAGGTTAACAGACCGCGACAGAAATCTTGTACTTTATCGGGTTCGTAAAACTTAATCAGGTTCTGTTTAATATCGCTACTTTCCTGAGAACGACAGGTGGCAATACGGCGTTTATCAAAAAATTGCTGAGCGTCTTCGATAGTGTGTTTAAATTCTGCAAAAACGATTTGCATTTTATCGCGCAATTCAATCAGGCAACGTTGCAACAGTTGCTCCGCGAAACGCCAAGCGACATTCCAGGTTTGCAGTTCATAATATTCTTTAAGGCATTCGGTTTGGCTATCGAACAACGCTTCATGTTTGCCGACTAATTTGCCAAGGATGCCGATATTGCTCCAAACCTCCTTGTTTCTTGAAATAATATCTAATAATTCGCTGCGGCGTGTCTCCATCGCTTTTAAACGCTCGGCTATTTTTCCGACTCTGTTTTTGCTGTCTTCAATCAGATCGCCTAACAGCGTTTGTAAATCAACAAAACCGTACTCGCCATCTTGCCATTTTTGATACATCCAAGCTTGTACCGCGTTACTGACTTCTGCAATATGCGTATTTTCCCGACCCAAATCGTCTTGTTTGGATTTGTAAAATTCCTCAACGCCGATATTTCTAAAGTGTTTGTCATAGTGATCCTGAAACGCTTTTTGCAATAAATCCAGGCGGTCATCACGATCATCTTGTGGGGGTGTTTTCCAAGCCTTATTTTTAACGTCATTAGCCGTTTGTGCCCATTCACTGCCAATATCATTCCAGTGTGCCTTGCACTCGGTTTCCAGCAAACCTTCGGATAAAGTAATCTGGATGTTGGTTAATTTCCAAGGACGACGATTAGCCTCTTTCTGAACAAAATCAGAAAAGGACTGATTTTTAGGTTCGGCTCGATAACGGGTATCACCGGACATCCAATTGTTATAAAGCATTTGCAAAATGGCCTCTCCAGCAAAACAGGCAGCTAGATGTTCGCGAATTTCTTCGTCGGGAATGACGATTTTTTTTACGCCAAAAGTCTGCAAACGTACAGTACGCAATTTAAAATTATTGTCGCTGGCTTTGGCTTCATCAGAAATACTAAAGTTTTCCAGGGAAATAGCGGATCTTAAGTTTTGTGGAATAGCAGCAGTCGGATCATCCAGCAAAAATACCCGCTGATACAACAATTGTGCAAATAATTGCGTGACTTCTTGTACCGGTATTTTAATACTGGCCTCATTGACGTTATCCAAGATAAAGCAACCCTGCAAACGGTCTTTTAATTTGGAAGCATTACCAAGACTGGCATTTTCAAAACGCTGCGTCTGTCCTGTTAAGTCAATCGGGGCAAATAATGGCCCACCTTTATTAGGTGTTTCGCTGGCATCGGAGACCAGATATGCATTTAATTCTTGTAATGCCGCATAACCGTTGGCATAGTAATTGGTTTTTTCACCGTTAGTTGCCCAAGGCGAATTTTCTTCTGGTAACAGTAGATATAAATAAATGGGATAGTGTGCAGAATCCGGAAATTTGGCACGTAGTTGTGCAACCACATGCAAAAAAGAACCGCTACCCGTACCACCTGCCAAACCGCTACAGACATGAAATTGCACGCCTTGTTCAATACTTGCGCTTTCCAGTTGGTGCGTAATGGTCAATACATGATCACAAAACTTAACACACTCCGGTTCAAATAAAGCCACACCCAAGCGGCGGATTTGCCCGCCAGCCGTTTCATTAATATTCATCGACGAAAATATTTCCGCCCAATCTTCTTTTTTACCGATATAACGGTGTGTAATCGGATAGTGTTGGGCATCGTTGAGACGCACACCCAGATTGTTTTGCGAAATAGAAAACAAACTTTCTTTATTTAAACCAATATCGCTGCCAACATCGTCTTGAGTGCGCCATTCCTCGCTCGCCAACAAATCTGATTTACTGGAGTCCACATACAGATATTTGAGATAAATGCCAGAGTCAGGTTTAAAGCGTGATTGGTTAGGTTCGTTACAACGAAACTCTTCATAAATCGCTTTGCGTAAATTCCTAATCGTTTTACCGCCAGTACCACCCAGGCCGATAATCAAATGATTGTTAGACATGTTATTTCCTTATAGTTGAGAAGAAGGAGAATTGTGCGCAGAATAAATGCGTATCTGACACAAAGCGGCATAAGCAATCCAGCCAAGGCAGAGTGCATAACCGATAAAAGTGGCTAGAGCTAATGTTAAGCGGATGAGAAAAATAATACGCGGAATCTGTGGTTCCAGTTCCTTGTAAATCTGATCGACGGCCAGTTGAATTCCTCGTTTATGTGGATAAGTGGTGCCTGGATATGCCGAGAAATAGTCATTTATATCCTGACTAACCCTGTTTGCCGATACAGTCGGTTTAGTACCGATAATTTTTGAAATGAGCGGGAAATTAAAGTAAAAGTTTTCGATGGTGGCATCGGCTCCCATTTGTCCTATTTTAATCCGTGATTCAGCATGACTTGCAGGGATAATTGACCCACCTTGTTCCGGTGGAGGGTTAGAGGAAAAATCTTCCAAGCCCATTTTTTTAATTTCATCATATTGACGAATGAATTGTTTATTATTCCAAGCCGTGTTGCTGATTAGCGTATCGCGCCAGTTAGCAATCAACCCTGCTAACGTGGGCTGTAAATACACGGCGGAAACGTAGGTTGGCACCGTTACGACCACTATCACGGTAAGCAGACCACAGAGAATATGCTGCCCTATGCTTAAGCGGTAAGGTTTATAAAACAGACGACCAAAGAAAGCGCACAACAGCCATAAGATTGATGCCAGAGCCAGTCCTGAGAACATTAACAGCAAATAGAACAACCGATCGTTTCCCATGAGTAATTGGCTGGTGCCAGATAATAGGGTGTAAAGATTAATGATATAATTCATATAACTTTCCAATGCTGGTTTGATTTACTTTGATAGGTCGATGTTGATGCATTCTTTAGGCACACCCGTCATTTCGGGTGTTTGTCTTGAATGATAATCTCGGGCAACTAGATTTGATGTTCTAACTTTTGCGTAATCAAATGCTTTGAATATGTGTCCATTAAATTTTTCTAAACCTTTCGTTAGATAAAAGGTGAAAAATGAATTTGGCAAACGATCCTTATCAAATAGTGATTTTTCTTCACCATTGGTTGCGGTTAATAGAACTTTGCCTAGTTGAGGCATAGTATCAGAGTAGGCGAAAGCTGTTTTAAATTGTTCGAACATGTAATCTTTGTCAGTGTAGCTTGCAGCTATAGAAGGTGGTTCATTGTAAGCTTCCTCGCTGTACATGGCTTTAGTTCCGCTGTTATTGGCACTACCACCAAAAGCCATTGCTAGTTTTGTTATACTATCTGGGTATTCTGATACCGTACATGCTTGTGCCTGGGAACCGCCAAGTAACTCTGCTTTACTTTCAACACCTAGGCTTTGCGTAACGTTTTTCTCACGATCAGCGTATTGTTTACCACCAACAGGACTTAAAGCTGGCAATGCTGAACCGCTATAACAAGTGTCTAAAATAATGACAAATTTATCTGTTTTAACACCAGTCGCAAAGTCCTGTATATCGTTAAATGACACAGCTGTTTTGAGGCTGTCAATCCGATCTTTTGCTATTTTTATAACTGCATTATCGCCCTCTGCATCTTTAGATATTTTGTCCGCTTTTTCTTGGACACTTTCTGTTCTTCTATCTAAAATTTTAACTTTAATGTCGTATGGAAAAATTCCCATTTTTCCAAAAGTGTCGGGTGATGTGCCATGTGTACTGATATAAAGCACTACAGAATCGTTGGTCGAAGTCACTCTTCCCTGAAGTTTACGCATTTCATCTAAAATTTTTGCTTTAGTCGCATTTTCATCAGTTAGAACAGTAATATTATTTTCTTTAAATTCATTACTTATCAAACTTTCTCTGAGTGATTCAACATCTTTGACAGCGGTTTCTATATCAGTTATTTGTTTACTTTCAAATGTTTTAATACCAATCAGCAAAGCGTATTTTTCCCCCTTTCCATAAGAGCTTTGTTGAGGTTCGTAAGATTTAACTAATCTGATTTCTTTTAAATTTCTAGGTGTAACTGGGGAAATACCCGCACCGCTAGTACCAACGACTGTTAGTATAATCATGTGTGCTAAAGCTAATTCATCTTCATTTTCGTAAGTACCTTTAAGCTTTAGACGACCAGACTTATCATAGGCGACAAATCCCCCTCCCTCCTCTTTCGTGACTTTTTTGATCAAGCGAGTAATTCTTTCGCATGTTTCTTGGTCAACTGCTGCTGATTTTTCATCATAAGTCTCAGAACAGTCTTTTCTTTCCTCTTTTTCTGCAATATGAGTTGCTAATTTCGCCCCCATCGTGGCACAACCCGTTAATGACAACAGATTGCTTGATAAAAAAAGACAGACAAGCAAGGAGGTGATTTTTTTATTGAATGGGATTTGTCGTGCAGTGAGCATGTGACTTCTCCGTGTAAATTGAATAACCTCATAATAAAAGGGCATACGTTTTTAATTCAGCATGCCCCCAAAACAGTTCGTTTATTTATTTTCGATCCTTTCTATTTTACTTAACTGATTTTTTAGCGGCTCGTTTCGTTGTTGCAAGACCTGCGCTATTAGCATCATCATTTAACTACTGTATATTGAAAAATTATCTTACCACCTTGAATCGGCCTGTTATCAGCAGTATTAATCAATGTTATAGTAGTGTTGTGAACACCTTCTTTGTTAGTATCTAAAAGAAATGGGATCGTGGCTTGACCACCACAGTCTCTAGTTAGGTTGACACTGCTCGTTGAATGGTCAATATCAATATTAAACTTTATAGTAACTTCTTCCTCTTTACCCTCTTTCCCAGGTGTCGCTAAATCCATCAATACGGGTGCTAAAAACTTGATGCCTGGTTTAACGACCAATGATTTTTGTTTATCCAATTTTAAGAATGCGATGGGTTTAGTTGCAGTTGCAGGGTAATTCATGCTTTTTTTAACTGCCTCACAGCTTACTGGTGGTTCTTTTTTTGCTTCAGCTTCATCAACAGATGCCGCCCAAGTGCCTACCGCAGCACCAACAGCCATACCGGCTGCAACACAAGCCCCCGTATTATTGCCACCAGACAATTTGTCACACAAAATACCAGTACCAGCCCCCGCTGCTACACCAGCCAGTACACCGGTACCTGTTGATCCCATGGCGCTACTTGCCTTTTGCATAGTTTCACAGGCGCTCAGTAATAGAGTGCCTGAAAGGGCTAAAGCGACGATTTTATAGTTAATGTTTTTCATTAGAATTTCCTCTAAGTAGTTAACGGTGGTTTAGGTTAAAATCAACAAACATAACCTGACCACGATCCAGAGCGGCAGAAGGTACAACTGCATAACTGGCCGGCTCTGGAGAAGTAGTATCTTCTTCGGCAAACATGCCCTTAGAACCTGCTGCGCCATAATTATTCCGCATACAATCTATACTGGCAGTGCTGTCTTCGGCGAACATGCCCTTACTACCAGCGCCGCTGTCGCCGCAAGCGACATACATGGGTTGTTGGCCACTATAAGTCGCAGTAGTAGCTCCCTTAGGTGAAGTATAAGTAGGATCCACATTAGGGATAGGGTATTTGGCAAGAGCAATAGTGACTTTTTCATTTCCTGGCACGTTATCGAAACCAATCGCACCGCGCGTAGGAATGGTATAAGTGACATTGGCTTGAATCAACCCAGATGGCTGCCCCTTGGCGGGGTAAAGTGGCGTTTGTCGCCCCGATGCATCCTGATTAAGCACATACAAATAACCTTCCGTCTTGCTTTTAATTTGCAACTTGATACGGTCACCGCTATGAAAAGTATATCCCGTAGTCACTCGTTGACTGTGTCCATCCGCTTTCTGCAAATCGATCCAGTATTGCAAACCGGCATAACTGACCGCAGAGGATGGTGATTTAGGCGCTGAGATATCAGAGGCAACCGTTGGTTTTTGGTTGGGTTTTGTGGGTTTTTTTATTATATCGGTATCATCATTCATCATGACCGATGTGCCCTCACTGGCAAACATAGATTTGGCTCCAGCCTCAGCCCAAGACAACGTTGGGCAGACCCAACAAAACAATATTACGAATAAGGTGATAACGTTGATATTGTTGAAAAGCTTTGTTGTTATTTTCATGACAAAACCTCAGAGTAAGGAATCGTAAAAATTAATACAGTTGCAAGATAATGAATAAGTTATCTTTTAAATTAATACAGTTGGAAGATAATGAATAAGTTATCTTTTAAATTAATACAGTTGGAAAATAATGAATAAGTTATCTTTTAAATTAATATAGTTGGAAGATAATGAATAAGTTATCTTTTGTCCTTATACGCTTATTTAATAAAATTTTCAACTGAGTGTTTATGTCAGGTATAAGAGGAGATTACCTATAGAGCAGTAGCCGTAGCTTTATAAATTTTATCGAGTTGAAATCTGTTAAAATAACCTCGCAAGAGTCGCAATGTTTGCAATTCCGTTACGCACGTTTTAAAAGCTATTGAGGGCTTCAAAAATTTCAGTCTATAGGTTGCAAATAACGACCAGCCTAGTTTTATGAGCCACGCTACTCGCTATTTTTATGTAAAAATGAAGGATGCCAAAATAATTGACTAGCCAATATATGCAGAGTGTCATTGATAGGTTATAGTATCAGTCGCTTAACCAAGGCACTGAATCTGGCCGGTAAGATAATCTGAATAGAAATGGTTTAATAGGGGTACAAAATAAAGTTTATATGTTCAGATTTAGTTATCTTACTTTAATCGTTACGGTTACCGTGCTTTCTGCTGGGTTAATTTTTTATAAAAAGTCGGCGGTAAACATGACCGATCCCAGTTTACAGTTGACCGGATTTCCGTTAATTATACTTTGGGCTTGGGAACGGCCTGAGGATTTACGTTTTCTCGATACTGACAAATTTGCGGTGGCATTTTTAGCGCAAAAACTTACTTTAAAAGACCAAGAAGTCCATTTACAGCCACGGCGGCAAGCGCTTAAAGTCTCACCGAAAACCAAACTTATCGCGGTAACCCGTATTGAAACGATTAAAAATAACGTACTCACACCCAGTTTATCCAAGGCGCAAAGTGATGAAATTGTGCAACTGGTTTTGAACACCCTGAAACTGAAAAATGTGTCGGCAATACAAATTGATTTTGATGCGAAAGTTTCAGAGCGTAACTTCTACCGTATTCTTTTGAATGCGTTACGAAACCAACTTCCCCAACAAATACCGTTATCAATGACAGCCTTGGCATCATTTTGTTTGGGTGATCCCTGGATAAAGGATTTGCCTGTGATTGAAGCTATTCCAATGGCTTTTCGAATGGGTGCGGATGAAAAGCAAGTGAAAAAGTTTCTCGCTGACGGCAATGATTTTTCCGATCCACTTTGCCGGAAAAGTATTGGAATTGCCACCGATGAACCTTTAGGGATAAACTTTGATAAATCACGTCGAATTTATGTGTTTAACGGACATCCAAAACCGTGGACCAACTTGGACATTGAAAAACTTAAGCTCTAAAACATCGTTTGCTCATGTTGGCGCTTGGTTGGCCGTTAAGCCCATACTTATAAAAGAGGCTATCACATGAAAAAATATCGGGGTGTAGTTTTTTGTTTTCTGTTTGCAATCAGTATCCGTTCCGCGCTGGCTTGCGGACCGTTTTTTCTCACACCGATTTTTGTATTTGATTCACGCTTGGAAAATGCCGAAGATTTTGCGCGGGGTAATATCGGTATTATTCAGCCAACTTATTATCGCTCGGTATTATTGGTCGCTTACCGAACGCTTAACAGGCTTCCGTTTTCAGCCTATGAACAGAAGGAACTGCTTAGAGACTGGCAGGCTGAATACGAGTATGTCGATAATAATGAACCCACAAGAACGGTAGCCATCACTCATTGGCTTGAGGCGCGTAAAAAGGTATTGGCAACCGGAACAGCGCCGGAAATATCTACCGATCGTTCATTGAATAATGGCTATAATGTTTTTTTAAACTGCACCGCTTCTGCCTTTGATAATGCAACCAAAACCCTGGCGGCTCGGATTACCGAACATGGCCTTACCGATAAAAACGTTAACCAGTGGGTACTGGCTCAGGATCAAGTTTTTGCTAATTGTTCAGAAACCAATACAGTCCCTGATGAAGCCAAAGCGGACGCGCCTGCCTGGGTAAAAAATGATCGCGATTATCAAATTGCCGCCGCTTATTTTTATGCGACCAATTATGATGAAGCAGAAAAACGATTTGCCGCCATCACGCAAAATAAATCGTCTCCCTGGCGTGATACTGCGGTTTATTTGTTAAGCAGAGTTGCCCTTCGCAGGGCAAGTGCGGTATTAAGTGATGATTCGCTGGACGCACAAAACCAACAGGCACGCGCACTGGTCTACTATCAACAGGCTGAAAAGCAACTTAACAGCATCCTTGCAGACCCCAGCCTGGCGCAATTTCATGATTCAGCCCAGCAACTAATAAACCTTACCACTTTTCGTACTAACCCTGAAAAGTTACACTACACCCTGGCAAAAAAGTTACTGGCAACAGCCGAAAATGAGAATTTTTATCAAGACTTGACGGATTATCGCTGGATTCTCGATAAGGTTATAGCCTCTGACGATGCAGTCAATTTACGACAAAAATTACGTCAACAAAGTGATTTGACTGACTGGATTTTTACCCTGCAAAGTGACGAAAATGATGGCTATGCACTCGCAGTAGAAAAATCGATGACAACAAATAATAAGGCGTGGTTGGTGGCATTTTTGACCAAAGCAAACAAAGATGCCTTTGCACACGCAGTAGAAAAATGGCAGACAACAAAAAATGAGGCGTGGTTGGTGGCAAGTTTGATCAAAGCCACTAAAGATTCGCCCAATTTGGCTGATTTAATAACGGCAAGCAAAGCGGTTGCAAGAACGTCACCGGCATTTTTGACGGTAAATTATCATCTGGCACGCTTACAAATAGCACAAGGCCAAACTGATGAAC